>Ga0180438_10002482_pt1 | contig 29953 bp, 29 predicted proteins | sample SS_ome_12_FD_132455 | JGI IMG/M metagenome (GOLD analysis project Ga0180438, IMG submission 132455) | Hypersaline lake sediment archaeal communities from the Salton Sea, California, USA - SS_3_D_2 metaG | ecosystem: Environmental > Aquatic > Non-marine Saline and Alkaline > Hypersaline >...
GAACAGTGGGCCCGCGCCGTTGTCCTGGCCACCGTGCTCCAGGCCCAGCGGGACGGACGCAAGGTCTCGATCTGCTACTTTGACCACCGGATCAAGGCCGCTCACGAACTCGACGAGTCGGGCAACGTGTGGAACCTGTCCACGGCTACCGGCTCCCGCACCGGCCGCCCCTGGGGCAAGGCCGCGGACCTCGTCCAGTCCCTCCTCACCCGGTACTCGGACGGCGGAACCGACTTTGACGCCCCGATGTCCTGGGCCATGGACTACCTGGAGAACGAGGACGAGCGCGCGGACGTCGTGTTCGTCACTGACGGAGACGCCGTGGCGAGCCAGGGCACCCTGGACCGCGTACAGGCCGCGTGCGACGCCGGAGCCCGCGTGTTCGGCCTGACGGTCGGATACGGCCACGTCCCCGCCAGCGTCCAGGACCTGTGTACCGAGTGCGTTGCGATCGACACCGTCCCCGAGGACAAGCTCCAGGAGCGCCTCACCGGGGCCGTGCCGGTCCGGAGGGGGTAGGGCTGGACCGAGGGGCCCCGAGCCCCTCACGCATCTTTTTTGCGCTCCAGGTTTGACGTGTAACCCTGGGGCGTTTATCTTGAGGGTGTCACACAGGAGGACAACATGGCCGCCACCCGCACCCGTCGATCCGGCCCTCCCTGCCGCCTCTGCGGAGCCCCCATCCCCCGCCGCGCACCCGGACGCGGACGCCCCGCCGATCACTGTTGCCGGGAGTGCGGGGTCGTCACGGCCTCGATCTCGTCCGTCGTGGTCCATATCGCGGCCCTGGAGGACCGGGCCACCCAGGACGCCTGGACTCGCGTTCGGTCCGAGATCTGGGCCCTGGGCAACCTCCGCGCCTGGAACGCGAAGCCCGGCCGCGTGCTCCCCCAGGAGCCGCGCCGCGCACAGATCCGAGTCCCTGGTGAGTGCTGGGTCTGTGGCTGCAAGGTCTCCCGAGCCCCGGGCGCCCGCGGACCGGCCCCGGCCACGTGCGAGGAGTGCAAGCCGATCGCCCGCGACCTCCGGACCTTGCGGTCTCGTCTCCGGGTTGTGATACATAAGATCTCAGCCTCGAACTGGCGCCAGCTTCGGAGCGAGTTCTGGGGCATGGCGAACGGCCGAGCCTGGAACAGGAGCGAAAATGCCAAGGGTTCAGACGATAGCGACGGTGATCGGTAGAGGCCACGGCGGTACGAGAGCCGCGATCTCGTGGCTACAGTCCGCGGGGTTCGATATCGAGTGTGGGATGGGGCTGAATAACAGCCAGGACCGTATCCACCGGAACGCGTACGAGTGCGCGAGGATCGCCGGCCGACACGCGCGCCACCTCGGGGGAGCCCGGTGGGATTTCTCCGACCTCCTGGAGGGGCCGATTGATCCAGAGTGGGTCCGCCTAATGGACGGCTATCTGGACAGGGTCCTCCGCGGACCTGGACGCCCTCACAGGGCGTGGAAGCTACCGGAGACGCTCCTGTCCTATCCGTGGCTGGTCCGTCAGTACCCGGAGATCCGGTTCCTGATCTGGCACCGTGACCCCCGAGACGCGATCCTCAAACAACACGGGACGGACGATCTCGGATCGTGGGGCGTCCAGTGGGACGACCCCCAGGACGAACTCCTCCGGAGGGCCCTGTCGTGGGTGTATCAATTCGAGATCGTTCGAGCCGTCGAGGAGTCCGGACTGGAGCACGCGTCCACCACGCTACGACTTCGGGACTTTGTGTACCACCAGCGCCACGCGCGCCGCGCCGTGTCAGACCTCCTCGGCGTGGACGTGCCCGCCTTCCCGGTCAAGCGCGCCGCGGTCGGCCGTCACAAGTCAGAACCCAGATTCTCCGGTCCCGTGCGGGAGGTGATCGCACCGTACATCCACCTCTTCCGGAACGAGGCCATGGCGTGGGGGACCCCTGATTTTGAGGCTACGCCCTAGCATTTGGCCTAATTCGCCCCACAAGGTTGCGCGTAGTACCTCCGAGGGGTTACCCTGTCGGGGAGCCACACGGAGAACTCATGCCCCTTCTGGACCCGAGGACGAGACGACCAGTCAGCGACGCCGGCCCGGCGTCCCTGGACGGTGTCGCCCTCCTGGCCCTGTGCATGGAGACGGCGCCACTCCAGGCGTTGTCCGCATGGGAGCCGGCCGGGTCCCTCCTGGAGACGCTGTTCGACGCGACCCGCGGCCATGGTGGCCTGACGGTATCGGACGTTGCACGACTCCGGACCTGGAGTGCGAACTATTCCGCGCTGGCTCCGACCCTGGCCGAGTTCCTGGCCAGACACCATGAGACCCCGGAGGGGTCGGCCGCTCTGTGGTGGGTCCTCGGGACCTCCGCCGTGCGGCCCTCGTCGATCGTGGAGCGGGGTCTCCGTGACCTCTGGACAGAGGAGACCGGGGCCCCGCCGTCGATCGAACTGCTACCACGACCGAACCACCGCACGCCACACAGGAGCACGACATGAACGAACGGACCACCACCCAGGACGCCTGGGGATTCATCGAGGATCACCGGTCCATGATCGACCGATTTATCCGCCGATGGTCCGGAGCCCTCGGGGACATCGAGCGCGAGGACTTCACTCAGAACGTACTCGTCCGGATCGCGGACCGGTACCCCACCCTCCGCCTGAACGGGGCCCGGAACCCCTCCTCTGTGATCTCGACCTGGATCGGGTGGCAGGTCCGGGGAGTGCAGGCCCAGACTACTCGCCGGTTTCACAAGCGGGTCCGCGAGGGTGGCGAGGAGGACCCCGAGATCATGTCCGCCATTCCGATCTCGATCGGTGCGTACGGATCTCCGGACATCCACGACCGCGCCGCGGACATGGAGGCCGCATTCGAGGCCGTGTCCAAGCTGTACGGCCGCGCCACCGAGCCCCAGCGCCGCGCCATGACGTCGGTCCTGGAGGGGCTGAACGGGAACGACGTCCGCAAAAAGTACAGGATGACCCTGAAGGATCGTAACTCTCACTTGCGCGACGTGTCGCGCTACCTGGAGGACTAGAACATGGCCCGCCGCAAGATTCCCCCGTACTGTCAGGATGGAGCCGAGCCTGATCGCTATGGGCTCTTCGACACGCTCCGAAACATGTGGATCGAGGCAGAACCCACGATCAAGATCGGACGCGAGGAGCGCCCCCGCACGTTCGCGGCTCTCGCGGACCACCTCGGGGTCCCGAAACAGAACGTCACCCAGTGGGCCACCGGGTCCGGTGGCAAGGCCCCCGCGCCGTGGTGGTACATCATGCGACTCTGCCACGAACTCGGCCTGGGGATCTCGATCACCCCCGAGAAGTGCAGTTTGTACCGACCCAGCTAGCCGAACGCTCACAGTCGCTCAAAACGGGCCCTCTCGCGACGCGAGGGGGCCCGACGTGTCTCGGGTCCCCCTGACGGCCTCTAGGGCCGCGTGAGCGAGCCTCGCGAGAATCCGGGCTACTCCAGGCCGCACCCGGTGAACTGGAGCGCCAGGGCCACGAAACCCGGAAGGGTGACCACGACCGCGAACAGGGCCCGTGCGAGAACTCCGGCCCCGTCCATGTGGTCCTGCCTCTCCTCCAGGCCCTTCACCCGCTCGTCAACCTCTCGCGTTTTGCCGGTGTCCTCGGCTCGATGGTCTTTGATCGTGTCGTGGCGCTCCGTGCATTGCTTGGCTAGCACTCGGGCCACGGTGCGCTCCCCCTCCAGGGCGGTTTCTACGGCCGCGACACGCTCCCGGACGTCCGACACGTCCGAAGCCACGCCGTCCACCTTGCTCTCGATCCGCCCGAGGGCCTCCAGTTCCGCCGACATACCTACCTCACGATCTGGCCGTCGAGGACGGCATACACACCGAGCGCCAGCCCGAGAACCACCACGGTCTCCACGCGGCCCAGGGAACGCTGGACGCCAGGGCGGTCCAGCCAGGGCGTGGGGGCCCTGTACACATCGAGGAGGGCTCGGTACCTCTCCTCCTCCCACTCGGTCTCCAGGACGATCCTCCGGCCCCTGGGGGCCGCCTCGATCGCCCACGCCTCGGTCAGGATGAGGTGGGCGAGGTCGGACGTCGGAACCACGGTGGCATAGCACCGGACGATCCCGTCCTCGTCGACGAGCCCGTCCGGGAGGGGGCGGCCGGGGACGAGGTCCACCGCCTCGGGGCAGTCGTGCGGGGAGGGGTCGATCGGCCGCGGTAGTTCCCAGGCCCACTCGCCCGACAAGTCAGGACCAGGGGTTCCAGGTTCCGCGACGGCCAGGGCCGCCAGGAGCAGAGTCCAGATCATCGCCGCCGCCTCCGGTCGTTCAGGATGTCCGCGAGCCCGTACGGGTTCGGGGAGTCCGGGTCCAGGTCGTCCAGGGCCCGCTCCGTGTCGTGCCGGATTGCCTCGGCTCGGGCTCGGGCCCGCTCCACCTCGGCGTCCTCCCTGGACGTGTCCGGCCTCGGGGGCGGCTCGGGGACCTCGGGGGGCGTGTACACGGCCGGACGAGTCCACCGGAGCCACGAACCAGCGACGCCGATCAGAACAGCCAGGACCCCGGCCACTGCCGCGATGAGCCCCAGATCATCCATCCGACTCGCCCCCGGCCCGCTCCTGGCTCGGCAGCATGACGGCCGGGAACCGGCGCTTCAAGGCGCCGTAGATCGTCGGGGACATGAACCCAGCCACGAGCCCCAGGGCCGCCTGGACGCCGATCGACTGGCCCTCGAACATGCCGGGGACGATTCCGATCAGGGCCCCGAGAGCGAGCGGGGACACCTCCAGGAGAGCCTGTCCCACCCACCCGTCGAGGGCGTCCGGTCGCACGAGGATCAGGACGTGCTTTGCGGTCGTGATCAGGGCTACCACCACCATGGCGATCAGGACCACATCGCCGGCCACGAGGTACAGAGACTCCGCGAGGTTCGGGGGGAGCGCGGACAGGTCTGGGATCGCGGTCGAAGTTGGGTCCATAGGTCCTCCCTTTCCAGAATCCTAGCGGGTTCGTCAGTTCTGGTCACTAGACAGCGAGACCTAACCTCCAGAAGGGGTGCCAGATCCGGAGGCCGATCCGGTGCCCGCCACGGCTGTACGTCATCCGCCAGATCACGGCCGGGACACTGGTGAACGCGGAGAATTTGTCGTCCGTGTATAGGACATTCTGGCCGAGCCGGTATCGATGGTGGACCCACGGGAGACACTTCCACTCGACATAGTACGATGGAACTGCCTTGTGGGCCACGAGCCAGTCCGCCACATACACCGCCTGGGCCTCCGTGATGATTGCCGGTAGCTCCAGGGGGTCATGTGGCCGCACTCCTCCGGCCATGTCCAGGGCCGCACGACACGCGGGGGAGTTCGACGGGTTCCGGCTGACGATCCCGGTGTACGAGTTCGTCATGAGGTCGAATCCATACCGGACCTCGAACTCGTTAAACAGGTCGCCCTTCGGGGTCTCTGCCACGAGAATCGTCCGCTCCAGGAGCGGGAACTGGCCACCCTCCAGAATCCCCGAGATCCCCTCCCTGGCCGCACCCACCCGCCGCTCCACGAGCGCGAGCCCTAGCCCGGCGCCGTCGAACACGAGCCGTAGCATGGGCACGTTCGGCAAGAGTCCCGACTCCACCACCTCCAGGGCCGTCCTCGTCTCGGACCCGCTCGCGTTGATCAGGACGGACGGGACCACCCCGTCCATGCGGGAGTCCGCGTCCTCGTACGTCGGGCTCACGGTCCCGAGGTGGCCCAGGGACGTGTATTTCCGCAGGATGTCACGGATCACTCCAGGCACGCGACGCGCTGCCGTGCTGGAATTCCTGGACACGGACACGTGGACCGCGTCTCGATCGTCCATGTTCGCGGCCATGGTAGAGAAGTCGACCAGGAGGACGCGCTGGCCCTTGCCGTCCACCGTGTGGGACGCGCTCCACGGATAGGTGGCGTCGCCGGTCAGCTTCGCCTCCCCATTGACGAACACCTCGTCCACGTCCATATCGTCACCCGGAGAGCACACCAGGAACTTCAGGCCGGTGGACGCGTGGTCGTCGAGAACACGGAGCGCGGGGATCTTCTCGTACGAGTTGATCACGACCGGATACCGTTTCCCGATCGCGGACTCCTGAGCCAGGGGCCAGCGAGTCAGATCGACAGCTATGTCAGGCACAAGCGGAGAATACGACAGGCGCGGATCGGTCACGGAGAACGCGGCCACCTCGGAGCCACTCTCGGACGTGCCGAACGCGACCCCGCCAGTAACGTCTCCGCGCATGATCACCCACCGTTTATCATAGTCCCCGCCGTCGACCTGTAGCGACACCTCCGCACGACCGGCCAGGGTGAGGCCGCTCTGGATCAGATCGTTCGCGTCCAGGAGGAACGCTGGGATCTGGACCGACATCGACCGAGGTGAGGCCGTCTGTTGATCCAGCGATAGGGTCTGATCCCACGCCGGTTCGGCCTCCACGCCCGGCGCCCAGTTGAATCTCCTGGAGTCCAGACCCGAGGTGGTGACTAGCGTTTTTTGAGCGATGAATACTGACTTTCCTCCGGCCACGAGTTCGATACACACGGACGCAGATTCCAGCGCCGGGTCCTCCTGCGACACCCGCCGCCAGTAGTCCACGATCTGGTGGAGAGTGCCGTTCCCCCAGCGGTTCCACCGCTCGTCCACATCGCTCTGAAAAACCAGATCAGGCATTACACAACCTCCGTCATGGTGAACGCGGCATCACCGATAGGACGCCACTCACCGCGTTCGTCCTGTTTCCATCCGGCCTCATCCTCCTGGAGTCCGGACTTCCAGCGGCCGAGCATGACGGTACCACGCTCCATGTGTTGCGAGTCCAGAACGAGCCCGGCCGGGCGCCTGGAGAAATCGTGGTACTTATCGAGCATCAATCGCAGTTCTCGCCGGAATTCTGTGATGTCTCCAACGATCCGGGCAGACACCACGCGCTGGGACTCGCCCTCGGTGTGGACCCAGTCCACGCCAGACTTCGCCGCGTATTCGGTGGCGTTCGGCTGCTCGTTGTCGGTAAACGCCCAGTCCAGCGGGACGGAGAACTCCACCCGGAACCCGGGAACCATGCTTCCGAGCCGGTGGGTACCGGTTGAGGTCCCGAGGGACGACGCCACGGAGGACACGTCCGGGAAGGTTAGACGGAAATACTGGTATCGCTTGAACGAGTCCGAGCGGAACACCATTCGGTCCCCATAGAACACCGCGGCCGCTCCCGCACCGATCCCGAGGGTGGCGAGGTCCTGGCCGTCGTCGACCTGGAACCAGCCGTTACCCTTGTCCGGGTCGGCCTTGATCTGGAGGGTGGTCCCCGTCGCAGAACCGGCCGCCACGAACCGGACGAACATGCCCCGGATCTCCCCCCGCTTGCTCGGGAGGTACGACCCGGACCCCGCCTGGACCTTGAATGACGCGCCGTCCACGGCCACCACGGTGAGGTCCGTGTACAAGTCCGCGGACAGGGTGAACGACTCCGCAGGAGACGACCAGGAATCAGCATTCGCGAACTCCAGGACGCACGTGCGGTCCACAGTCCCGACCAGGAGGAGCGCGTCCATTTCCCACCGCTGCGATCCAGTCGATCCAGCGCGGAAGACGAGTGAGTTCGAACCAAGCCCGGTGGACTCCCACATGAGCGACGGGGAGTCAAAGGCGAGGTTCTCCAGGCCGCGGGTGTGATCGATCTCCCCGGTGAACTCGTCCCCGGACATCGGGCCGCCACCGCCGAACTTGACGGACACGCCATCGAGTACGTGGACGCGATCCGCCGACACCTCGGCCCCCGCGATGTCGTCCGGGTACGTGGTGCCGTTGTACTCCTGGCCCATCGTGTTGTGGAAGGTCTGGTACGACTTGAACACCTCGGAGAAAGCGCACTCACTCGTCCCCGCGGAGACCAGGGACCCGATCACGCCGATCTGGAACTCCTGGCCCGAGGTGGCCGCCGTGCTCGTGGCGCCGGTCCCCGCCTCGGTCCAGGTTTCTCCAGACCCGATCTCCCGGATCATCACGGACACCCGCGCGCCCGCCACCGCCACACGGACTTCAGTGTCCGACGAGAAATCCTCGGTCACAGCCGTGTTATCCACGATCGTGGCGCCGTGGTTGTCGTAGATCACGACCCGACCGTTTCCGAGCCGGATCGACACGTCGATCCCGTTGGTCGCCGTCGTGCGATTGATCAGGCGGAACCCCATGTCCTCGTTGGACGCTGGGTCAGATCCAGCCTTCGCAGAGTCAATCCTGAAGACGAAATGCCACGCGTCAATCGACCACAGGTCCGAGAGGCCGCCAGGGAACGCAGCGGGAGCGCCGCCATTGTACCTGGAGTAACTGTACAACCCGCTCCCGGCCGAGTGAGCCATTTCCGCCGCGGTCCACGAGGCCGTCCCTGTCGACGGATTCGTCCAGAGTGTTCCGCCGATGGTCGTCGGATCACCCATCCAGGCCCACCACGCGGCCCCGGTGCCGTCGCCAGCGCCAGCCGCATTCCAACGAGTATAGAACCAGTCCAGCGGGCCCTGTGAGTACGCCCACGGGCGCGTGTCCCACTGGCCGATCGCGGAGCACATGCACCCATCGACGAAGTTGTCCCCGCTCGTGGTGGTGTAGTCCACGATCGCACCGTGCAGCATGGCGTGATCTCCGCACCATACGCCTTTGAGCCGATACGGCCCGTAATCCGGCGCGCCCAGGACGCTGACCCGACCGTGTGAGGTCCAGGAGTCCGTGTCCTGCGGATCGGCCGCGTCGATCGTGTACAGATACCAACCGCCAGCGGTGAGACCGGAGTTCTCCAGGAGGGTCCACAGGTAGATCGTTCGACCGTGCCGATACATGGTCTGAGCGTGCGGCCTCGCGGAGGCCAGTTCCCCGGTCCAGTCGATGTCCAGATCGGTGTATGCCACCCAGTCGTCCGTCCCGCTGGCTATGTAGACGGCCGAACTTTCCCCGCTCGCCCCGTCGCCCACCAGGAGTAGGAACGTACCGCTCTGGTCCCCGCAGCCCTCAAGCGAGAACACCCAGGACCCGTATCCGGAGTTCGCCCCGGTACCTCCTCGCGGCGTGACCGTCGTCGACGGAGACGAGTTGACGAGGGCCCAGGATGAGCCGCGATCCGTCGAGACGTACGTGTACAGATCCAGCGTGCCGGACGCCTTGTCCTGCGTGGACACGAACCGGACCAGACGAATATAGTCCCCGCTGGTCGCCATGAGCCAGCCACCCGAGGGCGAAGATCCCGGATAGATGCTCTGCTCATCCTCCAGGAGGTGGTGGACTCGTTCCCAGGTCAGGCCCCCATCCTCGGAGGCGTACCAGTCGGAGTAATAGTACGTCGTCAACACGCCGGAGAGCGTGTACGGGACGGTCACCTGGAGGCACAGGAGGAGCCGCCCGTCCGGGAGTTCGACACAATCGAGCCCGGTGTCCCCGTAGTTCGATGTTCCGTCGTCGGCATTCTCCACGGTGAGGGTCGTGGACGACCACTGGCCCCGGTTCTTTTCGTCCTGGTCTCTATACTTGATCTGGAGCGTGGTGGAGTCCTCAAGGTACATAACCAGGATGCGCCGGTATACGGACGAGTACGCAACGGTGGAGGCGTACATGGCCTGTGATGCAATGGAATCGTGTTGCATCTGGGTGTTCGGCATGTTCAGGCCGCGCCAGAGGGAGGTCGCCTCGCTGGATCGCTTGGCTACTACTCCGGCGTTTCTGCTGGCTACGGACCCGGTCTTTACGATCTTGAAATCCAGATCCACCGCGTCCGAGTCCGGGGTCCCGTCCTGGAAGCCTGCCAGGGAGCCGAGGTTCGTCGACATGGGCACGAGTGGCCCGGCATAGGCTCCCCCCTCTGACGTGGCCGAGGACGCCACGCCAGTCCACCAAGCGTCCTGGAGGATCAGGTACTGAACGGGGCCCCTGGCGTCGTCGTCGGAATCGGCGGGGTCTGCCTCTGTGACGGCCTGGATCGAACCAAAGTCGACGGTTTCGACCCATCCGTCCCATGCGATGCCGGTCTGTGCGCGCGTCGCGGTGGCACTATTCGGGCCGTTTGGCCTGACTCGGAAAAAAGTCTGTGGGGCCGTGGTGTATCCGCTGGAATTTGCTCGGATAAACGGAGTGCAGTATCGACTGCCCACCGTGTAATCCTCCGCCCCGTTGTTACCGTAGGATTCTCCGCGAGTGTCTGAAAGAACGAACGTGTCTGATGCGTCAAGAGTGCTACCCGAGACAGCGTCCCACTCCACCGATAGAGACGAGTGCGTCAGAAGGTACGCCACGGTCGCAATCGATCCAGCCACGTAGGTTTTCACGGCCAGGGACCCGAATGTGGCCCCTTGTGTGACACCATCTCCAGGTACGAGACTGGGCCCGACACGCCCGAACTGCGGAGCCTCCGCGGTGTTGTATGTGGCGAATAGCGCCGTTTTGGATGTGGTGTAGGTCTTGCCCAGGTCGAATTCTGTATATGACCCAGTCGCTGTTTCCTGGACTAGTTCGTATACGTCTAAATCCCAGGCAGATCCCCACTGCACGATATACGCGGTGAAACTGGCGTCCTCCATGTAGCTGGCCGAGGCCCCAACGCGCCGGACGGTGTATGTGTCGAGGCTGTCCCCGGCCACACGGCACAGAAGGCACGTGGAGTCATAGTCCGCGGTTCCATTTGCCGAGTCGAGAGAGGCCCCGGCCCCCTGAAGCCCGGCCACGATCATTACCCGCTCCGGGTCTGTCCAGGAGGAACTAGCCGTGACCTCGGTCCCGTTCACGGACGATCCGCTGTTTGCCAGCGATCCGTCCGTGACGTCGATCAGCTTAAACCCGTGTTCTCCGCTTGATCGGAGGCACTCCACCACGATCACGGCCCCCTCCCACTCATACGATCCGATGTCCGGCTTTGTAAGCTGGATCACATTTGATCCGCTGGATACAGCCAGCCCGCCCGTACCAAACGGATCGGCCGTGACACGGCACCCCATTTCCCTCGCGCTAGAGGTGGCCGCGTCTCCTCGCATACCGTTGAGGATCACGAAGTAATCCCGCTCGATATCATGCGGGAGTTCTATATCGTGGGTTGTGGTAGAGAAATCACCAGGGCCCACTTCAACCGTGGTTACCCGGAACACCGGCTCCGATCCGACGTCGGTCTGGACAGCCCCGAAGTCCACCGACTGGACCCAGCCGGCCCATCCGTACGTGATCGTTCCGTCGTCCGCTCGCGTCAACTGGAGGGTGGTGGCATCCGTGTATCGGCACGAGGTCCAGATCTCCGGGAAATACGTGGACGAGGTGGTCCCGATCCCACCGTACGCGATCGGGAGTCTGGACCCGAGAACGGAGGTCAGATAGATCGAATCACTCGACCCGTACGCCTCGGACTGGCTCGGGCTGGGTACCGTGAAATCATACGTCCTGGACCCGGCCCCGATGGTCGCGCCGAACTGCCAGTCATTCGACAGGGACGGATGGGATAGGGCGTAGACCTCCGTAGATCGCGTTGTGGTGAACCATCCGCCCACCGCCACCGTCGACTCCGTGGAGTTCTCCGCAGCCCCATCACCCAGGGCAACCGAGATCGCGAGGTGGGACGCCCCCGATCCGGACCCCTGCGTGTATCCGACTGCCCAAAGCCATGTGTTGGCCCTCGTGACCGTGCGATCCAGTGCCCCGGTGTCGTACTCCCATGACGCATCAATGCCAGATCCACCAGCGTTCCCGGTCACGTTCACCCGCTGGACGTCCCACTCCCGGCCGAACTCCACCACATAGGTCGTGATCGTAGCGGCCTCACAGTCTGACGTGCCGTACCCGTACCGCTGGAAGTTCAGAGTCGCGGTGGAAGACGGGTAGATCCTCACCCCGAACGTGGTCTGATCCCCAGCCGCCGTCGCCGTTGCCGAGGAGATCCCGCCGCCACGCAACCCACCAAACAGGACCACCGACTCGATACGATCCCACGCGGTCGAGGAGGTGTCTGTGGTGCTCTGAACGCCTCCGGCCGCGTTGTCGGCCAGATCTGTAGCCACCACGTCCAGGAGGCGGAATCCGGCACCAGTGGAGTCCCGGAGGCATTCCACGACGTGGAGCGCCCCAGCACGAACCCCGGACAGAGTCGGGCCGTCCACCTCGATCTGGATCTGGTTCCCGTCCGTGGTCGACAGGTCCCCGGTACCGTACGGGTCCGCCTTGACTCGCCACCCACCCACGGACGGCAGATTCGACGTGGAGCCGAATTCGCACATCACGAAATAGTTCGCAGACAACGTCTTTTTTAGCTGGATCAGCGCGGTGGCGCCCGACCAGTCAGCATCGACGAGATCATAGGTGGTAACTCTGAAAACGGGAGAACCCATGGATCACTTGCCCCAGTAGCTGAAATTTCCAGGGTCGATTCCGACCTTCACGCCGGCCGCCCTGTTGATCATGTTCTGCACCCCGACAGACTCCCCGGACTTGTTCGCGTGGACTACGGACCGATCCACGAGGACCCCGCCGAGGTATACCGCGATCGGGATCGTGGTGGGCCCGCCACCGTCTCCGGCTCCCTTGACCCCCGGCAACGCAGGCATAGCCCCGCCGACGGCTCGCGCCGGGTTCCTGTGCGCCGGGATGACCGCTTCGCCAGGATGGAGGAGCATTCGCATGGTAGCGGGGACGAACGAGATCCCAGAGAATGCGCTCCCGTCCTGCTCATCCTTATTCTTCTTTCCGCCGAAAATCTTTTTGAACAGACCAGAGAATAGGTCTTTGATCGCGTCCCACACGGCCAGGAGGCCGTCCAGGATTGCGCGCCCAATCGCCGGAGCGAGCCTCCATAGTTCTTTCGGAAGCTCGACGATCAGGGCCTCGACCAGCGCGATCACGATCTCCGGGATGGACGCGATCACGACTCCGAGGATCTCCGGCACCATGGCGATAATCGCCGGGAGCAGATCGGGGAGCATTTCCGCAAATGCCAGGATGACATCCGGCAATAGACCGATCATCGTGGTGATGATCACGGGTATTTTCTCCAGAATCGACTGGAGAATTTTGGGGAGCGCCTCGATCAGGGAGACGATGATCTTGGGCACCGCCTCCAGGACGGCCAGAATCAGGACGGGGACGATCTCGATCACGCCGTCCAGGAGCGCGGTGATCAGGCCGGGGAGGGCCGTGAGTATTCCGTCGATGATCTGCGGGAGTGCGATGAGGAGCGCCTGGATCAGGCGCGGGAGTTCGTCGACAAGGGCCATGATCAGGCCGGGCAGTTCCGCCACGATCGCGTCGACCAGTCCGGGGAGAGCCTCAACAATCATCACCAGGGCGTCCACCACGGCCTGGAGAATCACCGGAGCCTGATCCGCGATGAACTGGATCACGTCCGGGATGATATCCACCACGGCCTGGACCAGGACCGGCAACTGGGCCACAAGCGCGTCGATCAGTTCGGGCAGCTTTTCGATGACCTTTTCCACCACGATGGGCAACGCGTCGATCAGTTGCGCCAGGAACTCCACGCCACCATCGACTAGATCTCCGACGGCTTGACCGATCCCCAGGCTCTGTGATACGTCGCCGCCCTTGCCCGTCGCCTTGCCTGCCGATCCAGCCAGTGGCGAGCCCGTCCCGGCCGTGGTCATGATCTCGCCCAGGCTACCCATCGCACCGGTCAGACCTGTGATCTTCGCGAATATGCCCAGGACACCCTCCGCCAGATCTCGGAGCCCTTGCATGGCCTTACCCGCCACCTGTGCGGCCTTAGCGATCCCCTCGAATGCCTGCTTACCCTGCGAAAGCATACGAGCAAAGAACCCTTCCGACTTGCGGGATTCCTCACCGCGGAGCTTTGCGATCTCGCCCTCGTACCACTCCTCCACGATCAGACGTTCCTGGGCCGACACGTGCGCCAGATCCTTCTGGACCTCGACCCACTCCGCCTCCAGTTTCTCCAGGTCGGTCATGTTCTCCGTGACGATCCGGGTTCGGATCGCCGCCACCCGCTCGGACGCCTCGCGCTCGCGCTCCAGGCGCTCCTCCTGCTCCTGGACCAGATACTCCTGTTCCGCGTCCAGGGCGTCCTGGTGGCGCCGCTTGCCGTGCTCCTCGCGGATTTGACCGAGGAGGGCCTCCAGTTCCTCGCGGACCCGGGCCTCCTCGTCCGCGGACAGTTCCGCCTCCCGGATCTGCTTCTCGTACGTCTCCCGGGTCGTCCGGAGACGGGACTCCAGACGGACCCGCTCCTGCTCGTCCTCGTCCGCCCCCACCATGGCGATCGCGTCCGCCGCCTGGGCCCTGGCCGCCACGATACCGTCCAGGATCTCCTGGTACTTATCGGCCGCCTCGGTGAGCCCTTCGGCCAACCCGCCCATACCACCGGTATCGATCTCGTCGGACAGCCCCCTGGCCGCGTCGTGCGCAACCTGGAGGGACTCCGCCGCGTCCTCGTGGAGGCCGATCAGCCCCTCAAGCCGCTTGACCTCGTCCATGTCAGCCTTCGCCCTGGCGACCGACAGGGACTTTTCATCCCTGGCGATCGAGGTGGTCAACTGATCGATCCGCTTTGCGACCGCCTCCATACCCGCCGCGCCGCCCTCGGCCAGCGCATACTCCACAGTCTGGAGGTTCTCGCCGACCTTGACCAGCTTCCCAGACTCCCACGCGGCCGCCGCGGTTACAGCATTCAGGTCCTTCAAGGCGTAATACTCGGCACGGAACGCGTCGGTCACACCCTCGCCGGCCTTCATGGCCTTGATCTGTTCGGCGTTGTGTTCCCTCGTGGACCGGAGGAGCGTGTACATCGCGCTCTCCAGGGTCCGCGTCCGGGTCTCCGTCATAAACGCCGCGCGCTCCTGCTGATCCGCCAGGGCGTCCTGTGCCGCCTTTGCGGCCCACGCGCGCTTCGCCACGAGTGCCAGCCCCGCGGCCACCACAGCCAGCCCCGCGGCCAGGACAGACAGGCCGCCAGTAGCGCCAGCCAGGGCGGTGGCCAGCCCTGCAAACGAGAACTCCGCGGCCACGACGGCCGGGATGAGGACACCGGTCAGGAACGCGGCAAACGTCATGGCCTGTTGTGTCGCCCAGATCGTGGCTAGCAGGATCGCAATCTCGTCCAGGTACGGGAGGACGGTCTCCAGGGCGGACGCGATCGTGGCGATTGCGCTGGACGCCTTGCCGAGTTCGACGATCCCGTCCGAGATCCGAACGGCCCACTCGTCGGAGTTCTCCCGGATCATGTCGGCCAGATTCTGGAGGGTAGCCCCGATCCCGTCGTCCAGATCGCCCTGGAGGAGCCCAAGTCTGGACCCGACATCCCGGAAAAGGTCACGCAGGGCCGAGAGGAGATCGGCCAGCGGCCCGCCGACGGAGTCGAAAACCGTAAGGAGAACCTCCTCAATCGCCGACTTCATTTCCAGGAATTTCCCCATGACGTTGTCCGTCATGGTCTCGTACATTGCGCCGGTAGTTCCGGCAGAATCGCGAAGCCCAGCCAGGAGGGTGTCGAACTTCTCGGACGACTCCCCGAACTGTTGCGAGAGCCGAGCCATGGAGCCACCGGCACGACGCCCGAAGATCTCGAACGTGTCCTCCACCTCGACTCCGGCCTCCCCGAGCTTTCGGAGGACGCCGTCGAACCCCTGGAGTTTCGGGTTGATATCGTCGACCGTGAGCCCGTACTTATCCAGGGCTTTCGCGGCCTCGTCGGTCGGATTGATCGCCTGGGCCATGGCCATGCGGAACTGGGTTCCGGCCAGGGACGCGTCCAGGCCGAGGTCGCGGAACTGCGCAACGGCCGCGGAGGTCTCCTCGATCGACATCCCGAGCGCCGATCCAACGGTGCCAGCGAACTTCATCGCATCGGCCAGACCCTGGATATTGAACAGTGAGTTTGCCGTGACCTTGGCATACACGTCCGTGATCCGTTGGGCCTCGCTCGCGTCCAGGGAGAACTGGCGCATGGCCGAGGCTACGAGGGACGTGGCCGTGGCCATGTCGGTACCAGTCGCCGCCGCCAGCTTCAGGGAATGCTCCGTTGAAGCCATGATTTCGTCAGTAGTCAGGCCGGCGCGGGCGAGCATCTCCATGCCCTCGCCCACCTGGGTCGCAGTGAACAAGGTTGTCTGACCCAGTTCTCTGGCTTTGTCGGTCAATTTCTGGAAGTCGTCGCTCGCCTTGTCGATCCCGCGGACCGCTGCGACCTTGCTCATTTGCTGCTCGAAATTCGCACCGACGACCGCAGTAGCAGCCCCGAAAGCAGCCACCGCCGCCGTAGCCACCTTGAACCCCATAGCTAGCGACTTGCCCGCAAAGTCGGCCGTCTTTTTCAGGACCCCGCCGAATTGCTTTGTGGATCGCTCGGACTCTTTCAGGCCCTTACGATACTGCGAGTCCTCCAGGAGGAGCCTCACAAGCAAGGTTCCGATCGTCTGTTTCCCGGGCATAGGTCACTCCATGGGTTCAGTCTATCCCGTCCGGGACCCGGCTACAGTTCGATCTCCACTCCGGGGATCTGGCCCGCCATCGTTAGAATGCGAGCGTCCCGATCCTTCGCGCGCTTGACCGCGTCCAGGTCGGTCCGGTCGATCTCGGTCGGCCCCATCTTGCGCGGGGCCTTGCGCGAGTTCGTCTCCACCGCCCCGGACGTGTACGTCCCGCCCATAGCGCCAGCCAGAGGCGAGAACACCATGTCCAGGAGGCCGACCCAGTGGAGTCCGATGCACTCCGCCATAAGTCCAAGCTGGTCCCATGTGTAGCGGTCCAACACATCCGGACCGTGTCCGGACGCGAAAAGACCGCCTAGAACCCGCTTCATTTCGTCGACGGAAGGAGGCGCCCCAGCGTCCGTCCCGCCTTCGCCACCGCGCGGACGGCGAAAGGGACGACGCCCTCCACGAGATCCGCCGCGGAGAACACATCGCAGGGCCGGACCTCGGCCCCCTCGTCGAGATACTGGAGCACGTCCGCATCCTGACGGCCTCGCTCCACGGCCTCGCGAGCCGCACGGGGATGGGCCACCTTGAACGCGTCGGACAGGATCACCAGGACCCGCTCGTCCGCACACAGACGGATCAGCGCGTCGATCAGCGCGGCCACCTTGCCCTCGCTCGTGGACGCGTCGTCGATCATCACGGAGAGGCCCTCGCCGCCCTCCTGGACCACGTCGCCGATCCCGCGGAGGACCTCCACCACCTCGCGCTCCACCGCGGCCGGGAGGTTCGAGCGAACGCGGTACACGTTGCCCATCACGTCCTCGATGTCGGAATCCTTCGGTGGGACCAGGGTTTCCAGGAGATCCTTCCAAGCCATGGCGTCCCGTGCCGTGAACTCCGTTTCCTCGATTGCCCCGGTCTCGGGCTGCTTTTCGTCTGACATGGTTCCTCCGTCTGGACCTCTGGGGCCTCTGCGACGTCGTGGTTTCGGGCCTCTCGGGCCTCTGATCACACGTAGCCCCGCCCTGAAGACCAGGGCAACCGCGAACCCCCACGGGAGACTCCGCAGGACGGCCGAGGAGGCCGCGCACGGCTCGGAGGTGTCTCGGCTCGTCCGGGCCCCCTCCGGCGCCTCGTGGGCGAGCCTCGCGAGAATCCGCTACCGGTACGGCCCGTCCGGGAGAGCGGCCAGGAACTCGTGGAGGCACCCACGCCCGATGTCAGGAGCGCCGGCCAGACCCAGCCCGGCCTCTGTCCGGGGGCCGAGGTAGCCGTCCACGTCTCCGACGTCGAACCCGGCCCGGTGGAGTTGCGCCTGTATCCATCGCGCGTCCGATCGTGGGAGCGTCGTGTTTCCCACGTCGAGGTTTGCACAGATCGCCGCCGTCTCGTACCCGTGGAGGTCCAGGACCTTCCGCCAGGGGCCGAGATAGTCCAAGTGCCACGCCTCGGAGGCGTGTTCGTCGGGCTGTCGGATCACGGGCCGCCAGCCGAGTGGGACCGCGACGTCCCACAGGAGATCCAGCCGCCGCGAGGCTGGGGCCCGATCGAACCACAGGGCGTCCAGATCGATGTCGATCGCCCGGCCGGCGGAGTGAAACGTCCTCCCCGGACGGGCCACATAGTGGGGCTTCATCGTTGCGTGTTCGAACGCCGGATCATGGGTCGGAGGTTTTCCGGCGTGGAGCCAGTTCTCGTATCGGGTCCTCGCTGCCGCCTGGACCTCGGTGTCTCGGTGTAGTTCCGTGATCCGGAGGTCCCCGCCCTCGGCCGCCACGGCGTCAGACAGGGCCAGGAGAGCGGCCGCGGTGTCGGGGGTGGCAATGCCCCATGAGAAGTGCGCCACGAGGTACAGAGACTCCCGAGGGCCGTCCGTTCCGACGCCTCCAGGGGCCCAGGACGACGTGATCGAGCGGTCGACTGTGACGAGTTCTGTACGACGCAAGGGGGACCTCCGGTGTGGAGATCCCCCTATCGTGCCCCACGCTGGATCGCCGCTACTTGGTGCGGGCAACCTTCATGAGCGTTGCGGTGCTCGCGAGCGCGGCTCCGGCCCAGTCGGTGGCGACGCGCTGGGCCTTGAACGACATCGCGAACTGGTGTTCGTCGTGGGTGAACGGAAGCGGCACGTTGCCGTTGCTCACCGCCTGCCACACGTACACGTCGAGGGTGTGTCCGGTGACGGCCATCTGGTGCTGGATGTGGATCGCGACCTGCTTCGTGATCGGATCGCCGCCGAACGTCAGGGTGTCCTCCCCGGCCCCCTCGGTGGTGTTGCCGGCTCCGAGCGCGTACGCGAGGTGGGTCACATCCCACTCGATCCCCGTGCAGTTGACGACCACGCCATGCTGCTGGTTGAACGTGTACACGATCTCCTTCGCGTTGCCCTGCATGATGTCCCGAGTGGTGTTCTCGGGCTCGACGGTGATCCCATCCTCGGTGATCCCGCCGACATCCACGGTCGGGGTGGTGCCGGCCGCGCCCATGAACAGGCGACCCGGGCCAAAGGAGAAGTTGTTCGTGGTATAGCTCGGGATGTTCAGGGGCATGTGGTCGTCCTCTGTGGATCAGGGGTGGCCTCCACCCGTGGAGGCTCGTACTTCACGCATGGATTAACACGAGGCCAACCCGACTCCACCCGGAACCCTGAACCAATGACACGAACTAGCGGATCAATCCTGGTGAGTTACCTCGTTCATTTCTCCGCAATGCCGACACGGCGATTTGATGAATCCACCGGTTCCAAGGGCAATGTAGAGGATCTGTGCTTTGTACTTGATCCGGAGGATGTCCTGGGCCTCATCGTACAGGCCGATCCGGGCTCCGCACTTGGCACACAGCCAGGGCTGATCGAACGCCTGGATCTCGCGACCCTCGGAGTTCTCGTCCTCCGGTGGCGCCACCTGTTCGCCCATCTTGGACAGGAGGTATCCGATCTGCTTTGCGTGGGCGTCCTGCTCCCGATCCATGGACTCGACGGTCCGACGCAACGGTCCGACGTGCTTCTCCAGGAGCGCGTCAATCTCGGCCGCTAGGGCTTCGTGGATTCCCATCACGACGCCTTGACGCGGATCGTTGCGCTCGATCCACAGTGAGGACAGTCCACTCGGACCTCCCGGGTGGCCTTCCAGGCGTCACGCCTGGACAGTAGTTCCTCACCAGGGTCCAACGTCAGAACGTGCTTTGCGCACGATCCACAGAGGACGCGGGTCGATCTGGCGCTATCGGAGAGGGTGGACATATTCATTCGGCTATCCTGCGGTCATCGAGATCCAGCGCCCGATGGTGAACCAAGCGCGGATCTGTTCGTTCCACCCGTCAGACGGCGACCCCACCTGACGGATGTATCCAGCGGCTGTGATCACTCGCACGCCCCCGGAGGTGGTGGTATCAACCAGACGTTTCGCCTGGAGGAACTGATAGACCACATCATAGATCTTATCAGCTTCCGCCTGACTTTCCGTGGAATACACGTACACGTCAAGCGGGATTCTCTGGAATCCACCCTCGTATCCACTTCGGCCCAGTCGGGGCCGCTCGATCACGAGGAACGGGGAGGTGGGCGTGCGATCCGGGTCCACGATGTGGGCCGTCCTGATCCGATCGCCCACCAGACTCGTGATCGACGACTCTCGGATCAACACGTTGCGGACTAGCTGCTTGACGTCCGACACGGACACAACTGGAGTCGTCACTGTGGCCTCCTACCTGACACCATATGCCGCCCCGAGGCCGCCGCCACCCCCGCCGAGCGTCGGGGTCCCGGAACCGAATCTCACCCCGACCTTGGAGCGGAGCCCCTTACCCAGGGCCTTGACTACCGCCTGCATGACCTTTGGGTCGTCCCGCTTTTCGATCGCTGCGTTCCAGATAAAGTCACGGGCAAACATGACTTTGGTTCCCTGGATCACATACTCTGCGTGCGGCGCGATGTTCAGATCCACCCAGATATCATAGTGCATCCCGGCCCCGTCCTCGTGGTACACCCCCTTCAGGGCCTTGTGCAGATATTCGTTTGGGTCTTCCCCGCTTTTCTGGATATGTACCTGCCATGGGATACGGGTGTGGATCTTGATCCGTCCGTGCCGTTTTGCATACGGGTGATCCGGCCTGGGCTTCTTTGCGAGGTCGGCCAGGGTGTGGTCCCGGAGCCCGGCCCGCTTTTTGACGTGGCGATAGATGACTTTCCCCGCCGCTGTCAGGCCAGCGCGAGCCGCCGTCTTCAGGGCCACACGAGTATTCGACAGCTTGATCAGGGTCATTTCGAACCCTGACGTTTTGACCTGGAACATTTGCGGCTGGGCCACGGCTCCCCCTCGATCCACCGTATCCCGGCCCGGAGACTCTCGCCTCCGAGCCGGAACCCATGCGGGGAGGTTACTCCGTGTCGGGCATGGCCGGGGGAGGGAACTCGGGCAGGGACGCCATAGCCTCGGGCTCCATGGTCGCGGGCCGCGTGATCCCAGCCGTCCCGAGAATCGGGAGCGGCGGAGCCGCCTCGTTCAGGAACTCGACAATCGCGTCCACGCGATCGCGCTGGGGATGGCGTCCGAGCCGGTCCGCTGCGTCCTGCATGTGCGCCTGGGCCAGCCGCATGTGGAGGAGAGCCGCCTCGTGGTACGGGAGGAACGCCGGGCCCGCGCACAGCATGGCACGCGAATAGCACTCCAGGGCCGTCATGTAACAGCCCTCATTCAGCCAGGAGAGGCCGAGGGAGGTCCACGCGCTCGCGTTGTGGGGGTCGTCCTGGAGTTCCAGTTCGATCAGACGACGATACCGCATGATCTTGGCCTCCATGGCGTCACGGTCTCGGGACAGGCCCGTGTTCGTGATCATGAACGGGGCCCGACGGATCACGGTCCCGAACCCCTGATCCACCAGGAACCGGGTGGCCTTGCCGAAACCCTCATGGACGCGGCCGGACATCCGCATGATCCGGCGCTCGTCCAGCCGGGACATGCGGACGGACTCGGACTCGTTCGAGCCGCCGTCCGCGTACGTGTTCCGGAACGTGAAGATCCAGCCCCACGAGTCCGTGACCTCGGCCATTCTGCGGATCGCGTTGCCGGTGTTGCCGGACGGGAGGTGCTCGTCCGGGTCCAGGAAGAACGCCCACGAGACTCCGGGGGTGCCGTGAAGGGCGTCAAGCCCGGCGTTCCGAGCCTCCGCCATGTTGTCGTCCATCGGCTGGGCGACCCACTCCGCGCCGAAATGTTCCGCCATGCGGGCCACCTCGATCGACGGGCCGGTCTCCGGCCAGTTCTCTTCGACCTCGGGGGACCACAGGTCCACCCGCGGGATCAGGGTGTCCCGGAGGTTTCCACCATGCCGGAGGGCCGTGGAGTACACCGCGCTCTGGGCTTCCTCGGTCCACTCGCCAGTCCACACGAGGACCATGCGGTCCATGAGGCAGAACACCGAGTCCAGCATACGGCCGAGGTCCTCCGCGCTCTCGCCCTCGTACATGAGGGCGTGGAATCCGATCCCGTTCTCCGGCAGGAACGCCGACATCACCTGATTCTCCTCATGGGTGATGTGGGCGTACGAGGTGCCTCCGACGAGGTTCGGGTTCGGGGTCGGGTCCTGCTCCCCATAGCGGGCCAGCTTGCGGAACCGGTCCTCCGCGCGCATGTAGCCGAAGTGGCGGACACGGATACCGGCGTGTCGCTTGCAGATCCCATCCACCTGGGGGATGTTCCCGCAGTGGAGGCCGTTCTCTGTGCCGGCCACGATGATCCGGCGTGCCTCGCGGTTGACGCGGTACAGTCTGAACCCCTGCATCCCGCCGCGGAACGAGCCCTGATCGCCCCAGGGCGGGGTAATGTTCATCCACCGATTGTTCGCCCAGTGGTTGACCCACGAGAAACCGAACGTCTGGACGAGCGGGTCCGGGTGACGGATCAGGCGGTCGAGGTGTTGGCGGGTCACCCGAGGCTCGGGGACCTCGTCGTGATCCATGGACAGGACCCAATCCGCGTCCATGTCCTCCTCCGCCATGCGGAGAACCTCGTTCCTCTCGTCTCGCTCGTTGAACTCGCCGGACCAGGATGCGACCTTGACCCTCGGGTTTCTGCTTCGCGGAGCCTGCCTGATCCACCGCCCGATCCAGGCCCGGAGGAGTCGTTCCTGGTCCTGTGGCCGCTTGCTCGCGTTGAGGACGAGGTCGACCACGTCCGGGGCGACACGCCCGGCTGGGAAGCCGGCTTGCCACTCTTCGCTGGACATCACCCCGGCCAGGGGTACGGTCAGGAGGACGGAGATCCCATCCACGAGCCGGGACACGCCCACGATCGCCATGCGGAACAGGTCCAGATCGTGGGGCACATCGAACCGCACCCGGTACGCGGCCACGATCCGATCGCCCTGGGCCTGGATCACTGGCCGCCAGACGTCATAGTACACACCGCGGTTGCGCATTCCACGCTGCATATCGGGGAATTCCGCGTCGAACGTCTGGTGTCCGAGGTGACCCACGAACGCGTCCGCCGCGACCACTGCCCGCCACCCGGCGCGATCAGCGCGAGCGGCCAGATCGTTGTCCTCGTACCCTGCGATCTGGTATCGCTCATCGAACAGGCACCACGCGCCGTCACCGTCGACGAACGCCACATCCTCGATCATGTCGGCCAGGAACCCCTCGCAGAATCCGGAGAGGAACGTGGCAGAAATGACCTTGCCGGCGTAGTGTTCGGCCACCTCGGCGCCGAGCACGTCCGGGCCCACCTCCGCCATGCGCTGGGCAAACTCCGGACCGAGGTTCTGGATACCGGCCGCGAGGTTCGACACTGGGCCGACGAGGCCGGGGCGTCCGTAGTCCGACATCCTCCGGACGGGTCGGTGGCCGTCCGGGTCCGGAGTCTCGGACCACTCGCGGACGGTGTCGGACTCCAGGGCCGCGATCATGCGGATCAGCCACCCATCGGTCACGTGGAGATCATCGTTGAAGATCACGGACAAGGTCGGGAGCCCGTACCCGTCCGGGGGGAGGGTGGCGGGCCCGCCTCGGCCGCCGTGGTACACAACCTCCCCGTCCTCGGACAATCCCTCGGGGTCCATGATCGCGACGCGGAGACCGCGATTGATCGCGCCACCGAACCCACACGGTCCGGGGTGGCGGTAGATGGTCAGGTGAGACCCCTCGGGGGCCCCACGCTCCCAGAGGAACTGGAGGGAGGAGATCGACTCCTCCGCGTGCTCCTCCCGCAACGGGTTGACGGACGCCACGATGTGGAGCCGGAGGCCATCGTTCCGCTTCATGAGCAGATCAAAGGCCGGGAGTAGGACATTCGGGTTCGCAACGGTCGGGATGATCACGAGGACATCGTGGCTATCATCGCGTGGCAGACTGGACAATCGGTACCTCCTCGCCCCCGTACCGGGGGCCTGGGGTTCTGTACCACGCCGGAAGCCCCGAGGCACCTCGGCCCGATACCTCAACTTTTTTTTGACTTTGGAGTGGACTGGAGTGGCGATCGACCTCACGTCGAGCCGATACCTCACTTTTTTTCGGCTGTGAGTCCGCTGTGGTGGCGGCCTCGCGCGGCTTCGGTCAGAAAGTTTGGATTCTGGGTTTGACTTTCCTACGGGGTGCGGTATCTTGATGGTGCCACACAGGAGAACAACATGAACCGCGCCGAAGCAGCCACCGCCTACCGAGCCGCCCGCAACGATTACAACGCAGCCGTCGAAGAGACCGGGATTAGCCACGGTGATTTTGACGCTAGGGTCCGCGAGCGTGTCCGTGACCTCTACGATGAGGGCCGGGCCGGGGCCGAGTTCACTCCTGCACAGTGGGTCGAGGCCGCCCTCGATTTCCTTTGTACCTACCTCACCGGCTGGACGGTTCGGAACAGCCTGGACAACGGTGTCGGGGATTATCAGTACGAAATGGAGAGTCGCATGGCCGGGATCGACGGATGGACTTGATCCTCTAAAAACCAAGCGCGCACAGGGGCGGCTCTCGGGCCGCCCTTTGTCGTTCCAGTGCCAGCGGTCGTCCGGGAGGGCCTCGTCCTGTGTGGGGCCGTCTCGCCCGTCCGGCTACTCGATCGGTCTGGCTACCCGCTTCGCCATGATCCGCCAGTGCGAGGTGTACATGGCCCGCTCCTCGGTCACGGACTGGACCTCGTACACGTCCCCCGTCCGGTCGTCCTGGATACGGTCCCCCTGCCTCGGGAGCCACGTGTCCTCATACTGGACCAGGAAGCGGACGGTGTCGGCCTCCATGGCCTCGGGGCGGTGTGCGGTCCAGATCCTCTCCGTGGCCCCACCTCTGGGGTCGTATGCGATCGGGAACCCGGGGCCCTTGAGGGCGTACAGGATCGGATAGGGGGAACCGTCCCTGGCGATCGCTTTCGCCTCGATGGTCGGTCGAGTCTTCACCCACTCGATCCCGGAGGAGTCAACCTCGGAGACATAGTCGAACAGTTTACTCGTCACCTGGAACCCGTTCCCGTCGAACGTAAGGGTTTCCGTGTCGCCATTGGCCTGGGGGGTATTCCCCGTGACCACGACGTAGCCGGTAACGGAGGCCCCGTCGTACACCCTGACCTGAACCGCGGACGCTCCAGTGTACGGTCGATCTGGGGTGTGTTCGTCCCCGGCCGACACTGGGTCCAGGACATACGACGTTGCGCGCTTCCAGGTCGTGAGCATGTTCGCAATGGGGATGATCGACACGGACGCCTCCGGGGACAGCCTATCCCGTCGGAGGCCCCGGGACTACCTCCGGCATCGCTCCAGGACCGTCTCCGTCCCGCGAGCCTGGACGGCAAGCCACGACAGGAGGGCCGCCAGGATGACGCCGCACAGAAGTTGGCCCTCGGGTGCCTCGAACGTAACGAGTCCGGCGGACAGGGTGAGCGTTGCGAGCGCGTAAGCGCCGATCACGGGTCGCATGTGGTGTCCCTCCGGGCCGGTTGTAACCCCGGACTCACGAGGTCGCATCCTCGGGGGCCACCTTGGGCTCCTCCGTGGAGGACTTGACCGGCTCCACGGGGCTCCCGTCCAGGCGCACGGGCTTGGCCTCATCGGCCTTGACGGCCCCGAGGACCTGACGAACCACCGCAAGGGACAGCGCGGAGGGCTCGTTCGTCGCCTCCAGGAGCCACAGGTCTCCGGGGGCCGTCACGAACACGCGGGCTCCGTGCTCGTCCAGGTCTCGGGCGACTTTGCCGCGCGGGGCCTTCGGCACGACCACGATCCGGATCGGATCTGGCATGGAGCGGACGGTATCCACGAGGCCGGAGCCCGCCACCTCGCACGCCACGACCGCGACACCGCCGCGCCGCCATGTGGCCACGTTGCCCGGCTTGTCTGGGGCCACGACATCCGCCGAAGACCATCGAGACCGTTCGGCCCCCTGAACGGTAGCCAGGACGTCCGCTCGGAACAGGGTGTCCAGGCCGGGGGTGTTCATGCTGTAAGCGAGTCCGATCAGGATCTTGGACATAGTGCCTCCTCCCCGGGACGTATCACGCGGAAGCACTAGGCGCCCGGCCTCCACCGCGAGACCGGGCGCCGTTCTGCCGAGGATCGCCTGTGAGGCGTCCTGGAGGCCGAGACGGCTCACGGGGCGTCCGTGGCGTCGCGGCCTCACAGGGCCGTCCTACGGAGCGAGAGGAGCGCCACCCAAGGCCATTGCCACACGATCAGCGATCCATGCGTACCCGTCCGGGGAGGGGAACACACCGTCCGCCAGGAGCCCCTCCGGCATGTCGTGGAGCCGGACGATCCCGACGTCCCAGGCGTCCGCCATGGCCGCCACTGCGGGGGACACACGACGGACCCAGCGGCGGGAGGAGTGTCGGTACCCAGGGACCTCGGTGTGTCCGATTGGGGTCGGAGTACACACCAGGATCTCCGCGTCAGGAGCCAGGGCCGACACGGTCCCGACCGCCTGCTCCAGGAGGGCCACGAACTCGGACGGCGGGGTCCCGCTACCCCGGGCGTCCTCGGTCCCAACCTGGAGGATCGCGGTGGTGACGCTGGACCAGTCCACGCGGCGGGTCTCATGGACGACCTCGCGGAGGTTCAGGTCCGGACGCGCCCAGTTCTGGACCGTCCAGGTACCACGCCCGAGCGCCCATAGGTGGTCCGGCCAGCCGCGCGTGGAGCGCAACCCGTAGCAGACGGAGCCACCCAGGCAGACGATCACGACGCCCTCCCGAGGCCGAAGCCGCGGTAGTCCAGGCCGTACAGGCCGGCCGCGTACGGGCTCCACATGCGCCGAGTATCCAGCACCACGCGCGGGTCCTCCATCACCGATGCGACCCACCGGAGATCCGCGCCGGCCACTTCCTCCCACGCCGTCCCGAGGACCAGCACGTGGGCGCCCTCGACCGCTTCGTGGACGTCAGCACATCGCACCTTGACGCCGAGGCCGTCCGCGTACGAAACCAGGGCCTCCTCCTCGGGAGGGGTTCCGGTGGGGTCGTACAGAACGATCTCCATGTTGTCCAGGTCACACGTGGACCTGACCATGGACCAGACGAACTCCATCGGGGGGCTTTCTCGCGTGTCATTCGTGCCGGGCTTGAACGTCAAACCCAACACCGCGACTTTCACGCTAGCGTCGATGAGCGGCGGGCGGGACATGGTGTCCCAGAACTGGCTGATCGCCCAGTTCTTTGCCTCCTCGTTCGACACGATAGCGCCGGACAGGGAGGGGACCGAGATCCCGCGGTCCACGGCCATGGACACCAGGGCCTGGACGTCCTTCGGGAAACACGACCCGCCCCACCCGCCTCCAGGGGACAGGTATTGCGAGCCGATCCGGGGGTCCTCCCCGGCCAGCCGGGCCACCGCCACCGCGTCCGCCCCGACCGACGCGCACACCCGCGCGAGGTCATTTAGCGCGGACAGGCGTGCGGCCAGAAGGCAGTTTGATGCGTACTTTGTCGTCTCCGCGTTCTCCAGGGTGGTGAGGTGCTGACGGTTGAACGGGGCCATGGCCGCCTGGACGAGGTGGACGGCCGTAAGAGACCCGCATGTCGGTGCACCGATCACGACGCGCGACGGGTCCCGCGCGTCCGCCAGGGCCGTCCCCTCCGCCAGGAACTCGGGGGAGTGGTACAGGTCGGACCAGTCCGCGCCCCACTTGTCCCGGAGGCCCTCCAGGAGCCGCCGACACGTACCCGGGAGCACCGTCGACTTGATCACGATCGCCCGCTGATCCGGCGCGTGATCTCCGATCGCGTTGCGCCAGTCCTCGACAGCCCCGACTAGGGCCGTATCGTTCTGGTGCCCGCCGTCCGTCGGAGTCCCGACACACACGATCGTGACGTCCGCCGCCGCCAGGGCGTCCACAGCCACCGGATCGCCCCGGAGGTACACGTCCAGGGAGCCCTTCGCCCCGAGGCCGATCCCGAGGTGGATGTCCACCAGGGCCTCCTCCAGGCCGTCCTCGTACAGGAGGGGACGCTGTTCCCGGAGGGCTCGCGCTCGCTCCTCGTCCGCCTCGATCACGCTCACCTCGTGGCCGCGCTCCGCGAGCACAACAGCCGTGGGCGTTCCGACGAACCCCGCGCCGATGATCGCGACTTTCACTGGGCACCCCCGAGGAGGCCGGCCGCGTGGAGTTCCGCGTGGGCCTTGTTGAGGGTGGTCTCGTCCTCGTCCTGCTGGTCTCGGACCCAGTCGACGAGGTCCGCGATTCCGTCCGCCAGGACCACCTCCGGCTCCCACCCGAGGGCCCGCAGCTTGGACGCGTCCGCGTAGCAGTGCCGGATGTCGCCGGAGCGCCACTCGCCCGTGATCGACATCGGGGGCTCCTCGTCGTCCCCGAGGTCCATGAGGTGGCGGCCGATTGCGGCCGCGACCTCGCGGATCGTGGTCGGCTTGCCGGTCCCGACGTTGTACGCCTCGCCCGGCTCCCCGTCCTCCAGGATCGCCAGGATTGCGGACGCGACGTCCCGCACGTGGATGAAGTCGCGGCACTGCTCCCCGTCCTCGTACACGATCGGCACCGAGCCGGACAGGTAACGGGCCGAGAAGATAGCCCCGACACCGGTGTACGGGTTCGACAGGGCCTGACGCGGGCCGTACGTGTTGAACAGCCGGCCGACCCGGACGTCCAGGCCGCGGACCTGACCGATCAGGAGGGACAGTTCCTCCTGTTGCGCCTTGCTCCAGGCGTACACGGACGCCGGCCAGAAGTCGGACGCCTCCGTGATCCCGATCGGTCGGAGCCCGCTCGCCCACGCGTCACGAGTCACGGCCTCGAACCACCCTCCGGACATGTCGTCCTCGTCGCGAGAGGCGCCGCGGAGGGTCCAGCCTTCCCCCTGGACGTCCTCCCCGTACAGGCCCTCCCCGTACGAGGACATCGATCCGGCCACGAACACCCGGTCCACGAGCCGGTCCGGGAGGGCCTCCACGCGCTCGCGGAGGAGCCGGTCCGCCTCGGTCGCGCGGGCCTCCGCTGCCTCCTGGGTCTCGCCCTCCAGGGGCGACACGTCCAGGGGCTCCCAGTTCGCCAGTTCCCGCTCGCGGTCGCGTACCAGCCCGTTGTGGGCCAGGATCGCGTCCAGGAGGGCCGCGGTTCCGGTGACGTTGCAGGACACGTAGGGGGCCGGCATGGTGTCCCCCTGGGCTACTCCGACGCGAGCCGCGAGGTGGATCACGGTATCCGGCCGGAACTCGGCCAGGGCCGCCAGGACCGCGTGGACGTCGCGGACGTCTCCGAACCACGTCTCCAGGCCCTCGGTGTCCGGGTCCTGGTAGTCCGGCCACGCCGGAGTCAGCGGATGGACCTGGGCCAGGAGACAGTCGAACGACATCACCTGACACCCGCGCTCCAGGAGAGCGTCAACCACGTGCGAACCGATGAACCCAGCGCCACCGGTAACGAGAACTCGTTCCATCGAACCTCCTCACCCCCATTCACCGGGGGTCTGTGGAGGTGGTAACACGAGAGCCCTCGGAACGCAGGAAGCCCCCTCCGATGTGCGCGGAGGGGGCTTCGGTGTGGGTGGGGCCGTCCACCCGACCGGTCGGGTTGTAGCGTCAGGCCAGCTTTCCGCCGTGCCGGTACGGGCGGCTCCGGTTGTACGCCAGCTTCTCGGCCACGGCTTGCTCCAGGTCCCACCCGTGCCGGCCGCACAGGTCGCCGATCCGGATCAGGACGTCCGCCAGTTCCGCCGTGATCCCCTCGGGCTTCCCGCTCGCGTCATAGTACAGGGGCGGGTCCCCGTCCCGGTGGCACTCCAGGGCCTCGGAGACCTCGGAGTGAACCAGGGCCAGGGCCTCGGGGATGCCTCGCTCCTCCTCCTACCAGCCTTTATCTAGGGCCGTCTCGTGGGCTTCATACTGCATTTCACTGATCCGCATGTCCGCTCCTCGGGTTGCATGTCCGGGGGGTTGTAACGGATTAGGGGTGGAACGCGGTCTCGAACGAGGACAGGATCGTGGACACCTCGACGGGCCACTCCTCCTCGGAATAGGTCACCCGGTAGGACGTGTGGCCTTCGGCCTTGACTCCGGCCGCCTTGCCGCGACGGAACGCCGACGTGGCCAGCATGTCCGCCGCGCGGCGGAGTCGGTTTACGCCGTCCGTGTCCGAGGCCCAGCC
>Ga0180438_10002483_pt1 | contig 29951 bp, 34 predicted proteins | sample SS_ome_12_FD_132455 | JGI IMG/M metagenome (GOLD analysis project Ga0180438, IMG submission 132455) | Hypersaline lake sediment archaeal communities from the Salton Sea, California, USA - SS_3_D_2 metaG | ecosystem: Environmental > Aquatic > Non-marine Saline and Alkaline > Hypersaline >...
CCGCTACTCGTCCGAGGCGCAGAACGAGCTCAGCATCGAGGACCAGGTCCAGCGCTGCCGGGAGGAGATCGCCCGGCGCGGCTGGCGCGTGGCGGGTATCTACCACGACAGCGCCCAGTCCGGTTGGAGCCTGGACCGCGACGGCTTCCAGGAGATGCGGGCCGCTGCCGAGCACGGCAAGTTCGATGCCCTGATGATGTGGAAGTTCGACCGCCTGGCGCGCGACCACAACCACACCGTCATGATCAAGGCCCTGCTGCGCCACGAGTATGGCCTCAAGTTGTTCTGCGTTGAGGGCGTCAGCCAGGACGACGACGACTCGCCCTACAGCAGCCTGGTCGAGCAGATGATTGCCGTCTTCGCTGCTTTCTACTCGCGTAATCTCAGCACGGATACCAAGCGCGCCAAACGGGGCCGGGCCATGCGCGGTGAGTTCAACGGCAGCGTCGCCCCGCTGGGGTACACGCTGGTTACGAAGAGCGAGGCGACGGCGTCGCGCCCGGCGGGCCTGTACGTGGACCCGGAGGTCGCACCTCTGGTCGTCGAGGCCTTCAGGAAATACGCCACCGGCAAGCACAGCGACCGCACCATCGCCGAGTGGCTCAAAGACCTACCCGCGGTCCGGCGTTCGCGCGAGGGCATGAAGCCCGTCGGCAAGGAGATGGTGCGCGATCTGCTTCGGAACAGGACCTACACTGGACGGGTCGCCTACTCAGAGACGATCTACAATGGGGCCTCGCTGGGCCAGAGCCGTCGCTCCCACCGCCATCGCAAGGAGTGGTTCGAGGGTAAGCACGAGGCCATCATCGGCGATGACCTGTTTGAAGCATGCCAGGCCATGCGCGCTCAGTTGGTCAAAACGCGCAAGACCAGGCGACAATCGCGGACCTACATTCTGCCGGATCGTGTCTTCTGCGCCCACTGCATCGCGCGCGATCGGGAAAACATCGACGACCCCAACTACGGCAAAATGCGTATCTCTTGGCACAACCGCGAGGGGGTCGCGCATTACCGCTGTATCTCGCGTGACCGGGGCTACGGGGAGTGCGTCCAGCCCTACGTCGTCGAAGCGACGATGCTGGATCAGGTCGTGCAGGTGCTTTCTCAAAAGCTCTTGCCGGAGGGATCGCTGGCCGAGCGAATCGATGCGTCCGTCAGGAATCGCGCCAGCAACGAGGAGGCATTAGAGCACCTGCGAGACCTGGAAGGGCAGCAGGAGAGAGTGCAGTTCAGCTGGGAGCACGGTCAACTCGCGCCCGAAGACTACCTGGCCAGGATGAGCCAGCTGGAACGTGAGATTGCCTCAATGCGCCCTTTGGATTATGATAGGCTTGAAGAAGCGGCTGATCTCATTACCCACTTCGAGACGTACTGGGATCAGTGTGAAGAAGTAGACGACCCGAAGGAAGCACGGCAGCAGCTCATGGCACAAATCATCGACCGCGTGTTTGTATATGACGACAAGGTAATCGCTGTTGCCATGCACCCCGACTTCGGCGTCATCCTCGATGTTCCCCAGGCGGCCCCCGATCAAGTGATGAGCGCCGTCTCCCGGCACGAAAAAAGGCACAACCAACCCGACGGTCAATTGTACCCAGAACGGGAGCGACGGGGGTTGGCCCCTCACTGGGCACGTATTCGTCAACATATATCTGGTCGCCGCATAACCGTGTTTACCACCTCGTAATACGCGAACTCCTCAAGGGGGTGCAAGAATGAGCGTGCACTCCCGAACAAAGACCCTCAGTCTTCATTATAGAAATACAAATCATACGAGCGAACTTCTGCCCGACGACGGCACTGGGACGGTGCTTCAGTGCGTGTTGTCGAGGTGTCATTTGCATTCATACGCATCAGTCCAAGTGGAAACAAGTGGAAAGGAACAGCGATGATCATGGCCACGCAGAGTGACAGCCAGACAGGGATAGACGCCCGGTCGATCGAGGACTTCATGACGATTGAAGAGGCCACACACTACTCCGGTTACACCGAGCAGTATCTGCGCCGGATGTCGCGCGCCGGGAAGATCGAAGCCATCAAGCGTGGGCATTTCTGGCTGATCAACAGGCACTCCCTGGAGGCGTACGTGGCCAGGGCTGAAGACGTTGCAGACAAACGGTTTGGCCCACGTGGAGCTCAGGAATGAGAGCCAAGGCGACAAAGAGAAGGAGGTGATCGGTATGGCCGAAAACACGTAAGCCACCGGCTGTCGGGCCAGTGGCTTACAGGGGAATGGTGTATCCCCGTAGGTACACATTCAGGATACATCATTCCCCTCCCTTGAGACAACTAATCTCTCACGTAAAGGAGGAACTTTGATGTATCCTGAAAAATCGTCAATCACGTGTATACCACAGTTGGAATCACCGCACAAGGCTGCGCAAGTCTACCAGCGGCTCGGCCTGAGCGTCATTCCACTGAGCGGCAAGCGTCCCGCTATCTCGTCCTGGCTTCGCTTCCAGCAAGAACCCGCGGCGGCAAGCCTCATCGAACAGTGGCATGAAGCTGATCTACTCAGCAATGTCGGCGTGGTGTGCGGTGCCGTGTCGGGCGAGCTAGTCGTCATCGACTTCGACGGAGTCGCTGGATACCCCGCATTTGCAGCTATCTTCCCCGATCTGGTTGATACGTTCACCGTTGCCACGGGCGGTGGGGTCGGCAAGCATGTCTACCTGTTTGCTGATGAGTTGCCACCCACCACTCGCGCGCTGGGTACGCCACTGGGGCACATTGAGCTGCGTTCAGATGGCACCTACGTCGCCGCTCCTCCGAGCATCCACCCGGACACCCGGAAACAATACACGGTTGAGAAACTGCTGGATATCCTGCGGGTCCCCGACTTGCAAGACGTCGTCCAGTGGATCGAGGCTTTCAACTCCAAACGTCCCGGTGCGGGTGACTGGCAACCGCCAGGAGATGTCCCGGTAGGCGACAGAACACTCAATCCCCGCCTGATCAGAGCTGTCGCAGATGAACTCGGCAGTCGGCGCTTCAAGCAGCGCGGCGAGTGGCTACACGGCTCCTGCATTTACCCCGAACGCCACAAGAATGGGGATCGGAACCCTTCTTTTGGTCTGAACCTTCGAAGCGGTTATGGATACTGCTACCGTTGCGGCACCATGCTGCTTAAGGAGGTCTGTGAAGCGCTTAACATCGACCCGGCTGACCACGGTGGCCTCCTGGAACGCTCGGAGCCTCCGCCGGCGGTGAGCAACGGAAGTGGTGGCATGACGACGAAAGTCTCGCCGCCCGACCCACCGGAAGAAGATCTGCCTTCTCTGTCAGACATCCGGCTGCCGGACTGGCTCTTGCAGTATGTCAGCTGGGCCTCGCGGGTGGGCAACCAGACGCCGGAGATCTTCCACCTGGGCACGGGCATCTGGATGGCGGCCGTCGCCATCGCGCGCAGGCTGTACGTCGATGCCCACTGGGGGGTGAGGATCTATCCCAATCTATACATGATGTTCATCGCCGACACCACCTTCTACCGCAAGACCACCGCCTACAAGCTCGGCGACCAAATCCTGAATGCGGCGATCCCGCACCTGCTGATGCCCACCCCTGGGTCACCCGAACGCTTCCAGGACGCGCTGGCCGGGCACGTGCCCAGCAACTTTGACAAACTGCCGCAAGAGCATCAGGCCAACGTGCTGGAGGCGATGAAGTTCGCCGCCCAGCGGGGGCTGTTCAAGGACGAGATCGCCGGGCTGTTCGGTGCCTTCAAGCGCGACTACATGGCCGGGCTGAAGGACTTCATGCTCGAGATCTACGACTGCCCGAACACGATCGCCAAGGAGACCCAGGCCGGGCTGGCAGTTATCCGCAACGCCGCGCCCTCCATCCTGGGCGTGACCACGCCCGCCGGACTGTCGGGCGCGCTGAGCGTGGCCGACTGGGACAACGGGTTGCTGCCGCGCTTCGCGCTGCTCACCCCGGAGCCGGACTACAAAGAACGCCCGACGCTGGGCCAGGCAGAGCGACCGCCCACGGCGGTCATCAGCGGGCTGCGGGCGCTCTATGATGCGCTGCCCAAGCCGGAGAAATCGGGCGATGGCTGGCATGCAGCCGAATCCCTCAAGATGTCGGTCGCCTCGTGGGACGCCTGCCAGGCCTACAGCAACCACCTGCGGCGCCAGTGCGATCCGCGTCTGGAGACGCCGCTCGACGACCGCCTGAAGGGCGTCTACGGGCGGCTGCACGTGCAGGCCATGAAGGTGGCCATGATCTGCGCCGCTCTCGACTGGGTGGAGAAAGATGAGGATGAGTCGCCAGTCGTAACTAACGAGCACTGGAACACCGGCAAGGCCGTCGCCGAGCACTGGCGGACCAGCGCCCACCGGCTGCTGGAGGGGCTTGAGCGCAGCGGCGCGGCCAGGTCAGAGCGCTGGGTGCAGGACCGCATGCTGGAAGTTTTCAGAGTCGCTGGACCGTCAGGGGTGCCCCTGCGCACTGTCTACCGGCGCCTCAACCTGAAAGCCAAGGACGCTCGCCAGGTGGCCGAGGATCTGGTGCGTGCCGGGCTGGTCCGGCCATTGTCCGGGACGAACGCCGAGAGCTACGCCATTGCTGCACAGAATGGTCAAGCATATGAAGCTGACCGACACCACTGACACACTGACACGACTGACAGGTGTCGTCAGTGTCAGTACTGTCGGTGGTGTCATACAGGTCCGACACTGGGGCTGTATACAAATGTAGACGCTACCCGTATACGAATGTAGACACCTACGAGGAGAAACACCATGAGCGTGCTCATTCTCGATGCTGGCAACAGTATCATCAAGGCGAAAATCGTGCGACGTGAGCGCGGAGAGGCGGCTTTTCCGCACGCCCTCAAGGCGCTGACCGAAGCTGAGTACACGAGTATCCTAACAAGAGCTGGACGACACGGACCGCCGCCCGACTACCTGCGTGTTAACGGCCAACCTTTTGTCGTCGGGGAGAGCGCCGAGCGGCACGGCGTGCCCACCGGGCGCACCGGCGCCGCCCGCTACTCCCGAGACTACTACGGCGTGCTGGCCGCCGCGGCGCTGGGCCGTCTTTATGAAAGAAGTCAAGAAGTCGCGGTGTTCGGTAGCCACCCGCCGGGTGACGTCAAGTTCCGCGACGACCTGATGGGTTCCGTCGTCGGTGACTGGCACGTTGAGGTGAGCGGGCGCGAACGCCACTTCCGCGTAACCTATGCCAACACCTTCGATGAGCCGGTGGGCGGGCTGATGAACGTAGTGCTGGCCGAGGACGGCCAGCACTACCAGCACACTGACATCAACGATGGGCGCTCATTGGTCATCGACATCGGCGGCCACACCACCGACTGGCTGGCTGTCAACCCCGGGGGCGAGGTCGACTACAGCCTGGCCCGCAGCGTCCCCATCGGTATCCAGGACGTCGTGGCCGACTTCGTCGAGAGCTTCCGCGCCAGCAACCTGCAGGCCGTCAAGGACACACCCTCCCTGCCGCCCGACCGCGTGCGCCAGGCGATCGCCAGCGGCGTCTTCGACGGTGGTGGGCGGGAGTACCCCTGCGAGAACGAGGCCAGGGAAGCCACCAGCGTCTTGCTCAACCGCATCGGCGACACCTACCAGAGGGTGGCGGGCGGTGCATTGGGCTGGGACACCATCATCCTGACCGGGGGCGGCAGCGCGATGCTGTACGAGCGCCTGCTGCCCATCCTGGACCACGACCACGTGCTGTTGGCCGACGACGTGGAGAGCATCCACCTGGCCAACGTGCGCGGCGGGCTGAAGCTGTGGCGGCTGTACGAGGCCCTGGGGCTGCTATGAGCGAGGTGATCAGCTTCCGGCTGGACAAGAGCAACCCCCGCGAGGCGCGGGCGCGGGAGGTGTTGCGGGCCTGGTACACGCAGGGCTACAGCGTGCGCCACGTCCTCACCGAGGCGCTGCTGGTACTGGAGGAGAGCCAGCAGCAGGATGAGGAAGCCACGTTTGCGCTCGACGAGGTCAACCGGACCCTGCACCAGGTCATCCAGATGCTGGAGCGCATGCAGAATGGTCGCTACGTTGCGGTCAAGGATGACGACCAGCAACCGAGGGCGGCACTGACGGACACGTTCGTGGCTTCCGTCAAGAGCGCTGCCAGGCCTGGGCTGAAGCTTGGTGCCCCGTAGGCATCGGACGGGGAGTGACACTTCAGATCCTGGTCATGTGTGTTGCCTATCTTCTCGCAGCGGGGCAGGTTGCTTGATAATCTGATACACTATTGGTCGATGTGTGGCGTGTGGTGCGCTCTCATCCACCATCGACCAATAGTTGGACTATGCCCATGCTTGCGAACATTGCAGTCCCACAACAGGAACTCACTGAGTTCTGTCACCGGCACCAAGTCCGCAGACTCTCGGTGTTTGGCTCGGTGCTGCGTGACGACTTCGGCCCGCGGAGCGACGTCGACGTCCTGGTGGAGTTCGAACTAGAGGCGTCCGTCAGCCTTTTCGACCTGGGCGGCATGCAGGTTGAGCTGTCAGAATTGCTGGGGCGAGACGTGGATTTGAAGACTCCCGGCTTCCTGAGCCGCTACTTCCGGCAGCGCGTGCTGGATGAGGCGCGGGTACTTTATGAACGCGGATGACCGCATACGCCTGCAGCACATGCTGGATGCCGCCCGCGCGGCGCTGTCTTTTGCCGAAGGACGGGAAAGGGAGGACCTCGAGACAGATCAGCAGCTTGCCTTCGCGCTGGTGAAGGCTGTCGAGATCATTGGCGAAGCCGCCGCCCGCGTCAGCCCTGATGGCCAGGCAGGACGCCCAGAGATTCCCTGGGCACAGATCGTGGGCATGCGCAACGTCCTCGTGCACGCTTACTTTGATATCGACTACGATCAGTTGTGGGAGACTGTTCGGCGAGATTTGCTGCCCCTGGTCAAGCAGCTTGAGCGAATAGTCCTCTCAAGACCAGACAGCGATACTTCCGAGTCCTGATAGGCACTGTTGGCATTTCTCACCGATTCTTTCTCATCGGCGATCGCTGACCTCTCGCCCCAGGCTCTGGCAACCCCACCTGGGCCTTTCTGTATTATCTCTCACGTCCTACAGGACTACCTACCCCGCTCAAGATATGCCATTTTCTAGAACGGATGTCCATTTTCGGCCAGCACAGGTAGTCACCGGATTTGGCTTTGGCCCGGCCAGCACCAGGGACGTAACGCTGGCCGAGACCTTCCTGGCGGCTCGCTGCCAACCCCAGCCCCGCCTGAGTTGCGTGGGATCGCCCGCCCTGGGACCGTACGTGGCCGACAAGGGCTTCACCAGCCACCAGGCTCAACGTCGCTGGCAGCAGCTTTCCCAGGCCCAGGTCATCTCGCCGCCCTATGCTCATAGCCTGACCCCGTGGCCCCAAGCCATGCACACCTGGTTCAACAGCATCCGTCAGATCGTGGAGACCGTCTATGACAAGCTCCTCAACACCTTTCGTCTCAACCGTGAGCGACCGCACGACCTATCGGGCTTTCAGGCCCGTCTTGCCGCCAAAGTCGCCTTACACAACTTCTGCATCTGGCTCAATCGCTCGCTTGGTCGCCCCTTGTTGGCCTTTGCCAACCTGCTCGCTTGGTGATCTATCTCACACCAAACGTTATACTACAATGGCTTCCAACCTGTCATGCGCCTCGCCGAGAAGATCGTCTTACCTGCCCACAACGGTCGCGGCACGCGCATCAAACGCCGCTTCGATCAGGCCCGCACTCCCTTTGACCGCCTGTGCGCCACCGGCCAGCTCGATAAGCGCCAGCGTGAGCATTTTGAGGCGCTGCGCGACCAGACCAACCCTCGTCACTTACGCCAGGATTTCTACGCTCTGCTCGACCAACTCTTCGCCCTGCCCAACGCCCCTGATGGCAGTACTCAGGACGTGTACCTGACCTTGTTCAACCCACCACAGTTCACGAAAGGAGAGGACAGCCCCCTCGCTCCGGTAACATTATCAAATGAGTGAGCGATCCTTGCTCGGTAACATTATCTTTTGATTTGACACGCGAGGGTCTCATTATAATTTCATTAGAACTTCACCCCATACGTTGCGCACAGCGGAGAATGCCAGTTGCCAGATGGTAGTGCTGTCCCGTTGTTGCAGGGTGGTGCGAGGTGTCTTGGGATAGTAGGTTACCTACTTTTTGCGCATCTCAGAGGGCATGAAAGTCTTTATCAATTTGCCATTCACGAAGAGCTTCATTTCGACGTCCTCCCAGGCGAAGCCCAACTTGAGCTCCCGGCAGGGTGGTTGTGGTCCTCGCCATGTGAGGGTTTTGCCTAGCGGCCCACTAAGAGTCAGTTCGAGCATGCGGTCGGCGTGCTTGGTTGCTCGGAGAGATAGCCCTTCTTTCAAGACTTCGCCTAGCAGGTAGGTGTGATCATCGGTCGACCAGTCTTTGTGATGCGGTATGAAAGTGACGCCAAAGGTCCCTTTCTCCGGGGTGATCATTATCTGTCCTTGTGACCTGATGTTCCGGTCCGGTTGCTTGTGTCGTATTGAGGTACTAAGCCGAGTGGGAAGTGACAAAGAGAAGCGCTCTTTGTCAAATGGCTGTCAACGGAAATGACGCCAGTTACCTCAAATCCTCTGTTGTTCGTGCTGGCCGCTATCCTCCAGCCGCCCATGCCAGGGCGGTCTGCTTAAGTATGGCCTCCAGACGTTGGGAGGCATCTCTGATGTCTAAATCGGGCTTCACAAGTATGTTGCTCAAGAGAGTCTTGGCTTTGCTCATGAGGGTCTTGTCTCCATTGGAGAGTTGTGCGGTATGCTCCCGCCACGTCAGATCACGTACTACCTCGCTGACCTGCGTGGGGTTGCCGCTACTGATCTTTGCCTCAAGGTGCTCTCGGCGTTGGCGAAAGTCGTCAGCCAGTTCCTCTGGAGTGGCAGATAATATGTCGATGATCTTCTCTGAGTTCATCGGTGGGTGTAGATGTGCTTCCTCATCCTCTTTGATGGGGATCATGAGCACTTCACCTATTGCCAGGTCAACAATGTAGTAGAGCCCTTCCGTCCCGCTCATGTTCAACGTCTGGGTGCCAGTTATTGTCCCCGTCCCATAGATGGGATGGTAGACTAAGTCGCCCTTCTTATACTTGTGCATTGATAATCCTTTGGTCTAAGTTGGCAAGGTTCGACGGTGACCTGCTGGAGTCAAAGCGAATTTGGGGGGCGTGGTGGGGCAGCAGCCCCTGGGTGCGAACGGGTAGACGTCCAAACCAAGAGAGACCCCGCGAACTCGCAGGGTCTCTTTGTTGCATCTAGTTGACCGGGTCCCGGTCATTAGAGCTTGGTAACGGTCGTCGCCTGGAGGCCCTTGGGACCCTGTTCCACAATGAATTCGACGCGTTCGCCCTCGTCCAGGTTACGGAAGCCCTCGCCCTGGATGGCTGTGTGGTGTACGAAAACATCGTCGCTTTCATCATCGGGGGCGATGAAGCCGTAGCCCTTTTCGCCATTGAACCACTTGACGGTGCCGTTGATACGGTCTGACATGGGTATTTTTCTCCTTACCCTACAAGATTTGGTGTAGTGCATGCAGGGAAGGCCTTTGGGTGGTTAAGAAAAAGTGCCCGGCAAAACGCCGGGCACCTCTGATCACTTAAGTCTTGATCCTGCATTCTACTACCTATGAGTATACCCGCAATGTGTGATACTTGCCATCTGGGTTTCGTTCAGCGTAGCGTCTTTTGTACAAGCATACCGTCAGCGCGCATTGGGGATTTTCTCGCTTGCTGAACTGATCATAGAGACACGGAAGAGTGGACGCGTCTGCTTTGGCAAAAGGACAAGGTTGTTGAACTTGTCAGAAGATCACGGAACGGGAACGACAGGTGTCGAATTTGCACAGTCTGCTCCTGGAGTCAGCTCTGCCTGCGCGAAATGCGATGGCACTCAAATCCTAACTGTATAGAAGGCTGTTTTGGATAATGTACTATACTGTAGATACAGGTTAGGAGTCTCTGGTGGAAAGGAGGTTCAGATGATAACGCTCCAGTGCTGTGCGTGTTGTCACGTGTGGCGGCGGGAGGGACGGTTATTTGGCCGTGTGTCTGGAATGGTATGTCCGCAGTGCAAGAACACATCCGTCACGCGCATTGGGAAGCGGCGTGGCAAGTGGCAGCGCAAAGCGTTGCCGTGTGATGAACATGCCCGCGCCTCCCTGATGTCAGAGGAGGTGTGGCAGCGAACGGCCCCTCGCGGCCAAGCGCACAAAGGGAAAGGGCCCCGATCTTAGATAGCAACTGTAGCTTCGCAAAAGTGAGAGCAAAGATGAAACACCAGTTCAATATCTAACTGTTCTCTGTGCTGGATATGGTCTGCATACCCTGCTGTTCCAAATGTCGAGCTATCCCTTTGTTGCACACCCAATAGCAGCGGTCTGGGCCACGCAAGATCAATAGCTGTCACTTTGGGTGTTCGTTCACGTATTCACGCGCTCTTTCCAGACTCCGCGGACCAAATTTCCTAATACGCTTCCCCATGTTACTCTCCGGTTCGATAAGGTACTGGACCTTCGCCCTCAAGTATAGGTCCCTTTTGAGCAAGGGCAAAGCTGGCGTGGACTGGCCAGTGTCTTTACTTTCCCAAATTGGGGATATCAGAACCAATTGGTGCTCAAGAACTTAGCGCCATAGGATGAGTCGAATAGCCACAGATAAGCAAAAAGAGCCTCATTTCTGGGCTCTTGGGTGAATACTATAGGAGGGGACGACGGGGATCGACCACCTGTGTGTATACGCTCAATTATCTTCTTCCCGCGCCACGTCGCGTCATCATACTTCATGCAAGATCAGCAGCTGCAGCGTGACAGGACAAGCTGAGGTGAGCACTGAGCACGTGGGGCCGGACACCTGAAGTCAGGACTCTTCGTTGTTCCGTATAGGTCCCTTACGCCACGCATGGGAAGTGTCGATTCAGTTTCCGTCGAACAGGCTGTTGTCTCCTCTGGTTGCGAGGGAATTCCCGGGGGTCAGAATACTACATCCGCACGGCTACATAAGCTCGAATTCCGACTAGACGAGGTCTTTTGGGGTTACGGACTCAACAGGCACGACAACAGATCTGGCCGTTGAAAGAACGCGATCCACCCATCCGCTTTCTGATCCACGACAAAGATGGGAAGTTTGCGAAGGCATTCGACACGGTCCTTCGGTCCGAGGGGATCAAGGTCATCAAGGTCATCCACACTCCTTATCGAGCACCCAACGCCAACGCCTATGCCGAACGCTGGGTGCGGAGCGTTCGGGAGGAACGCCTTGACAGGGTGCTGATCATGAACGGCCAGCATCTGAGCCGGGTGATGAAGGAGTATGTAGCCTACTACAACAGCGCTCGACCCCATCAGGGGCTTGACCAGCAGAGTCCCATTCCTCGCTCGATACTGGAGCCGGAGGGACCCGTCCAATGTCGCGATGTGCTGGGAGGCATCATCCATGACTACTATCGAAAGGCTGCATAGACCCGACAAATGGCCTGAGATGACGTTATTTGGGGGTACGGGCTGAGGCAAGCTCGTCTGCCTGCAAATGGCCTCACATCAGGCGTTCCGACACTCTCCGGTTCCCCTCTCTGTCCCCATTTTCAAGTTATGTCCCCTGTTTCTGGGGAGTACCCCCATCAGCGAAAACGTACGTATGCCAGCGAAATGCTCCGAATGATCCTTATCGGGCTCAATAAAGGAGTACTCGCGTTCCAGCCCGACTAGCAGGCCGATGGCCAGCGCTGCACCGAATCGAAGGAAAACGGTCGTTTGTTCCAAAGTCTCTCTCTTCCTACAGACCTCGAGTTTAGACAATCAGCGACGAACCAGATAGCCTGAATGAACGCTTCACAGCGCGCTGAATCAGTCGAAGCCGGCCAGCGTGTATAGCTGTTGGGCAAGGTCTTCAATCGTTTGCCTGTGTGAAAGCACTGCCCGCCATTTCTCCGGGATGTCATTCTCACCATAGTAGGCCCCTGCCAGTTGCCCATAGACTGCGCCAGTGGTGTCGGCGTCGTCTCCGAGGTTGACAGCCAGTAGCGCTCCCTCGCGAAAAGATTCGCTATTGTAGAAGCTCCACAGCGCAGCCTCCAGTGACTGAACTACATAGCCAGTACCGCGTATCTCGGGCGGATTGTGTTGCTTGAACGAACCGGTGGCAACATCGGCAATCTTTGGAGACAGGGGCGCGGAATGCCAAATACCAGGGACAGGCGAATAGTGATCGGACAAAAGCTCCTCTTTGGAAATGGCCGAAAGTGCGCCTACCAGTAGGCTGGCCAAGTAGCGACAGGCATCCACGGCTTCTGCCGCGCCGTGGGTTGTGCGCGAACTCTCAGCTGCTTTCGCAATCGCTTCTGCAGGGTGCCGGGCATAGAATAGTGCGACTGGGGCCAGCCGCATGATCGAGCCATTACCTGCTGTACGGGGATTTGTGGAGCCAGAATACGGATTGCCCGTAGCCTCAAATCTGTGAAGTGCTCCTGCGACAGTTTTGCCGATATCGAAGCAGCGGCCCGTGCTGCTCATGTAGCCCTCGCGGTACCATCGAACGTAGCGGGCTATCTGATCTGCCGGATCGAACCTCTCAAGCTCAACCAGGCTGGCCGCCAGGCACAGCGCCATGGACGTGTCATCCGTCCATGCACCCACTGGCAGCTTAAAAGGTCCGCCACCGACAATATCCTGCACAGGAGCGAATGTCCCTGGGGGGCTGAACTCCACAGTCGTTCCTAATGCATCCGCCGCTGCCAGTCCCAGCAGGCTACCACGAAAGCGCTCGATCGGTTCCATATGTATTCACTCTCCCGGATGGTCGATTGAAGAACCATGTAGCGTTCCACCTTCTGCTTGTCCAGTCCCTCTGTGTCGAGACATAGTCACCCGCTTGAGCTCAATTGTACATCATAAGTGTAGACGTCAACGCGGCGGTCAGTGCCTAACATCAAAGCATACTGCAGCTTGTCATCTAGGTTATGTACCATCCGGAGTTTCGCGTTCTTGCGTCCGTGGAATTGGCGAAACTGCAGACTGGAGATACCGTCTAAAAAGTCAAGCAGCAAGTGGGTGTTTAGACAGATACTCAGGATCAAAGGGCTGCCCAGACTTGAGAACACCATAAGCCAAATGCAGGAGTTTGCGCCTGACGGCCACAATGACGCTCTTGGGGGCATGGCCCGCCGCCTGCAAGCGTTGAGCAAAGGCACGCAGAATGGGATTGTGGCGCATAGCGACCATGGCCGGAAAGTACAAGGCCCGCCGCAGTCGTGCATTACCGCGCTTGGAGATGTGGGATGGTCGGTGGACAGACGACCCCGAGCGATGATGCTGGGGGGTGAGGCCTGCATAGGCGGCCAGCTCAGGAGCGCGGTCGAAGGCTTGAATGGCTGGGATTTCAGCCAGGAGAACGGCCACCGTTGCCTCCCCCAAGCCAGGAATAGAGAGTAGCAGCTCACTTTGCTGTTTGAGGTGGGGGTGCTGGTCGATATGTTGCTTGATGCGCTGTTTCAAATGGTCGATTTGCTGGTCGAGAAAGGCGATATGCTGCTGCAAGGTCTCGATGACGGCAGGAGCATTCACGCCTGAGGAGAGCCGGTTGCGTTCTTGCTGGCGCATGGCTTGCAAGGCATCCAGATGCCGAACCATCGCCTTGAGTTCGTGTTGGGCTGGGTCGGGCGGGGTCCAGGGATCGGGGCGTTGGCTGCGGCAAAACAGGGCCATGCTCAAGGCATCCGCCTTATCTGTTTTCTGGCGACTGAGCTGGCTATCGGCAAAGGCCTTCAGGCGAGCGGGGTTCACCACACTGACTGTGCAACCCGTCTCGTGCAAGCAAGTAACAACTGCCTGGCCATAGCGCCCTGTGGCTTCCAGGCAAACATGGACCGACGACGGACAGCGCTTTTCTAACCAGCGGATGAGCTTACCGAACCCTGTTGGATGGTTGTCAAAGATACCATGGTACTGCTGCTCATCCTGGAGCAACATGACATCGAGCGTGGCCTTGGATACATCAATACCGACATGGGCTGTCATATCGTTTCCCTCTCCTGTGCTGGGGATGATCGTAGGTGGCCACTGGGAGACATCGCCCATCCAACTTGCGCATACAAGCTCATCTCACACATTATCTTGAGAGGCTTCAGATACCGTTCGATGTCACCATCTCCCTTGACCGGTGGGTCTCATCTCCAGTTCAAGCTCTCGCGCTTCGTTTCGCTTTGCAGACTGCCACCGGTCATTGGCCCTTATCACTCACAGAACCATATCTCAATTCAAAATACAAGTTTCGCCACCGATGAGTCAAAAAGTCAAGCATAAGCTTGAGCCATCTCCTGAGAAAAACCTAATTGCCGGAGGTGATGCAGGACAAACAGACGTCGGGACATGCCCAGCGAAGTAGCCAGACGATGGCGGGTGCCCCAGAGCAAGAGCTTGCGGACAACAGCATCGGGTTGAGCATGGCGATCTGCAGTATGGTTGGTCAGGACATGCCAGACAACAACAAGTAGTTTGCGGGCGATGGCAACAATGGCTCGTTGCTTGCCAATGCGAGCAGCCAAAGCCTCAAACTGAGCTTTCCAATGAGCATGATGGCGGACGGCTGCCCATGCGGCCTCCACCATGACAGTGCGCAGTTCACGGCGGCCCTCCTTGGTGATACGCCCGGTGTAGTGGGTCTGGCCCGACGCGTGGACGCGGGTGCCCAGACCGCTGTAGCCAGCCAGCTTCTTGGCGGTGGGGAAGCGCCGGATGTCGCCAATGGCGCTCAGGATGGTCATGGCGGTGATCAGGCCGATGCCGGACAACTGGATGAGGAAAGGCACCTGGTCAGCCCACGGTTCGCTCACACTCAGGCGGGCCAGTTCGGCGTCGGCCTCCCCGATCAGGGTCGAGAGATAGTCAATCAGGGCCAGGTCATGACCCACCCGTAGCTTGACGCTACCGGAGAGGGGGAGGCTCTCCCACCAGTCTCGCTTGGTCTCCACGAAGGGGTCGCCGTCTGGCCGAGCGATGTTGTAGGCATGCAGTACGCTGTGCAGGCGGTTCTTGGCTGCAATGCGCTGCCGAACCAACTGCTTGCGATGATTCACTAATCCGCGCAGCTCACGGACGTGGATGGGCGGGACCCAGACCGACGAAAGCAGGTTGGCCGCCAGCAGACGAGCCAGCGCCAGCGTGTCTCGCTTGTCAGTCTTGACCGATGAGGCCGCAATGATCTTGACGTGGTTGGGATGGACGACTACGATATGAGCCGCAAGCGGTTCGAGCAGGTCGTGGATCGGCCAGACGTTGGTGCTCGCTTCCAGGACCACCGCGTCTTTGGGCTGCAGATGAGCCGCCGCCCATTCGCCCAGTTCGTCGATGGACACTCGGTGCGGGTGCAGCACCACGTCCTGCTCGCCGTTTACTGCCCCCACCATTACGTATCGTTTGTGCACGTCGATCGCCACGAAGCGTCGATTGGTTTCAGACATCACAAGTCTCCTGTGAGGGTGAATTGGCCTCTCAACCCAGAGGCGGGGCGGGGCACGTCTTCTGGGGTCACATGTGTTGCAGCCACCGATCCGGGCTTGGCCTCGTGGGCCTTCCCATGTGAATCATTCGGGCGGGTGGCACCAACCAAAAAAACGGGCTTGACCAGGGATGGTCTTCCCAGCGAAACTTGCGGGCCGACCCGACGCCACATGCCCCACGGCGTCCCCGCCCTCTCACAACTGGGCCGAGGATACCAGGCAACGTGCTCCGCCCCAAGCCAGTCACACCCGACCGTCGCCGGGTGACTGACTACATACTGACAAAAATTGAATGAAAAGCTTACTATCGTCTTGTCAAGGCCTTTTTCAAAACACGCGATAGACGTGAGCCCATAGCTCGCAAAAGCCCAGGCTTTTAGAGTCAGCAGGGAGAGATGAACTGAAGGTCTCAATCTGAGCCACGACAGCGAGTCAGTGAGCACACCCTGACAACTGCAGGGACAAGCAGTGGGCAAAGGCAAAACCTATCCTTGTATTCGAGCGTGGAGGCTCACCTTACGTTATTCAGGCTGCCGATGCCAGAGCCAGAAGAAGGGGGCGGTTCAAGCTTTTTGGCGAGGGTATAGTGACCTCAAGGCGAAAGACGACCGACCCCCAGGCCCATCGAGGGCGAGTTCTCTGGACACGATGACGACGGTCATCATGAGACAAACAGAAATGACCCCGCGACGCCTGGATAGAGGGAGTGACTTACATCGGAGCCCCTCCTTTGAGAAGTAGAGTATCGGCCCGCTGGTCACGCACCGTCGCCCACAGGATACCGGTGGCGCGGCGGGCGGTGGCGACACGGGCGACGCCTCTGGACTTAGCTTGCTTAAGGCGGTGATAATACGCCTGCAAGATGGGCTGGTGTAAAATCAAGCGGTCGGTAACCGCCATCAGGGCCCGGCGCAGATGGACATCGCCGACTTTGGTAATGCCCTTGCCCTGCCCCTTCAGTTGGTGGGCCCCGGAGTCATTGCGCCCGCTGACCAGCCCGGAGCGTCGAAAGACCTGTCCGGCATAGGTATAGTGAGCGGGGTCTCCAATGGCTCCCGCCAGGCTGGCGGCAAGGGTGGGGCTCAAGCCCTTGACCCGGCTCAGGATCTGATAGGGGGTCTGGATCACACGCTCGTGTAGACCCGCTTCCAGGTGAGCGATGCGGGTCATCACCTGGTCGAGCGCCAGCAGGTCGAGTTGCAACAACTCGCACCGAATGGCGACCACTTCGGGGTCAGGGATCAAGGCTTTTTGAGCATAAGTGATGATGCGGGTTGCAAAGACCGGCCCCAGACGGTACCGGCGAGCATGGAAGGCAGCAATCAAGTCTTGGGGCGACATCTCAGCCAGTTGGCGGGGATCGGGACAGACCCGGATCAGGTGTTGCCAGGTTTGGCATTCCCAGAAATCGGTAGCAAACAGGGGTTGATAGCGGCCTGTTTTGACTGACGCCTTGGTCAGGACCAGACCGGGGAAGATGCGGTCCAGGTGGCCGATGATCCGGTTCTTGAGCCTGGTTTGGATCTTGACCTCGCTGACGCGGGCGCGGGCCAGGTGTTGCAGTTCCAGATAGACGCCGGTCACCGGCTGGAAGAGTGTGCCTTCTCCCCGACGCAACAAGTCGCCAATCGCCGCTGCATCGATCGGGTCGCTCTTTTCATAGGTCATCATTTGTTGAGACCGGTTTTGCTTCACGGCATAACTGTTAATCAGAGTGACGGGCTGCGGCCTGCTATGGAGGTGGCGGGCCAGGTTTTCAAAGTAATGACCTGTTGGTTCCATACCGACCAGCACCACCTGCGCCTTCGTTCGTTCCACCGCTTCGTCGATGGCCCGGCACAAGTGGCTAAGACCGCTTTGAAAGATATCGATTTCGAAGCTCGGCCTGACAATCTCGCCCAGGCTATTGTGGATCAGCACAACATGGAAATCTTTGCTAACATCTATTGAGACGCACAGGATGCGTTCGGCGCTGACCCCACGTACCTGGTCGGCAAAGGCTTGACCTTGTCGACCTCTCAGGTGTGTGTGTTCTTTCCGGCTCATGAGTACCTCCCTGGAATGAATGTCGGGATTGCCATTGGCAAGGCCGGAGCGGACGGATATTCCTGTGCGTCTCCCGTTCCGGAGAACAGATTCCGGCCTTGCCTTCCGACAAGACGAGAGATACTCTAACCGAAAAGTCAGCTAGGGCATCAGCCGTACATTTCATAATACAAGGCGAAACTCCAGCTGGAAACAAAGACAGGCCCGCCATCGTGGAGGGCCTGCGTGACTTCAAGCTGGGAACCACCCTACATCCTACATTGGGCACGTGCACTTTCTGGGCTTTGCTAGCACTAGCCTACCAAGCCAGTCAGAAATGGACTGAGAACTGGCTCAAGCACAATACCCAACACAAACGTCACAACACTCCAAATGGCCCCCAAAATCCAAGCAAGCTTCACCCGCCTTGCCTGCTCCACTCTCTCTTCCGCACGCGCCGCCCTTTCTTCGCGCAACTCAGCCTGCACACCATCCAGCTTACGCAACGTTTCCGCAACGGCTTCAACAAGCCCAACAATTAACAACTTCTCATCGCCTACAGGCTCATCAACCGCCTGCTCTTCCTTCCCCAAATCCCTCACATACTGGTAATACTGAGCAGCCAGCTCAGGATACGCATCAAAAATAAGGAGTGTCTTATCCTCAACCAATCGACGAGCCTCACGCTCCCATTTATCTGTCATCACGCCCTCCCCTTCCCCCCACTATAGCACAGCCAGCAGCCAGAACAAGACGCCCATCACGGCCTGCGTCCTCTACGTCAACCCACCAGCCCTTAGCGTCCATTTTGGTTCCGTTGCTATACAAACCCCTATGTCAGTCGCGGGTTTTTTGGCGCCTGCTCTTGGTGATCATGCGGTACAGCCCGCCTATGATGACCACCCCGAGGGCGATCCCTGCTACGATGGAGGCAATACGGAAAAGGGTGGACCACATCGCCCCAAATGGCCCCTCCGGTGCGGAGAGCGATATCACAACGAGAAGCAGAATGGATACGCCGACAACGATCCCTGCGACCCTCACGACTACCCTAACGAACTTTACACGTCTGCGGTTATCCTCAGTCATTGAGATGCCTCCTTGGTCAGATGGTTTGCAACCAGACTTTTGCCAATGCCAATTAGTCTGAAGAAAGGCGAAAGTGCAGCAGCTTTGGCGACACCTGGAATTTCGCCGATCTTCTTGAAAACGCGAAACAGCAGTCAGCCTTAAGTAAGTGAGGAGAAGGAAGTTGAAAACAGACAAGGATCATACACTTACTTCGCAAAGCGAAGTAACAAACATAAGCCGTAGGTGTTGTCACTTGCCTTCAAGTGAAAATGGCAGTATGTAGTCAAAGGGTCTCGACAGCGGTCGGTGACCGCGTATAGAGGCGGCGAGGCATCCTGTCAGGTATCCTCACCACAGAACGTGACGTGGGTGGGGACGCTGTTGGGGCATGTGGCGTCGGGTCAGCCCGGGAGTTTCGCTGGGAAGGCCACCTGTGGTCAAGCCCGAAAAGAAATGGTTGGTGCGACCCACCCGAATAGCTCACATGGGATCGTCGCTAGACGAAGCCCGTATCGGTGCGTGGAAGCCATGACCCAAACGACGTGCCTCGTCGCCCCTCCCGAACCGGAGGTGGTGCAGCCCTCAAGGAGAGACCCATGACTGAGATTCTGAAGCGCTATGTCGGGCTGGACATCCATAAGCATTACGTGGTGGTGGGAGCTGTAGACGGAGAGCAAGCCGTGGTGATGCGCCCGCGCCGGGTGTCTATCGAAGAACTCGGCGAATGGGCGGCGGCTCATCTGCAGCCCACAGATGAGGTGGTCCTGGAAGCGAGCACCAACGTGTGGCCGATCCACGACCTGCTCGAACCACTGGTGGCTGATATCGTAGTCGTCCACCCCAATCACGTCAAGGTCATCGCCGAGTCCTCTGTGAAGACTGACCAGCGAGACGCATTGGCTCTGGCGCGCCTGTTGGCGGCCAACCTGCTGTCGTCCGTCTGGGTCCCGCCTGCCCACGTGCGCGAACTGCGTGTGCTTGTCGCTCACCGCCAGTGGCTTGTCCGGCAGCGCGTATCAGTCCGCAACCGCCTGCACGGCGTGCTGCATACCCACAACCTCACACCACCTGCCGGTGACCCCTTTTGCGCAGACAAGCGCGACTGGTGGCACGACCTGCCACTGGCTTCCCCAATCAGGCTACGCCTCCGTCACGACCTGGCTCTACTTGACCACCTCTCAACCCTGCTCCAGGAGGCGGAGGAGGAGTTGGCGCGTCTGAGCGTGAGTGAATCCTGGGCTGAGCAGGTGCCGTTTCTCATGCAGTTACCCGGTTTTGGTCTGCGCAACGCGATGACCTTGCTAAGCGCCGTTGGAACCGTGACCCGCTTCCCGACCCCCAAGCAACTGGTTGGCTATTCTGGGCTCTGGTCACGGGTGCATACTTCCGGGCAGACCCACCGCACAGGCCGAATCACCAAGCAGGGACGGGCTGAATTGCGCGTCGTCATGGTCCAGGCTGCCTGGGCTGCAGTGCGTCATAACTCCCACTGGAAGCGTCAGTTTGAGAGCCTGGCCGCTCGCATCGGGCGGCAAAAGGCCATTGTGGCTATCGCCCGCAAATTGCTGGTTGTGGTCTGGTATGTCCTGACCGAGCAGACTGTCGACCGTCATGCTAAGCCCCAGGCGGTTGCTCGCAAATTCCTGACCTGGGCTTCACGTCATCGTCTGGCAACGTCACTGGGGCTGTCTAGAGATCGGTTTGTCGAGCACTACATGCGACAGGTAGGCTATTCTCATGAAGTCATTTCGGCTTGTGCTTGACTCTTTGACTCATCGGGGCGTAACTCCAGTTCAGAGTGTGTTCAGGTCGTGCCAGATCATCCGTTGCGGCTCGAAGACTGTTATGGAGGCTCTTGCAGACCGGTCGATGTCCTAGCGGGAACGTCGCTCGTCCACCTTGATTGTGTGGCCGCCGAGCTCAGTCCCGTTCAGGCCATTTATGGCAGCCGTCGCCTCTTCCTCGGTGCTCATCTCGACGAAGCCAAAGCCTTTCGAGCGGCCTGAGGCGCGGTCAGTGATGATCTTGACACTTACAACTTCGCCATACTCCTCGAAAGCCGCACGTAGTTCGTCTTCCGTCGTGGTGTGGGGCAGATTGCCTGCATAGACGTTGGTGGGCATGAGAAATCTCCTGGGTTCTGTGTGCTACCGCTTCTTTGCGAAAGCGCTGGCACTACTCAAGATAGTCACACAGCTTGTGAGCCAGGCCAGGGGCACGCAACCTTCTCAGCGCGACTTGCTCCAGCTGCCGGATGCGCTCCCGGGAAAGGCCAAATTTGCTCGCTATCCTCTCCAGAGTATGCTCCTCACCGCTATCCAAACCGAAGCGCAGCCTCAAGATACGCTCCTGGCGCGGCGTGAGCTCGGCCAGAACTTCCTCAATCGTTTCCCGCAAGAGGCGGCTCTCCGCCGCGTTCGCTGGTTCGGGCGCATACACGTCCTCGATGAAGTCACCGAATTCGCTATCGCCATCTTCGCCCGCGGGATGCTCTAGCGCGCTGACATCCCGGCCGTAATCCATCATGCTACGCACACTTTCAGGCGCAAGCTCCATCTGGTCAGCAATCTCCTCAGTGCTGGGCCAGCGGCCCAATTCCTGCTCAAGCGCATAGGCCGTCTTGTACATCAGCCTGATACGCTCAGACATGTGTAGGGGAATACGGATGGTGCGGGTCTGCTGAGCCAGCGCGCGCGTGACCGCCTGCCGGATCCACCAGGTGGCATACGTGCTGAAGCGGTTACCCCGCTGATAGTCATACTTATCCACGGCACGCATCAGCCCGGTGTTGCCTTCCTGGATCAGGTCCGGGAAGGGCAAGCCCTGCCCGATGTAGCGCTTGGCGATGATCACCACTAACCGTGTGTTGGCCCGCGCCAGGTGTTCGCGGGCCGCCTGTGCGTCGCGGATGGTAGCCTCTCGTTCGGCCCGCTGAGGTGGGCTCAGGTTTGGCCAGCTTTCCAGCCCCTCACGCGCCACCCCCCCGGCCTCAATGCGCCTGCCAAACTCGACCTCCTCCTCGAGAGTCAGCAGTGATTCCCGCGCCATCTGCCAGAAGTAGACACCCACCAGGTCATCTGTCGGTACGGCGTTGCCCTGGCGAGGAAACAACCCCTTCTCCTCTCTGTCCTCTCCGTCACCCACTGCCATCAGTGTTTCCATCTATCGTGGCTCGACAACTAACCTGACTGCCGTCCGTTCTTGATCGTCAATCACGACCTCGACCATCATGGGGATACAAATCACGTCGATACCTTCCAGTTCGAGGAGTCACCTGGCGATCGCCACTGCCCTGATGGCCTGGTTGACTGCCCCAGCGCCAATGGCCTGTACCTCTGCGCGCCCCTGCTCGCGGATGACCCCGGCGATGGCCCCCGCCACTGCGGTGGTCCGCGACCGCGCTGCGACCTTGATGATGTCCACGCGACTCCGCCCTCCTCTCGACGTCCGCTACTCAGTTCTAGTATAGACCATTTCGAGCAGGCAGAAGGGCCGTATGGACCTCGCGTGATATTTCGAAAAGAAAAACCCCTCAGTGGAGGGGCTTCTTTTTTGATTTGCCCGGCCTAGTAGTCGGGCATGGGGGGCATGGGGAACTTTTGTTCGTCGGGGATGTCGGTGATGAGCGCTTCGGTGGTCAGGATCATGGCAGCGATGCTGGCGGCATTCTCCAGCGCGCCGCGCGTGACCTTGGCCGGGTCGATGATGCCGGCCTCGATCATGTCCACATACTCACTGGAGAGCACGTCGAAGCCGATGTTCTTGTTGCCCTTTTCCTGCTGGGTGCGTCGCACGTTGTCGAGGATGACGGCCCCGTCCTGCCCGGCATTGGCGGCGATCTTGCGCATGGGCGCTTCAAGCGCGCTGTGCACGATGGCAACGCCAGTTTGCTCGTCGGGGTAGGCCATCTTGACTTTGTCGAGCGCCTTCATGGCGTTGATGAGCGCAACGCCGCCGCCCGGCACGATGCCTTCCTCGACGGCTGCGCGGGTTGCGCTGAGCGCATCCTCGACGCGGTGCTTCTTTTCTTTCAGCTCAACTTCAGTCGCTGCGCCGACGCGAATGATCGCCACCCCACCGGCCAGCTTGGCCAGCCGCTCCTGGAGCTTCTCGCGGTCGTAGTCGGACGAGCTCTTGTCGATCTCGACCTTTATCTCCGCGATGCGACCCTTGATGGCCCTGGTCTGGCCCTTGCCGCCGATGAGGGTCGTATCGTCCTTGGTTGCCACGACTTTCTCAGCCTGGCCGAGGTCTTCGAGGGTGACGCTGTCTAGCTTGCGCCCCGTTTCCTCAGTGATCACCGTCGTGCCGCTCAGCGCGGCGATGTCGTGCAGCATGGCCTTGCGGCGATCGCCGAAACCGGGGGCTTTGACGGCCAGCACGTTGAGCATGCCGCGCAGCCTATTGAGCACCAGCGTGGCCAGAGCCTCACCGTCCACATCCTCGGCGATGACCACCAACTCGCGCTTGCCCTTATTAACCAGCTCTTCGAGGATGGGCATGATGTCGGTGGCCGCCGAAATCTTCTTGTCATGGATGAATATGTACGGCTCCTCGACCACTGCCTCCATCTCTTCCGGGTGGGTGACGAAGTAGGGGCTGATGTAGCCGCGATCGAACTGCATGCCCTCGACGTACTCCGTCTCGAACTCCAGGCCCTTGCTCTCCTCGACGGTGATGACGCCGTCCTTGCCGACCTTGTCCATCACCTCGGCAATCAACTCGCCAATCGCGCGGTCCTGGGCCGAGATGGTGGCCACGCTGGCGATTTCCTCCTTGGTGTCGATGTCCTGCGCCACCTTCTGGAGGGACTTGACGACCGCGTCGGTGGCGGCCTCGATGCCGCGCTTGAGGAGCATGGGGTTGGCCCCGGCGGCGACGTTCTTCAGGCCCTCGTTGACCATGGTCTGAGCCAGGACGATGGAGGTCGTGGTGCCATCCCCGGCGATCTCGTTGGTCTTGGTGGCCGCTTCCTTGAGAAGCTGCGCGCCCATGTTCTCGTAGGGGTCTTGCAGCTCAATATCTTTGGCGACCGTCACGCCGTCGTGGGTGATGGTGGGCGCGCCGAACTTCTTGTCGAGCGCGACGTTGCGGCCCTTGGGGCCGAGGGTAGTCGCCACAGCGCCTGCCAGAGTATCGACGCCTACCTTGAGCTTGCGGCGTGCATCTTCTGAGAATGCTAACTGCTTGGGCATTGTCGGATTGTCCTCCTATCCAGTTGCCTGGGATTTGATTGCGCTATTCAACGATGGCCAGGATGTCGCTCTCTTTGAGGATGAGCATCTTTTCGCCTTCAACCTTGATTTCGGTGCCTGCGAATTTGGCGAACAGGACTGTGTCACCGACGCTGACGTCCATCGGCAGGCGCTCGCCTTCATCATCCATCCGCCCGGCGCCGACGGCGATGACCCGGCCTTGCTGGGGCTTTTCTCTGGCGGTATCGGGCAGCACCAGCTCACCACCCGCGAAGGTCTCCTCTTTCTCGATTGGCTCAACGACCACGCGGTCAGCCAGTGGCCGTAGTTTGAGGGACATGGTGGAATAACCTCCTTACAAACATGAACGACGATCTGATCATAACCGCATATGCCATCTGTAGTGCGGTCGCTGTTTTGGACAGATTCAAGCCTGTTCCAAGAGGGAATCTGATTGGTTGACGAAGTAGGCAGCTTCGAACTCAGTCGGGGTGAGATACCCCAGCGACGAGTGAATGCGCTCGGTCATGTACTCGATCTCCAGCCAGTGAGCCAGATCCTCGAAAGCATCGTCAAAGTCACGGTAGTATGAGTAGTCGCCATGCTCCTCCTTGAGAGTGCGAATGGCGAGTGGAATTATCACGTCGTGGTGTTCACCTTCACCGATGACATGCTCTTCTGGCTGGTCCGCCAACCGCTGCCCAATGGGAGTGCTGTTCTGTTGTTGTAAGGTGGTGCGATACGCTTCGGGATAGGGTTACGTACTCGTGCGCATCTGAGAGGCTATGAAGATCTTGAGCACTTTTCCGTTCATGAAAAGCTTTATCAGGTCGTTCTCCCAGGTGAGGCCCAACTTAAGCTCCCGGCCGGGAGGCTGTGGCCTTCGCAACGTGAAGGTCTTGCCCAGCGGCCCGCTGATGTTCAGTTCGAGCGTGCGGTCGCCATGTTTGGTCGCTTTGAGCGATATATCTTCTCTCAGGTATTCGCCCAGCAAGTAGGTGTGGTCATCGGTCGACCAGTTATGGCGATTCGGTGTGAAAGTGATGTCGAATGTGCCTTGCTGTGGGGTGATCATTGTCTGTCCTTTCGACCTGATTGCTCAGGTCCGGTTGATTGTGGCGGAATGAGGTCACCAAGGCGAATGGGAAGTGACAAAGAGAAACACTCTCAAGGCTGAGGCTTCTGGTGAGTCGCCAAACGGCCTGATTGTTCTGGCTGCGAAGAATGAGTGAAAGGCTGATTTTGAGGCAGACTGTTTTGTCTACTGGTCGATCAGCGCGATCATTTTGGCACAGGCGTCGGCAACGTTTCTATCGGGCTCCTCATCACCGAACATGGTCGCCCAACCTTGGTCTCTGACATAGTCATCTTGCTCGTAACGCCTTGTTTCGACAAACTCTATGAGCTTCTCCGCTGTATCCGGATCTTGCTTAAACTGGTCGACACAAATCAACGCCAGGCGCTCGACAACAGCCTCCTCAGCCATTTGCTGGGCTTTACTACTCGTAACCCATCCACCCCAATTGAAGCCAACAATCATCGTTAGAATACTAACGGCCACCGAAATCCAGAAGACAATCTTTTTCGTTGGACGGGCTTCATTCCACCTTTGTCTAAAACTTACCTTCTTCTCATCTTGTGCCATTTTATGCCTCTTTCGTAGAGTTACTATATTTTATGAGACTTAGACTATCTAATCTAAGTGCTCCGTCCGGTAAATCACTTTGGGTCTGGTAGGAGCACGGCGTGCCGTGCCCGGCAGCGATTCGCCGCTGATCGGCGTTCAATTTCTTAAAGATACTTGCCGGATCCAGCACTAAGCTGTCCCGTCTGATTTCTGTTGTGTCATCATGTGACCCTTTGGAAGAAGCACCAGAATACCGGACATGGTTCTCGATGTCTGATGTTATTCGTTTGATTTCTTCCACCTGGTCTACGAGAGACACAATAACAGCCTGCCTGTGGTCAATCCACAAACCCACTTCTGTTTTCATCGATTATTCCCTCATGACTTGCTTCTCTCGCCCGTTTTCATCACTCGACACACTGACCGGCAGGCTACCCAGAAGCAGGGTAGGGCTGATGCCGTGCTCGGTGATGACGATCTTGGCATTCTCGCGCAGGGAGGTTTCGACCATCTCCATTTTCTTGAGGGCCTGGGCGTTGCCGACAAAGTATTGCTGGGCAGCCTCATTGACCAGGCGTATGGCTTCAGCCTTGCCCTGGGCTACTTGAATCACTGCCTCGCTCTCCCCCTCAGCGCGCTGGATGATCGCCAGCTTTTCTTGTTGGGCGGCCTCGAATTCGCCGGTCGCCAGCAGGCGCATGGAGCGCCGCTCTTGTTCGGCAGTCTTCTGCTTATGCATGGCCTTTTTGATGTCCTCTGGAGGATCGATCAGGCGAATTTCCACCTTGCTGACGGTCAGGCCCCATTCGGCGCCGAAGGTGTTCAGGATCCGTTGCAGATTGGTGGCGATCGTCTCGCGAGCCACCAGACTTTCGTCCAGTGTCAGATCGCCAAATTCCTGGCGTACGTTAGTCATCGCTAACTGGATGATCGCCCGCTTCCAGTCGTCGATGCTGTAGAACGTGCGCTTGATGGATTCTTCGTCGACTGTAGGCCGGACCCACATAATCCCATCCACCTGAATCTCGACATTGTCTTTGGTGATCACCGGTTGAGGGTGGATATCCATGGTGTGCTCACGGACATCGCGGATGCGAATGAGATGGACAAACGGGATTTGGAATCCCAAGCCGGGCATCACAAACCGGGCGTACCACCCAGGGTCTCCTGGATGCCCCGCTCGAAAGGCCGCAGGGTGTAGATTGGACCATAGACGGTTCTCATAACATTCTCCTTTGCTGATCGATCTCTTGGCTAATAAAATGGATGCCCAAATTGCTACGTGATCTCAGTCAACCTGCTGATTTTGAGACTAAGCAGGCGTCAATCGCTAACGCCAGAAGGTAATGTCCACTCAAAGAGTAACTCCTGACTTTCTGAAGGTGGCGCTTGCTGCAAGAAAATCTCATAGCTTGTCAGGTTGACCCCGTATAGTTCCTCCACCTGCTTCCGATGCCAGCGGTCAAACGGAAGATCGGAGGCGATGATCTGTTCCAGCGCCTGACCCATATCGTGGGCTTCCAGGGTGGTTACGGCTGCCGACCCAAAAGCAGTCTCCACCAATGCCAACCGTTCGCGCGTGATGCCCAGCCGCCGGCGGGAGGCTTCGTAAGCCTGCCGTCGAGCGCCCGACATCTCCTGGCAAAACCGCCGCCAGGATTCCACCTTACCTGCCGCGATGGGAAAAGTTAGAGTAATGCCAGACATCAGGTATATCCTCTAGATCTCAACTCTTGCTCTTTTCACCTGGAGAGCTTTCGACTTTGTCTTTCTTCTTGTCAAGTCTGCGGGTCTGACCGGAAGAAGAGCGATGATCGGTGGAGTACCAGCCGGACCCTTTGAAGATGATTGCGGACAATTGGGGAACGCGCCCCATGGTGCTCGTGTGGCACTCCGAGCAGTATGTTAATGGTTTGTCGGAGAACGTTTGCATTTGCGTGAGCTCGAAGCCACAATTCTGGCATCTATAGGTATAAACAGGCACGTGAGACCTCTTGGGCTATTCCGAAATTCCAATGTCAGAGAGCCGCCATCAGAGATTTGAAACAACCGTTCTCTGCAGGTAAGGATTAGTTGGGACTGTCCCACGACACTCCAGGACTACACACCTAGTATAATGAAGAGGCGTCTCAAGATCGTCTCAAGGAGTTCTGTAGTGACAATCCATGAGGCACAATTGCGGCTGGATTTGCTGGGGCCGCCACAGGTGCGTCTTGGTGATAGGCCGCTAACATTCCCGACACGCAAGACGCTGGCGTTGCTGATCTACCTGGCGCTGGAGGGTGGGCAGCAACCCCGGGAGCTCCTGGCAGCCCTGCTGTGGCCGGAATCAAACCGGGAGCGCAGCTATGCGTCACTCCGCAATACTCTTGGCCACTTGCGATCTGCTCTGAGTGAAGCCCGCGAGCTGGCTCAAACCTCCTATCTCTCAGTCACGCACACTGCGCTGGCGCTCAATCCAGACGCGGACATTCTGGTCGACCTGAATATGGTGCAGCGCGCCTACGACCTGGCCCGCGCCGACCGATCGAGCCGGTCGCCGCCGGAGGATGCGGTCAGCCTGCCGTTACTCCAAGAAGCCGCTTCCTACCATCGTGGTGATTTTCTCGTGGGGTTTTCGCTGGGCGATGCACCCTCCTTCGACGATTGGGCAAGCATCCAGCGCGAAGTGTGGCGCAGGCGACTGGGCTTGATCCTGGATCGGCTGTCCGAGATCCAGTTTGCAGGAGGCGAATTCGATGCTGCCGCCGAGACTGCTTCATTGTGGATTGCCCTGGATGCTTTGAACGAAGTGGCCTATCGCCGCAAGATGCGCGCTCACTTCGCGGCTGGCGGGCGGGGTCAGGCGCTGGAAACCTACGAGGCCTGTCGCGCTACTCTGACGGCTGAACTCGGTGTTGAGCCAGCCCCAGACACGGAGGCTCTGGCTCAACGTATTCGCGATCAGCGCCCGATTCGCCGGTCTGCGCCCCGGCCACAGCGGCCCGATACTCCTGTTACTTTTATGGAGAACTTGTTTGCCGGACGAACCGTTGAGCATCAGGCGCTGGCTAGACGCTACGAAAGTGCTGCCGCAGGCCAACCCCAGGTCGTGGTGCTGCGCGGCGAACTCGGAATCGGCAAAACCCGTCTCAGCAGGGCATTCATGGCATGGGCCGTTGCTCAAGGGGCTGATGCGCTGGAGGGACGCGCGTTTGAGAGCGGCAGCCGTATGTCGTACCAGCCATTGGTAGAGGCATTTCGCCCTTTGCTCGAACGGGCAGACACGCCGCTGGGCTTGTTAGGGGAGGAACGGCTGGCTCCCCTGAGTTATCTGCTGCCCGAACTGCGGGAGCGTTATCCTGAGTTGCCTGCCACTTATATGGAGGTAGATGGTGGCCGAACGCAGCTCTTCGAATCCCTGGTGCATTTGACGCTGGTCCTGGCCGGTCGGTTGCCTCTGGTGCTGTTCGTGGACGATCTGCAGTGGGTGGACAGCGCGACGCTGGATTGGCTGGTGTACGCCGTTCGGCGATGGCGAGATAGCAGCGTGCGGATAATGTTGTTGGTCAGCCTGCGGTCAGAAGCCTTACAGCCACCGGCCCAAGCCCAGCTCCCAAGCTTGATCGACTGGCTGGCTCACGTGGAAAGAGAGGTAGAGCCATTTCACCTCGAACTGGGACCGTTGAAGGAACAGGATACGGTGGAAATGATGCTATCTATTCTGGCACCCCCCGCCGCCGACTTTGCTCAGTGGGTGTTCTACGAAACTCGTGGGCAGCCTTTCTACCTGATGGAAACTTTGAAGGATTTGCTCGAACGCGGAGCGCTCCACCCAAAGCGGCGGGCCGAGGGTCAATGGGTATTTGAGATTGACGCCGAACACGATCTGGGGAGAGCGATTCGCGTCCCGTCAACCGTGCGGGTCGTAATCCTGTCCCGTTTGAATCGCCTCAGTCCCAGTGCATTTGCCCTGCTTGTGGCCGGGGCTATCCTCGAACAGCGGATCACCTTTGAGCGCCTGTGCGCCATCTCCAGCGTGGCCGAGGATATGGGATTGCCCGCCCTGGACGAGTTGGTCAGTGGCCGGCTCTTGCTGGAAGTGGAGCAGGCTGGCGTCGCCAGCGCCTACGCATTCTCCCACAACATAATCCGTGACGTGGTCTATACCGAGGCAGGGGATGCGCGCCGGCGGCTTTTTCACCACCGAGCGTTGGACATCCTCGAAGCAGATGGAGACTCCCCGGCTGTGCTGGCTCACCATGCCCTGGCTGGCGGACTGGCAGAGGAGGCCTTCCGTTACAGCCTGACCGCAGGACAAGAGGCGCTGCGGCTATCGGCGGCGAGCGAGGCAATAGGTCATCTGGAGCAAGCGCGTCAACTGGCTCTCGAAGGATCGCTTGACAGCGTGGAAATCAAGTCTGACATACGGAACCTGTATGCACAGTTGGTCCAGGCTTACGCGTTGTACGGCCAGCCAGAGCAAGCGCAGGCCGTACAGGATGAGTTACAGAGGCTGCCGCCGCAACAACCCTGAGATGACACACACAATCCCTGCGTTCAATTGACGCTTCG
>Ga0180438_10002485_pt1 | contig 29919 bp, 19 predicted proteins | sample SS_ome_12_FD_132455 | JGI IMG/M metagenome (GOLD analysis project Ga0180438, IMG submission 132455) | Hypersaline lake sediment archaeal communities from the Salton Sea, California, USA - SS_3_D_2 metaG | ecosystem: Environmental > Aquatic > Non-marine Saline and Alkaline > Hypersaline >...
ATCTTCTAAAAGCATATGCACATATTATGATGCAGGGTTATACTCCTGACACCATTCTAATGCACCCACTAACATGGTCTATGTGGATGGCTGATCCACTACTACAAACCATCGTTAAGAACACTGGTAATGGCCAATGGTTCCAACCACACAGCATGCCTAAATCTGGTCTTCCATGGGCTTCTGCTTCGCAGAACAAAATGGGTATCAGTGGTGGATACGGACAATACACTCCAACTGGAAATGCAGGATCTGAAACTCCAACTACTACTTCTGAAATTGATCAGAACCTGAACAACGCTCCAGTTATTCCTAGTTACTTCCCACATCCATTGCGCGTGTTGGTAAGTCCATTTGTTCCATTTAATGTACACAATAACACTTGTGACATTATGATCTTTGACTCCCAAAACCTCGGTGCTTTGGTTGTAGATGAAGAAGTAATGATGGACCAATGGGAAGACATGTCTACTGACATCACTAAAGTCAAACTTAAAGAGCGTTATGCTTTTGCTATCTATGAAGATGGTTTGGCTATTGGTGTTCTTAGAAATGTACCAGTTGTAGCGAATGAAATCGCACTTCCAGTAAGTGCAACTATTTCCGCAGCTGGATCCCTGGATGAACTAACTACTACTACAGCAATTAGTGGTCTATAGTTTGTAGCGTCTTAGTGACGTAGCGTTGAAGAGGGAGGAGGAGCGGTCGGTCTCCTTCTCCCTTTTCTTGTTTTTAACCAAGGAGAGAATCATGCGTCTTGTAAAGTTTAAGTTGGCAGATTCACCATTTTGGTTTCTTGATAATCTTATTAGATTGAATCAAGTTCATAAGATGAGTGACTTTGTTAATATAGACTCTCTTTCTGATGAACAAAAAGTAATTGTTAATAAGTCTATTGCATCAGGTGCGATTAAAGCTTTTGATCCTGAAAGCAATAGAGTTAAAAATATTAATGATACATCTTACGTCAATGGAGAGTTAGCAATTAGTCTAGAAGATATTGAAGAAGATGAATCCGACACGGTTCCGGAAGTATTTTCTATGACTGTTAGTAATGATGAAGAAGAGGAAGAAGAGGAAGAAGAGGAAGAAGGTCCAACAGATACGGACTTTGATAATGCTCAGCTTCTTTTGGATAAAAATGGCAATACTGTAAAGAAAGCTCTTAAAGCTATTCCTAAAACAAATGAAGGTCTTTTGTTACTTCATGCTTGTCTCGGACTAGAGAAATCTGGTAAAAATAGATTAGGTATTGTTAGTACAATTGAACAACGAATAATGGAGTTTTAAGATGACTTTAGCAAAAAAAATTACATTGTTGCCACCAGACGGACCACATCAAGTTAAACTAAGAAGCAATTCAGATTGGCTTGCTGACGTAAAGAAAGATTATGAAGAAGAAGAAGAAGGAGAAATGAAAGTAACCGAAGGGTTTATTAGTGAATTACGAGCCTTAGCTAAACGCCAAAAGGCCGAGTCTTCTGCTGAAGAGTTTGTTAAGATTCTTGGTAATGACGGTAAGGATGTTCCTAAGCCATCTCCTCAAGAGTCTGAAATTAATAAATTAGCAGATGAATTCGAAATTGAAGAGGAGTAGTGTGTAAATGGCTACGGTCCCAAGTATTGTTAATGTTTATCCAGCAAATGGTTCAGTTGGTATTCCAATTGGTGATCAATTCACAGTTACCTTTGATCAGGAGATGGATGAAGATTCAATAAATACTGGTACGTTTGTACTAACGGGACCAGACCAAGGTCTCTTCTTCGGCGGGGAAATGAATCCATTTGAAGAACCTGGTCTTGCTCAGACGGATATTCTTGACTCACCATACTTTGGTGGATTTGTCAAATGTTCAGTTTCATTTTCTAGGGTAGATGCTTCTGGTGCTCCAGTTGCTGATAGTGCAGTAGACTATGCTGGTGCTGGTAATCTCTGGCGTACAGTTGCTACTCTCACTCCTCTAGCTCCTCTTTCTCCTAATAAAGAATATTCGGCTCTCCTTGCTGGCGATGAAGATACTACGAATGCTTTTGATAGTGGTGTTCGTACCAGGACTGTATTTGATCCTCAACCAGTTGCAGTAACTGGAACAGGCGTAATTAATCCTGGTGGAGGTTTTACTGGTACAACTAGTAAGACATATATCGTTGAGGTTATTAGTGGTGGTCAAACAGGTAATGCTGTTTACCAATGGTGGGAAGAATCAGATCCACTTACTACATATAATGGTATTACTGTAACTGGTAAACGTGAATTAGAAAATGGCGTTTATATTACATGTGATCCTGATGGTACATTTGTTACTGGTGATAGATGGAGTATTGTTTGTATTCCTTTTTATGCATTGCCTAATACATACAAATGGACCTTCAGTACTGGTAGTGGATCTGTTCTTACTCCTCCTTCTACATCTAGTGCTAGTGGTATTGCACAACTAGGTGTTACTGAAGATGGAGCAACCTCTACATCTACTTACAGTGTTGTTTCTGTTGATCCAACAGGTGGTGAATATGGTGTTACTATTTCAGTAGATCCATATGCCGGGGAACGCATTGAATTTACTATGACAACTACGAACCCCACAGATGCCGCAACATTGGTTAATGCTATTGCTGTACGCTCTGAACCTGCTACTGGTGTAGATGACTCACTAGGAGTTAGTTATACAGGAGAACTAGATTTCACAGTATCTCTTGTAGGCACTAATGTGATTAGAATTGATTTAGATCCTGGTCAGCTGTATCAAAACAATATTGTTATTGTTACACTTGATGCAACTATTGCCGATGATCAAGGTAATACATTAGGTTCTGAATATATTACATATTTCTCTACAACATATACTCCTTTATATACAGGTCTTCGTAGAATAAGATTGGACCTTGGTTCTCTTATTGCTGATGTTCAAGACGAAACTATCATGCTTGCTATCTTAGAAGCATCTCTAATGGCCGATGCAATTACATTTGTATCAGCTACAGACAATACTACTTTTAGAAATATGGCTCGTCGTGAGTATACAACTTGTTTAGCAGAACTTACTCTTATTAATGGTATTGCTGCTGACGCTACTTCTTCTGATAAAATGAGTAAGAAACTCGGTGACTTATCAGTGTCTAGAGGTGGAGTAGGAGCAGGACTTGCAGATACAAGAAATAAACTTATGGGCTGTGTTGATTACTGGAAGATAGCAGTACAAACAGGTGGAGAAATTACACCTGATACTTCTTTGAAACCAGGAACAACTGTCAAAGGTGCTAATGCTGAGGATGCAATTATTGTTGGTAGACAATGGGAAGCAACTTCTGGATTGGGACATTATCGTCCATCTACAAATACTTCTGTAAGAGGTAGTAGCAGTAGACGAGCACTTAAGACATGGAGAACTAAAAACTCCTGGAGGACTAACGACTAATGGCTGGTACAAATCCATATACAAATCTCTATCCAACAACTACTTCTGGTAAAGAGATTAATTTACGTACTGAAATGTACCGTACTTTGTATGGTAGTACAGATGAAGAAGCTAAAGGTCGTGAAGGTCTTTTAAGAAGAATGAGAAAAGATGCTAATGGACATCTTATCCGCTGTGTATGCAGAGATGATGTAACTGATGAGCCAGATAAAGATTATTATTGTAGATATTGTTTGGGCATGGGTTACTATTGGGATGAGGTCAAAATAGTGTATTATAGAAATGATGATTCTTTTAGGAAACGTGAAAGAAAAAATCAAGAGTTTGAGGGAGATGACTTCTTTCTTGAGTATGACACTGTCATAACAACAGAAGACTACATTGTTACTGTTAATTTAGATAATGATGGAACTCCTTCAACTCCAATAACAAGAGCAAAGATGTTTAAAATCTTGAGTTCCGACCCTTTTAGGTCAGATAGTGGTAGAATAGAGTTTATAAAAGTTCGTGCAATAGAAGAACGTAAATGGAGTGTTTGGTATGGTATCCAGAATAGACAACATAACTAGTGTTCCTTCAGTTGAATCTGTAGGCACTCGTGTTCGTTTAAACGAATCAGAGATTGTTGCTGTTGTAGATAGATACTTAGATACTTTTGATAGGGGTACAAGAACTCCTGCTTCTGGTGCAGAACTTGGTGACTTTTTAGGAATGATACAGACAGTAGTAACATCGAAGCAAACACAAGAAGGTGTACCTTCAGATAAGCAGATCTTAGTGGTAGAAGACGATCCCCCTGAGTCTGTAGATACTGAGGCAATAACATTCTATCTTAAAACTAGAGTTCCTGGTCGTTTCGATCAAGGGCCTTCTGGTGCCGGTAGAATTAAAGAGGTAGTTCCTCATCAAAGATCTGTCGTCCCTCATCCTGAGGCTCCGTCTCAGAAGTTGGTTACGGCTGGCAGATTTTATGACAACTGGATTACTTTTAATATATATGCTCGAACTAATAAGTCTGCTAGAGATAGACTCTTATGGTTTGAACGTGTGATGGACATTTATAATTGGTTTTTCCGTCTCTATGGTTTCCGCGTTGTTGAAGAAGGCGTTGGACACCGTGAGAGAATGAAAATAGACGAACTCACAGTAACAAAATACCCTATCACCTATATGGTGAGGACAGATGATACGTTCCAGTTTAATACACAAGAATTAAAAGAAATTCTTATTGAACTAGAACTATCAAGCAATTAGGAGGGTTCATAATGGCATACCCAAATCTTCCAGGGACTAAAGTCTTTAAGAATGATGGAAACTTAGCACCTCAAGCCGGAGCTAGAGCACCACGTGTTCTTATTGTTGGTACAGCAGGTCAAGGAGCTGGCGATCAGCTAACTCTAGTTTCTACTACATCCGCTGCAAAGAGTGAATTCGGTAACGAAGGTACTCTGATTCGTGGCATGTGGGAAGCTCTTAAAACTGGTGCTCAAGAAGTAGCTCTTTACAGAATTGGTTCTACATCTGCAGTTCTAGATCACGTCGGTGACGCACTAGGTGTTAGTGGATATAGAATTGAAACAATTGCACAAGATGCAGATGCTGGTGAAGACTACGCACTATATTACGAGGACTCATCCGACAGGTTAGTTATTCGTCGTAATAGTGATAACCTAGTTGTATGGGATAACCTATCAACTAATCCAATCGACCTTTTTGAGGTTGTAGTAAGTGGTAATCGTGCCGCAGCTGGTGGAGCCGATATCGGTTCTGCATCAAGTTTTATTAATCTAGAGCTTGTAGATCCATCTGCAATTCCAGGTACAGAGTTTACTGCTGGTACAGACGGTTTAAGTCTTTCTCGTATGGAGATGTACCAAGAGCTATACGTTGCATACCAGAACCTAATGTCACAAGACTTTGATGTTATTGTTCCTATGGATGTATATCTAGATGACAACAATATTGTTGCACAAGGAAACTTTAAAGGAGCTATCTCCCCAATTATCCCTGTTGGCCAACAATACCCAACAGCTGGAGCATTCTCTCCTACTGTAGATGTAGACTCTTTAGGTAAAGTTTATGTTGAAGAGTATCAAGGAGAATTCCACTTCTGGTGGGACATTGATGGAGACGGCGTTGCTGAAGTATTTCCAACTCCTGCAGTTGGTTCTTCTACGTCTACAACTAAAATTGATGGCACAACACTAACAGCAGCTGACTTCCATGAAGTAAACTTCGGTTATCAGCTAGGTCGTTTCCTATATGACTTCAGTGAAGAAGTTGTGGACTCTACTGGTGTTATTGGTGTTCTTCCTCCAGAGAGTAATTCTCTAAGAGATAGAGCCCGTTGGCTAGGAACTGATCCTACATGGACTCTGAATACCAGTACTGGTACGTATTACATTGCTTCTAGTGGTGACAATGGAACTGGTTTACTTGGTAACAAGTTCATGGTTGGTCGTTCAGATCATAGATCTGGTGTATTCGGTGGAGGATTTATTCTTACTGATACTCAGTTCATGGATGGACTAGAGCAAGTTGATGACAATGATGTTGCAATCGATCTTGGAAAATACATCTCTGTAGTTTCTGAAACAGGATTCTTGCGTAATAACTGGTATGCATCTGGCTACCGTGCTACCTGGGCAGCATCTTATGCTGGATTCTATGTTGGTCTACCACCAGCATCAGCTCCAACTAATAAGCCTGTTTCTGGTGCTTCTATTATTTACAACAAAACACTTGGGGCATACGATAGCCTTACAGGTGCTGGATTTGTATCACTACGTAACAAACGTGGTGGAGGCGTAGTAGTAACAGATTCTCCAACTGCAACACTACCTAATTCTGATTGGCACAGACTATCAACAGTACGTATTGTAAAAGCAATCATCGATAGTATTCGTGTTGGTCTTGATCCATATATTGGTGAAGGAACTGGTGCTAGTGTTCGCGCAAGCATGGAGAATGTAGTCAGTGAGATTTTAGTACAAGCTAAGAAAGATGGCTATCTACAAAACTACAAGGAGTTTAGCGTAATCCAAACTCCTCAACAAGAAGTTTTGGGCGTTGTGGAAGTCAACCTAACGTTGATTCCTGCGTTCGAAATTCGTCAGATTAACGTAACAGTTTCACTGTCTAAGTCTGGCTAATTTTAAGGAGGAATGATAGGCAATGGCACTACAATCCGCATTTACAAGAGGCTACAACAGTTTTAGTGGCGTAGACATCAAAGCTGTTATTGGTGCTAATGTAATTGGTAGCATCCAAGGCATTAGCTATCAAGTGTCTCGTGAGAAAGCTCCCATCTATACAATGGGAAGCGCAGACCCAAGAGCATTTGCAAGAGGCAAAAGAGCCATCGCTGGTTCTCTAGTTTTCATTCAGTTCGACCACGAACCACTAATGTTTGAACTTGCAAATCCAGATCAGAAAGAAGTCAGTAGACGACTTTATTTCTTGTCGGACAAAGATGATTTACGTCCTGAGTATGCAGCTGGGGAAGACATTCCTGTAGCTACAACTGATGTATCTCCTGTTAGTGCTTCAAGTGCTAATACTCCTGGAGCAGATATTGGTACTCAGGAAAGTAACATTACATCTGCAGGATCTGATCAAGAGAAAGCATTACCTTGGTATGCTGATCAGATTCCACCATTTGATGTTGTCTTGGCAGCTGCAAATGAGTATGGCGCATTAGCTATTATGAAGATTCTTGGTTGTGAACTAATGAACTCTGGTTACGGTGTGTCTATTGATGATATCGTATCCGAGCATAGTTACACATATATTGCCCACGGTCTAATCCCTTGGGTAAGTCAAGGTGTTCATAAAGACATGCTTGCATAGTCATAATATTCTGGGGTAGGGTCAATACTTGGCCCTGCCTTCCTTCCTCTCTTCGTTCTAGGAGTTCTCATGGTTGAAATACAAGGTGGACATAATGATATTCCATATAGGAATGATGTTGATATATTAAAAGCCAGAGCTTCTAACTATATGAATTATGGAAGTTATTCTGGTGCTGACATTAAAGTTATTGTGCATTTTCCTAAAGACAAAGCAATGCAACAATTGCTTTTTGAACAGAAAGCTAAGCTAGAGAAAGAATTGTTTAATTTAGATAATGAGATTACTAACTTCTTTCCAGAGGTTCCAAGTATTAGTGCTGCCTTATATGACCAATCTCAACTTCAAAGTAGCAGAGAAGCTCTTACAGGTGAATTAGATATTGTGAATAAAGACATTAACAGTCTTAAAAACATGCCTACATCTAAAGTAATTGCAGAACTACAAACAATTTCTTATAGTGTTTTCCGCGAGAAATCACCAGTAAGAACATTAGGCTCTGTATATCCAAGAGCTTATGTTCGTGGGCCGAGAACAATCGGCGGCTCTATGATCTTTACTGTATTCCATCAGCATGTTTTACATGAAATACTAAAACTTAATTTAAACTTCTTTAATACCGGCACTAGTGATCACGATAAATACTCCTATACAAGTAACCTTCCAGATCAAATGCCTCCTTTAGATCTTAGCTTAGTATTTGCAAATGAGTATGGTGCCATTTCACATATGGGTCTTTATGGTGTAGAATTTGTACAAGAGGGTTCAACGTTTTCTATTGAAGATATTTTTTCAGAAAATACTGTACAATATGTAGCAAGGGACATGGACCCAATGAAACTTGTTACTAAGAGAGAAAGAAATGCTCAAGGTATCAAGAAAGAATGGACAAAGACGGCATCCTTGTTACTGAAAGAACAACAGTATACCAATAACCATTTGCTTAGAAGGAATTAATTTATCTAATGGCACTTCGAGATCAAGATGGCAATTATCTTACTCCTCATGGAGTTGGTGCATTTGCATATGAGTATGATTGGTTTTCAGGTTCACAGATTGGTATTATGATCGGTGATGTTCTTATTGATGGAGCTGTTGCTCTTAGTTTCAACTCAGAACAATCTAAAACACCAGTCTATGGTTATGCCAATCAGTACTATACTTTTACTGCTGACGGCCATATATTAGTACAAGGTACTCTAACAGTTGCCTTCAAAGAGGCAGGATATTTAATGTGGCCAATGCAAAGATTCCAAGAGAAAGCTGCAATTGTTAATTCCTTAGCAGGAGATCCTGAAGGTTTGTCTTTATTTCGTTCTGAGCTATCAAACTCTCCAAGATACTCTGTTGATGAGGATGGACATAAAATAAACTATTACAATCCAGAAGTTTCTGGGTATTCCTTAATGGATGCTGCTAGAGAAGCAGAGAAGAAATTGGTAATGGAAGGAAATGTAGAACAGTTATTTGATTCACGAGAGAGTCCTAGGGTAATGCATAACTTCTGGAGAGATTTAGGTCATTTGCCAGACAATCAATTCGAAGATTGGGCAGAAACCTTTGAAGATGCTATTTGGTTTGGTGCTGACAAAAGCAATCCTACAGTTAGAGATAAACTATTCTCAAATAACATTGACAACAAAACTCAAATATCACAAGAGAGTGTTTTAAGACATAGACGTATAGATCAATATCCTGAAATAGATTTATGGATAGTTTATGGAGATATGTCTAGACAGCCTTCCAATCATACAGTAAAGAAAATACTTGACCTATCTTTTACTGGACAATCTCAAACAATTGAGATATCAGGTCAGCCAATATACGAACAATATAATTTTATTGCTCGAAACTTAGTCTAAAAAACCAAGGAGTTACAAAATGGGAATCAAGAGGCCTTTGAAATCGCAAGTGGTTGCGAAGTATGGCGAAGAACTTGCTCAAGCTGAGAAGATTGCTAATGCTGGATTTGATCCAAAAACTAAAAAACTTAATGAAGGAATCTATGGTCCTACCAATGTTTCTTTCGATCCACTTGCAGAAATGCAAGTTTTAGCACAGAATAATGTTACAGACCAAAGCTTCCTAGAAGCTAGCATGCAGGAGTTTAATCAAATGGAACAACCAAACATGATAAATGATGCCCTAGACGCTGTTCAGAGCGAAGATCCTAGCTTCCCTATGCCAGAGGCAGTACAAACACCTCAAGCCCCTCAGATGGCTCCTCAGGCGGCTCCACTGCCTATTCAGGCTGAGTCTGATGTAGAGCCTGAAGAAGAAGGACCAGAAGTACCTGAAGATCCAGAAGAGAGACTTAATTGGGTTGCTGAGAAACTAGCAGCTGTTAAGCCAGGTGCACCTAATGCTGCTGCTTTACGTGAGTGGAAACGTATGCATGGCAATGTGTTTATTCTTCAAATTGATGAGTATGTGTTTATTTATAGATACTTGAAACGTCAAGAGTGGGCACAGCTTCAAGTTAATGAAGGATTCCACAATATGCGTGTTGACCAACAAGAAGATTATATTTCAGAAAAGTGTACTCTTTGGCCAAAATTTAATCCACATACAAAAGGTGGTTTGCCAGCTGGTGCTGCTTCTATGCTCAACGAACAAATTAGACTACAGTCTATGTTCCTTGATCCAATGCAAGTAGCAAACATTACAATCAAACTGTAATGTCTTTTGTAACCGCATTAGAGGCAGTTCGTAAATTAAATAAAGATCTTTATCTTGTTACGCTTCCTGACGAAACAGATGTTATCTTTACTTTACCTTCGTTAAAGCAAGCCTCACAATACGCTCAACTACTATCTACTGCTGATGGCAATAGTAGCTTGCAGAATATTATCTATAATCATATATTCGAAGAGTATGTAGCTGATAAGTACCTTGCGGTTCATGATGAAAGTGTTGCAGCTGGTATTCCTGAAACTATTGCTAAAGTCATTATGTACCTTTCTGGTGCAGATGATTCTGTCTTTCAAGAATATACAGAAACCTTGCTTGAAGTATTTAGAGGCCAAACCTCAAATGTTCTTTCAACTATGAAGAGAACAATATGCCAAGTGTTTTCTGGCTATAAAATAAGTGATGTAGAAAACTTAAGTTATCAAGAACTTGTTAGAGTCTATGTCGAAGCCGAGAAAGTACTATTAGAACAAGGTATAATAGAGGAAGGGTTAAAATTCAAAGAGCAAGAGAAACCTAAACCGTTCACTATTGAAAGTGCTATTCGCCAAGACAGTAAAGATTACAGACAGTTCGATGCTCCTGAAGGTGGCCCACAAGATAGACTTACAAACGATCCAGCCTATAAAGCTAAAATGGAAGAGTTTAGAATTAAACAAAGGCTGCGTGAAGGAGGTTAGGTGTTTTGGTCAATCCGAATCTCGCATTTGGACCTCAACCATCACAGCCTGGCCAAGGGCTTGACTCAAACAAAGGCAGCGTAGCTGGCCTAGCTCTTGGTGCTTCGGCTATAGCTGGTGCAGGTTTTATTCCTACAAAGAGTGGACGTGTTTGGGATACTTATCTTAAAGGTATTCGTGCAGTTGAAGCTGGCTCTCCTGGTGGCGTTCTTAGAACCTTTCGTACATCAGAATTCTTATCTCCTCTAGAAAGTTGGAGCAATGTAAGTGCTCTTCCTGCCGATATCAAAAGCGGTATATACGGCAAGTATCTAAAGAATACTTTTGGTGAAGCTACAGGATTTGACTTAAAGAGAACTGGTCAGGTCTTTGGTGAAGTTAGAGATCCTACTGGTAAAGTAATTGGTATGGGTCTGCAAGTTGAAGCTGGATCTCAAAAGGGTACTGGCATTGCAGACTTTGCTGCTCGTGTACAAGGCATTCAGCTTGGTGAGTTTGAGTCTCTCAATGACGCAATACTTCGTAATAAGTGGGAACAATCTAAAAGTCCTTTGTCATATAAGGATTGGCTTGAAACTATAGAGCCACATGCAAGAAGACAGCGGCTTATAGTTGGTTCGAAGATTAGAAAGAAACTACGTATAGCTGGTAACGATCTTGCTCTTTCTGAATCTATGGCAAAAACTGTTGCCAAGATAGAAACAGGAGGAAAGTTTCTTAGAGCTAAAGCAGCTACAACTGCTAATAGGCTCAATACGTTACTTCGTGCTCCTGTTGAGCTGCCAGGTATTAGTGCACTTGCCGATAAAATACCAGGACTTCGTTCTTTAGCAGTTAAGCCAGGGACAAACTTAGAAATACTTAGAAGGTATACTGCTAAAGGTATGGGTGTTGCAGCAGCTTGGAAAGGTCTTGAATATACTGACTATTTAAGATCTGAAGGTAGTCCTTGGGCTACTGTACTTGCTGCCGGTGGTGGAGCTGTTGCAGGTGGTCTTTTAGCAAGCAAACCAGGTATGAAGTTCTCTAAAGGTGGACTTATTGCTGGTGCTGCTCTTGGTGTTATGTCTGGTCTTGCTCCTCGCTTTGAACATGGTATCTTTCATGGTGTTGCTTCTGTTGGTGCAGATGCTTCTGTTGCTAGAGCACAACTATCTAGAAGCATGGGCTTCACAAGTACTCTTAAAGAACAAGAACAAATAACTCCTGGATATATGAGCCTTAAGACAGCAGCTGCCTTTGGTGGCGTTGGTGGTCTTATTGCTGGTATTGGTACCTATGGTTCTTTCATTGGAGAAGCACTTCAAGAAAGAATAGGATCTAAAACTCCATTATCTCATATATTTGAATCTGTTAGAGAGAAGAGTAAAGGTAGAGTTGCAGGTAAATTATGGGAATCTGGCATTGGCAAAAGAATAGCTGGTCTTCCTGGTGGTGGGGCTCTATCTAAAATCAAAAGTCCTATTGCTCTTGGTGCTCTTGCTGGTGTAGCAGCATGGGGTGTATCAGCTACTGCTCTTGGTATCCTCTCCGGAAGACCTACAGCAGCTGTTGCTGGCGTATTAGGTACAACAGAAACACCTGAAGAACTAAGAGATATTTATTCTGGACGTAAAGAAGTTGCAATACGTAAAGGTAGATGGTGGGAGTTTGGTAGAGGTACTGGTTATGAAGGTGGACGTATAGAGTATTACAGACCTCATATGATGGCTAGACTAAAAACAAGAGCATATCAAAAAGGACTGTATGGATCAGAACAAGAGAAGTGGGACTATGATCCTATGCTCAATCCTTTTAAAGCTCTGTTCGGTTCTGACGATTGGAAATATCACTACGAACAAAAATATCAATACGAAAGACCTGCTCCTACAACTGGTACATATGGAGAAGAGATTCCTTTCATTGGTCCTTTAGTTGCAGCTACGTTTGGTAAATTATTTAAACCTCGTAAAGAAGTTCGTCCAGAAGAATGGAATCTTGGTGGAGGACAGTATTTACATAAAGGTGATGTCAGAGGAGAAACAGAACCTTCATATGCTCTTGGTGGATTACAAGCAGGTGCTCCTGTTGAAAAGGAATCCTTATCTCAACTGTTAAATGAACTTAACTATAGACGTAGAGAAGCTGTTGGTCTTGTTGGCTTTGCTGAAGGTGCTATTACTAAAAAGCTTTTAGGTAGAGAAGAGTTCTTAGAGAACCAACAAACTTTAGGTTCAATGGGTAAAGAGACTGGTTCAGAATATTGGATGTGGAAACACATGAATCTTGGTGGAGGTATGGGAACCACTGAGGCCGTTAGACGGTTTATTCCTCGTACTAGAAGTTATTTAGATACCTATAATCCTTTAAGAAATGTTATGCCATCATGGATGCCTGAAGATTATTTCTTAGACCTAAGAACTGGTAATCCATTTGAGAAGATTCCTGAAGCAGAACTAAGACTTCCTGGAGAAGGATATGCTGCTTTGCATCAAGAACTAGAAGGTGTAGCACCTGAAGACTATCCACTTGCTCATCGAGTTAAAATACTTGGTGACATAGCAATGTACAGTAAAGAATATAGAAACGAGCTAAGTAAAGCTAAACGTCAATTAAACAATTTCTCAATACAAGAAGTACACCTAATTAGAGAGACTGAAAGACAAGTTCAAGAGAAGAAGAAGCGTAGAGGATTTCATGAGTATGGTTTTAAAGCTGAAGAGCTTACTCAATTTGATGTAACTGTGTCAGAAATTATTAGTCCTAGACGTTTTAAAACTGAAGAGTTTGGCGAACTTATGATTGAGATGCCTGGTATTGGGGCTATTAAAGATACTACTGCTGCTCTTGAATTTGCACGTGAAAACCTATTGGGCAAACAAGTGAGAATGCATGCTTCTGCTCTTGAATCACAAAGACTTAGAATGAGTTCTACTGGTGCTGTTATGAAAGCTGCACCTATGGTTGGTGGAATTGACTATGGACAAGCACTGGCAAATCAAGGTTTTGCTGAACAGAAAGAATTAGAGAGTGAGTTCAAACAGATAAGATTCTCTGGAGCTGAACAACTTGCTGGCAAAATAGGACAGTATATTACTCATGGTATTGAGTCTCCTCTTGAATATTTAACTCCTGTTTCTCCTGCGGCCAAACTAATTAGACAACGTTCTGCTGTTGAAGAATATGCAGCTACAGAAGCTATTGGTACAGCTAGTTCTTTCTGGGATAAACCTATTGAAAACTTCTTAAAACCTGCTTTTAATATGGCTGCTTACAAAGCTGGCCTTACAAGTATCCCTGCTGAAGTTCAAGAACGAAGAAACATTCAAGAATACTTTGATATGTTGCAATGGACTAAAGCTTCTCGTCTTGAAGCTGTAGCTGAACAACAAGGAGATTTATCTGCTGCTGCTGAATATCGTAGAGCTAAAAGTAGCACTTTGTTTGGTGTTGATGTCTTTAAGAGCCCAACACAAATTATGCGTGCTCTTCCAAGACAAGAGAAAGATTTCTTTGCTGAGTTTGTTAGTGCTAAGTCTGAAGAAGAACGCAGACAAATCTTAGAGCTGATTCCTCAGAATGAACAAAGAATCTATTTGTCACAATGGATGAGACAAGAAGAGAGTGCTGCATATGCCAAAAGATCAGTTAAACTTAATGACGAACAAGATGATAAGGTAATTGCTGCTACTGCTCTTATGCGTATGGGAGAAGGATTCTCTTTTACTAATGCACAAGAAGAACAATGGATGAATGAAACTGGTGGACAGATTCCATTTGACGACTGGCTTAGAGAACAGAAAGCAGAAGAATACTTCCAAACTCATTCTTTGCCTGGAGCAGATTGGCTTGGCTGGCATCCTTCCGTAGATATGGAAGATGTTAAAATGCAATACGTAGAACAAGCTGGTCTTGATCATCATGACTTTGATCTCTGGGAACAACGTAAACGTTCTTTAGCAAGAAAACCATACATAGAACCTTCTTTGGTTAATGCAATGGCAGAAGGAGCAGAGTACGAAGACTCTTGGAAAGTAGCAGAAAACTCTAAATCACTATCAGATATGTTTGCTCAACATAGAGCTGAAGTTTATATGTCGAAACTAGAAGCACATGAAGGCAAAGATAGATACAATATACAAGTAACCGATGGTAGAAAAGAATTAATTGGCAAAGCATATAAAGAACTTGGAGCTTAATAATGGCTTTTGATAACGAACGATCTTCACTTTGGGGTATGGCTGCAGAAGGCGCTATTGCTGGCGGTATAGGAGTTGGTGCCTGGAAAAACAGGGCTGCTTTCTCTCAAGCATGGAGTAGAGGAGTAAGTCCTGTCTCTTCTAGTTTGCCTACAAATATAGGTGGATTTAGAACTGGTGCTGCTGGTGTAGAGTCAGGAATGGCTACCGAAGCAATGCAAGCTATGTCTTCAACATTTGCAAACAAAAGTGGATTAGGTACTGCTCTTACAGATATACATGGAGCTGCATATAGATCTATTATGTCTGGTGGGGTTACTTCTCATGAAGAAGCTATTGAAGCTCTTTCTGCTATTGGTAAACAAGCAACTGGTGGAGATGCATACAAAGCTGCTATGTCTGCTATTGGTGCTAAAGGTGGAAGTGCAAGTGTATTTGAAGCTAGTCTTACAAGCTTTGCAACTGGTGCAGATAGAGCTGCTATGTCTGGTGTCTCTGGTGGAGGTTTCGGTAGTACGTTTGCATCAACTACACGATTTTCTGATCTTTCTTCAGCAGCACAAGCTAGAGCTATTGATATAGAAAAGAATATAGGTAGAGCAGCTGGAGATAAGTTCAATGTTCAATGGAGCTACAAAACAGTAGAAGATTTAATTGACAATAAGAGAGTAAAGACTCCTATGCTTATCGGTAGAATTGGAGAGGGACGTATTGCTTCAATTCCTTTAGCAGATACAGGATTGACATATGATGGAGACACTCTTTCTACTAGGTATATAACACGAAAAGGTTATAGAGCTGGTGGCACACAAATGTCTTATCCAGAATTGTATGAACGTAACATTGCAGAAGCATTAAGTGCCTCACAGTCTAATGCTCAGATGAAACAACAAGTTTTAAATGCACACCAGAATCTTATTGAACAAATGAATGTTCGTGATTCTAATCATAGAGCTGCTGCTGTATGGACTGGTCCATTTACTACATCTGGTGGAGCTGCTAAAGCTAGACTTACTAGAGCTGAAGCTGTAGCCTTTGGAGAAACAGATCCTTTAGATGTTATAGGAAGACAAAACAAACTATACCCTTGGACTTCTGCAGGTGCTGCAGGTAAAGAAACTCTTACTACTAGAAACTTAGCAACAGAACTATATGGAGACATAGGGGGTCTTATGTCTGCAGAAGAAATACCAACTCAGTTTGTTCGTGGAGAATGGGGAGTTACTACTGAGGCTAAAGGAAGAGCTAGAGGTTTTGGTGGAACTTTTGGAAAACAATATAGTCGTCTAGGTCGTAAGGGTGCAACAGCTGGATATAAAGAACTTATTTATGGTGGAGAAAGTGCTTTCTCAGGAAGAGCATATAGTGCTCCTCAACTTATGACATTCTATGCAAAACCTGCAGGAGGAAAGATTGGTGGTCTTGGTTATGCAGACCCACAACTCAATAGAATGCTATCTGCTGAAGAAGGAGTTATCTCTTCTCGTGTTGGCAATATGATGGAATATGAACGTGTTGTTCAAAAGAAGATTACATTAGACAAAGGAATGAGAACTAATAAAGCTTTATTAGGTAAGTTTAAAACAGGTGCAGTAGGTAAAGGTCCAATGACTCTTGAAGGAGAAATAGCTTCTGGCTTTATGGGTATTGAAAGAGGTACTGGAGCAGAAATTTCTGGAGAGATTATTGGTGCTGAACTTACTGGTAAAGATGCTGCTACTTTATATATGAGAGAACGGAAACAAATGTCTGAGAATGAAATGTGGAAGTTCTTCTCAGAAGAGAATAAGTTTACTGCGGCTGCTGCTAATGAAGCTAAAATGAAACAAGTTTTAAGTGCTGCTGGTGCTGAAGCTACTATTGCTGGCCAAGAAGTAGAAGCTATGTTCTCTGGTAAGTTAGTTGCAAAACGTCCTGCTGCTCTTATTACCCAACAAACAGAAGCTGCTGCAATGTTCCTATCTCATAAGATAGATAGAGGAATGCCTGTAACTCCTGAGATGACTGCATATTTAAATGATCCTGCTGCCGCACTTAATGTAAAAGGCATTATGGCATCTAACAAAACTGATGCACACATACAAATCCAAAAGAATCTTATTGGTATGGCTAAAGGATGGGGCTTCAAGAAAGAAGAATTAGCTCGTACCTTTGGATTAGCAAGTGAAGCTGCACTTGAAGGCTCTGCTCTTACAATGAGAGAAAGAGTAGCAGTTAGAGAATCTGCTGGTGTTATTGGTCTTGGTAAAGGTAGACTCGGTGATATCATGTCTGAAGGTGGAGCAGGAAGCTGGGGTACATTTGAACAGACTGGCTTTAGAGCTTTAGGAATGAAAGGTGAAGCTGGTCAGAGATATGCTGTAGAGATGTCAAAACGTATTTCAGGTGGAGGAGAACTTGCTGCTGCTGATACAATGATGTCAACAATACTTGGACAAGAAAGTATGGTTGCTAAATTTAAACGTGGAGACCTTCCTAGCTTAGCAAGTATGAGTGCTGAAGATGTGTTCCAAGCAGAAGGTAGATATGTTAGCTTAGGCCAAAAAATAAAAGCTCATGGTGGTTCTAAAACTTTATATATTCCTGGTACAGCTGAAGCTCCCGGAATGATGAGAGATATTATCTCTGGTTCTGGTAAGAGAGTACGCTCTCCACTTGCTCAAGAGATAATGGGTTTGCGTTCTGCACTTAGAAGTGGTGGAACAGAAGCAATTGAACTAGCAGCCGAATCATTGCGTGGCATTGCACTTCAAACAGCTGAAGCTCAAGCATCTGCTAGAGGTAAGATAATTGGATCTCAAATGTTAGCAGGTCAACGTAGAGATTTTGGAGTAGATCCTGATGCTTTTAGAATCTCAGGAGAAACAGGAGAAAGTATGTTCTCTGATCTTCTCTCTCGCGCACAATCAGAAGAACAAACTAAGTTTCTTGCTCAACAAAGAGAAGCCTTTCGTAAGGGTGAAGTAATGACAGGTGGTATGTGGAGACATCCTACCTCTGGTCCAGAGTCTTTCCAATGGGCAAAGTTTAAGAAGGATGCAACTGTTGCTAATGGAATGGTAGCAGCACCAACTCAGTTCGGTAAGATTCAATTCCAAGGTAAAGAAATACCTATAGATGTATCTGCAATGGTTGGTTTTAAAGGTGACTACGATAATGATAAGTTTGTTTTATCTGTAATTTCTGACAGACGTACTGCTGATATGGCAAGACGTGCTGCTGACAATGAAGGCAGACAAGCCTATTCCCAATATCTATTTAATCATTACACGATGAAAGATAAGATGGAAGGAAAAATATCTAAATCTGGTCAAGTATTATTTGGATCTGATGAAGCTCTTCGTCAAGGTTATAAAAAACTATCTACTGCTAAAACTGCTACTGGTCAAGTAAATATTGCATTGCAGAAACTTAAGATTGGTATGATGGAAACTGCTGGAGACCAGTATCGTCCTATTGCTGAGATGTTTTTCCATCTTGAAGAAGCAGCTATTGGTGGTAAACATGGTGTTCTGTCTTCAGATTTATATCAAGCCATTGCACAGTCAGTTGAAACAGGTGGAGAGAAGGGAATTGGTCAGATGGAAGGCGTCATCAAAGCAGTTATGGGAGATGACCCTCGTATTATTTCTGGAGAGATAACCGATGCTTTTGGTACAGTTCGTAAACATACTTTAGATTATAATCCTCGCAAATGGGCTGAGACTAGTATCTCTGCATATGATGTAGTTAGTTCAGATGTAGATGTTGCAATGAGAGCAGTTAGAGCATCTAGGGGTAAAAACTTATCAGCAATAGACTTTAATAGAGCAGTTGAAATGACGTATGCTCGCCAAACTGGCTCTGTTGATTTTGCACAACAAGTAATGAGAAACAACATGACAGGAGGAGCAGACGACTTTACCACTAAAGGAACTAAAATGATTCGTAAAGGTCAAGTCAAAGCTAGAGGAATGTTAAGTGCTATTAATCGTGCAAAGAAACCAATGCTAGCTGGTCTTGGTATTGCAGCAGGTGTTATGCTGATGGCCCCAAGTACTGCTGGTGTTCTTAGAAATCCTGAAGGTGCTAACGGTGGAAGAGGTATGATGCCTGATGATTATGGTGCTCCAAGTGGTCCTTCGGCTAGCCCTAATAATCCTGATTGGAAAATTAACTATCAGATGCCTCCACAGATGAATGCTTCTTCAAGAATTTATGATATAGGTAGCGGAAGTAAGACATCTCATGCTAATATAAGAATGCGAGTTAATGACTTAAATTCTTCATCAAGAGACTTTATGGCTAGCGCCAGACAACTCTCTGATGGAGGAAACGTAAACATTAGAACACGAGACGACAGATCTGCTCTTGATCCTAGAATGCTTGCCAATAAAATTCATGAGAGGCTGTAATAGATGACTGATACTAATAAGCAATATCGTAATTCTCAAAATAATATTAAGGTGAGTTCAGAATACGAAGAAGAATATGAGAAGCATCAAGCTCTTTATGATGATTGGGCACTAGGAATTTCCGACCCTAGTCTTCCAGACGGAACAAATAGTAAAGAACAAAGAGCAGAAACAATTGAATCTCTTAATGCTAAGAGACCTCCAAAAGCTATCTTTGCTTCATCTAATTTTAATTCATTTCCTGATGACTATTTAATTATTAACGATACGTATCTTACTGATGTTCCTGTTGCTGCAATCTCAATGTCATCTCCTACTGATGTTTTTGTTGGAGAAACAATTCGTTCTCAGTCACCAGTAATTTCTTCTGAAGGCCGACAAGACTGCATCTTACGTTTGAGTCTTGCATTTCCTCCTGGCGAAGCACAACAAGTTAAACTTAGAAGAATTATGTCTCAGATTACAAGACATCCTTTTGTCTTTGTACACAATAACAATATCAAACAAAAATTAGCTCTTGGTGAATTTGACACAACTATTTTTGTATTAGAAGCAGCAAGCCTTAGAAGCACTGCTGGCACTGTTGGTCTAATTATGCTTGATATGCAATTGCATTATTTCAATCACAGACCATTTAGTAAAAACTTCTATTATAATGCTAAGTTACCTGGATACTCTAAAGAGCCAGAGAATGCTTCTACTTATAAAGACACTGAAGAATTAGATTTGTCAGAGTTTGGTGGATATGAAGCTTCTGATTATACGATTAGCAAACTAGTAGAACGTACTCGTAATAAAGTTAGAAATGAGATAATTAATTTAGACAAAGCCAAAACACAAAATGTCCCTGTTAATTTGCCATCAGAGTCTGATGCTTGGATGTATTATGCTAATTTCTTAGATGATCAAGCACCAACTATTAGAGGTAGGCCTTCGGATTTTGTAGGTTTTACTCTTCGAGAATACTTTCACTTTAATCCACCTGCTAATGCAAGAGAAAGTGATGGTTCTTTAAGTGATCTTATGAGAGAAAGATATGAAGATATCGATCCTCTTTATAGTGCAGAGAAGTGGAGCGAAGCTCTTGCTATATCTAGCAAGTACACTCCTACTACATCTACAGCTCAAGATAAAGCTAGAGACCAACTAATTTTTAATGGTCCAGCTGGAGTCTCTAGTAAAAGTTCACAGCTTGCTACATACAAATACAAAAACAAGACTCTACAAATAGATGATGCAACTGCATTGTGGCTAGGAAGAATGCTTGTTGGTGAAGGGTTCAGTGCAAAAGGTAGTGGAAGTATACAAAAAGGTATTTATCTTTTGTGGACTTATGTTAATAGGTATTTCTTATATGGTAAGGAGTGGAGATCATTCCAACATATGGTTCTAAGGCACAGTCAACCTATTAATAGTAGATGGCTTCCTGGTGGAGATAAATATGAAAAGTGGAAAGGTACTAAATATACTACGTCTACAAAAGTTGCTAGACGACAAAGAATTAGATCTCTTGGTTGGAATCAGTTACCTAGAAAAGTTAGGAATTTAGTTCAAGCATTTAGACAAGGTAAAATTGATTACCCAGCACAGTTCAAAGCACTAGATCGTAAAAGACCTACTAATTTTGCCTCTCTTAAAAACTTAAGTACAAAATATCCATGGGGTATTTCTGCTGGTGATCGAGAGTGGTTCTTTGAAGATGAGAATTCAAGAAGTGGATTTGTTACAGTTACTCCTCCAAGTGACAGTACGTCTTTAAAAGATTCTGCTTTATTGTTTTATTCTAATGCTCCTGAAGAAGTAGCACCTAAACAAGAGCAACAAGACTTTAAAAACAAGCAAGCAGAAAACAATGATACTCCTCCTCCAGATACTACAGATAAAGTCAAAGAAAGAGCTAAATGGATATGGACAATTCAACGAGGACAGAATGTTCAGTATTATGATGCAGACCCAAAAGTAAGAAATGTTTTCTATAGAGATACTGACCTTACTATTTCAAGCGATAAAGGGCTACAACAATCAGGAATAGCTTTACCGAATATTGTTTGTTCTTCTATTTCTGTTTCTTTTGGGCATAGAATTTCACAAATGCGTTTGTTAAGCCAAGAGCATTATACTTATCAGTTCTTAGGTGCTGGCAATAAGTCTGGTCAAATGGTATTTGTATTCGCAGGAGAAGCAGGAAGAGATAGTGCCAATAGACTTAAAAAGATGTTTTATAGTGCAAGAGATAATGCTAGAGATTTTAGTTCTATAATTAAAGGAGTAGGATCTGTTGGGTTAGAAACTAGCTTCTACAAAGCAAAAGAACAAAACACAATTCTTGATTTAGTTAACATCAAAGATATTGTTATTACGAACATAGAAGAAGCTAACTCTCCTGACGGTGCCGACAAACATCAATTAACACTTGAGTTTATAGTTCAAGATTTTGCAAGCGAAAAACTTGAAGAGAAGTTTGCAACAACATTAGATGCCAAGAAAAGAATGATTAAGTCAATCTTAAATCATGTTGTCTCTCAGTCAGCAAGATTTAATAGAGTAACTCATGAAGCAACAAACAAAATAAAACCTAAAGCTGACATTGCTACAATAAATCAATCATCTGTTGGTAGACCTTATCAGCTTAGTGGAGACACTCCTCTTTGGGTTGCAGAACTAATTACTGAAGCTGCTGTTGCTTGTCAAGAAGCTAATGACAATATGCCTCCTATTAACTGGAAGCTATCTGACGAAACAGATGTTACTTGGAATGATATCTATAGTAAATGGGGAGCTGGCGGTTTGTTTGTTGGCAAGCCTAAAAAGATATATGTTAGAGACCGTAATGCAAGAGGAATGCAAGCTGAGATTGATGCTGGATTGAAAGTAGTAGAACAGAAGAAACTAGAGAAACAAGGAACTAGAATTCCTTTTGATGAAAGACTAGCTGAAAACATTACACCAGGTGAAGCACATAAGAATTCTATCAGTAGAGAAGCTCAAGGTATTTTTGATAAGAATGGTGCATCTGAAACTAACAAAATACATAAGGTTATTTTTGACGATTGGCTAGGCAAGATGAATTTGCTTGCTAGTGAATTGCAGACTCATATGGTAGATGGGGAAATGATGGATAAGTATTTCCCTGATGTAGTTGCAAACACAAAAGAAGTTATTGCTGGAGACATGAGTTCTTGTTATATGGATATTAATCTCCCTACTGTTCCTGGTACTATTGTTCCTTTACCACCAGAGTTCTATGTATATGATGACTCTCATGAAGATCCTCTTGTGTCTAGTATGACAGATGAAAACAATATGGAACGTTTCCTTCAGCGTCATGTTGAAACAGAATTTGCATCTGTAAAATATTACATTGAGGATTCTTTTCTTGGCGGATCATATATATCTAAAAACTTACCAAGGATACTTGAAAACAGAGCTTCTGAACATAAGAGATCTGAAGGAGAACGTGGTTTCTCAAGCTATATAGGTCACTTTTTACATGGTGCTAAATCCTGGGAACCTATCTATACAGATAGAGATAGACAAGATCCACAGATAGAAGGAGTGCAAAAGTGGTTAGGAAGAGTTTCTGAAAATTATGGCGAAATATCTGGAGAAGACCAAAGACTTTCATATTTAAAAGATCTTGTTAATCTATCTCCATATATTCGTAGTGGTAGACAATGGGTTACTCCTTTAGATGAGAAGGGCAACACTGACCTTGTAAGGTCTTTATATAAAAATGCTGAACAAGTACTGGCGTTTGGTCCTAATCCTCTGTATGGAGCAACTGATGCTCTTCTTATGGGTAAGCTAGAGCATCCTGCCAAAGAACGTTTAGCACAAGCAATACAGAACAAAGAAGCAATTGAGTCTCTTAAGAACAACCAAGATAAATCTACTATAGATCTTCCAGGACGTACAATTACTAAAGATGGTGGAGTTAGTTTTGGACAAACTGAAGAAGAAGCTGAAGCTGCTGAACGAAGTGTATTTGATGAAGGATTGCAACTTGCTAAAGATCTTATTGATGCAGATGAATATGGCCTTATTGGAGTGGGTGCAGGTCTTTTAGCAGCTCCATTTACCGGAGGATTAAGTCTTTATAATGCTATTGGTTATGCAGGTATAAAAATCATTGGTAATGCTCTTGGTAACTATCAATCTATTGTTTTAGATGTTGCATCTATTAAATATGAACATGAGTTTGCTAAGAAAGAGAGAGAGAAAGAATCAAAACAAATTGCTCAGGCTGCAACTAAAACAGCATTAGGCAAAAGAAAAAATGATCTTTCTATGCGCAGAGCATATCCTACATTTAAAATATTCTTTATTGAAGATGATAGTGGAGATAGTGAACTAATTAACGATGGTATTGTAAGAGCTTTCGATGACTTCTATAGTTATTCAGCCGTTCAAGAAATCAAAGTAACTAGATCTAGACACATTGCATCTGACTTAGCAGTTATTAGAATGACTAATGTTGGTGGTGTCTTACTAAGAAAACGTTTTGGTGATAGCGACAAAGATAATCCTAAAGCTGGTATCGGTGCAGAGAAGCAAGGTATTTTTGCAGAGACTGAATTTGAACATCCATTTGAAAAGATGGTTTTACAAAATGGAGTTAAATGTCAAATACGTTTAGGGTATGCTGCCAATGCAGACAATCTTGAGACTGTTTTCTTAGGACAGATTGTTGAAGTCTCTCTTGCTGAGAATGGAAAGATAGTTGAAATTATGTGTCAGGGTTATGGTGCTGAGCTAGAGTCAGTAGAACTAGGCCCTCTTGAGAATGGTCCATATTTCTTATCTTCACAGGCAGCTCTTTCTGGAACAATAATACAAGATTCTATTGCTAATTTTGGCCGACAAGATAGATTCCAAAAGGATAATCCTGCTGCTCTACGTCACAGATGGACAGGAGGTAGTGGCAAAGGACTGCTTGCTGGTTTGAGCCCTTCTAATATTCTACAAGAATGGTCAGAACGTGGACTAGATGCTACTTTCAACAGATATACTTTTAAGAATTTTCAACAGGACGATAATATTTATGCACCTCCTCCTGAGGTATATACAACTAGTTGGGAAAGATTTTGGGAAAATGCTTGTGTTTATAGACCTTTAAAACAAACTCCTTGGGAAATATTTAAAGAGCATGAACTTCGTCATCCTGGATATATTTCTTTAGCAGTTCCATATGGTCACTCTCCAAGAATGACAATGTTCTTTGGAAATAAAACACAACACTATTGGAGCAAGCCTCCTTCAGCATTAGAGATTGAATTGTCTCGTGGGGCTAAGAATGAAATAGTTAAACTTCGCAAACAAGGACTTGGGTTGCTTCAGAAAGGTCTTATCAAACAATTAGTAAAACTTGTTGAGAAATCTCCTGAGCTTGGGACTGCTTTGTTTAATGACATCATGACAACAGGTACAAGATACGATACTGGCTTTGCTCTTGGTGAATTGTTTGGAAGATATGTTCCATTTAGAAACTATCATTACTTTGATAGCGCACATCATATCTTAAAGAATGAGATACGTACTTCTGTTGATGGCACATTTAATGAAGTTGAAATTTATTATACTGCTGGCGAAGATAACATTATTGATGCAAATGCTAAAGACTTGCGAGACCAAACAGTAGCAGAAGACTTACTTGCTGTTAAGCTTGATGAAAATATTCCTGAAGCATCTATTAGATCTTATAAAGGTGAGTTCCCATCTTGTGTTACTGTTGATATGGCAAGAAGATATGCACAAGGCATTTTTGGTCAGACATTAAGAGATGCATACAAAGGTGAACTTATTGTTATTGGTGATGAGAAAGTAAAACCATATGACGTTTGCTATTTGAATGATGTCTCTATTAACATGACTGGTCCAATAGAAGTAGAATCAGTTACTCATATTTTTAATCGTGACTTGGGATTTGTTTCTATTATTACTCCTGATCTATGTGTTGAAGTTAATGATTATTATACTGCTAGTGTATTTGATGTTACTGCTTCTGCAATGAGTATTTCATATGCTGATGCACTTATTGGTAGTCCAGCTTGGCTTGCTCTTAAAGGTATTGGTTTTCTTGGGCTAGCAGCTGGTGTAAAATTTATGATGTGGTCTCAAGAGGGTGCTCCTGTAATGGCAACTCCACTTACATTAGGTGGCAAACCATTCCTTAGTAATTCTCTTGGACCAAACAGAGTCTCTTTGTTTACTTCTGTCAATGGTAAATGGAATCAATACTGGGATGACTTTGATGATGCATGGCGTAAATTTGATTTGTCTGAAAGTTTATTCCAAGCTAGAGTTGACTTTACTCAAGGTATCTTTGAGTTCTTTGGTGAGAGTGCTGCTGGAAGTTTAGAGGAGGCGTAATGTCAAAGTTTGCAGGACACAGTCCTTTAGGTAAGAGACTAAATAAAATAGTCAGCAAAACTGATCATATGGATGTTGGTAGATTTAAAACTGCCAGAGCAATCCTAAGAGAGTCTCACAATGGTTTGTATATCTTTAAGATGGATCTGCTTGATGTTAATGGTAATGTTGTTGGTAACCCTACTGCACCTATTCCTATTATAGGTACAGAAGATCAGTTGGCGATGTCATATGGTAGCCCTGAAAACATGACTGGTGGGGAGTCAGAAGTATGGGAAGTTATTATTTTTTATAATGGAACAACAGTTAATAAAGGCATTGCACTTGTGACAAGAAGACTACATGAACTTCCGGGAGGAAGATTTGAAGCTGTAACTTTAGCAAATGAATTAGTTGCTAAAGGAGCAGCATATGCACCTCCAGGTTCTGGTATGATGTAATGGTATAATAACGTGAGGAGAAAATTATGGCAGATCCAAAAACAATTAAACAACATCCTTCTTCAAAAGCTGGTATAGTTGTATCCGAAGGCACAGTTAGAGCAACTGTAAATGAGGATAACGGTCTGATGGTTGACGAAAGAGGAACCACATTAACTGGTCCTCTCAGTCTAGCTTCAAGCCCAAACCAAATTAGAGTTGGTGGACTCTTTACTTTCCAAAACTCAATGTTAGGAATGTTGCCATCAACGATTGCTACACCTAGCCCAATGTATATGATTGACCCACCTGTTAAACAGGTAGCTAACCTAGTTAAACAAACAGCTTTAATAGGTGCTTTAATGGGTGGAATTGCCGCAGCAGGGAGTCTATAATAATGCCGCAGAATTACGATAGAACAGATCTTGCTTGGACCAGCAGAGGAGATTTGGTTATAGGACATAATGGAGACGTTATGGATACTTACGATGATCCACTTAGGTCTTTGTATCAAGAGGTCCGTACTAGAGTTATGTCTGCTGTTGGAGACTGGAGAACCTATCCAGAGGTAGGGGCAAGCCTAGAAGACTATGTCGGAGAATCAAACACCAAAGTTACAGCAGAGGCTATTAAAACCAGAGTAACTGCTGCCATCACACGCAATGGACTGGTCAATAGTTCTGATCTCAAAGTCCAATACGCACCAATTGATATTGACAAACTTATGCTTAGAATCTCTATTAGAGTTGCTCCCACTGCAAGAAATGGTGGAAGCGATTATCTGGGTATTAATTTTCTATATGACTACTCTGAAAATCATGCATACTTTGTTCGGTAGGAGTTAATAACATGGCATTTTTTGAAAGAACACAAAGAGATATTGTATCTGATGCTCTAGAGCGTCTTAGTAGAAGTACTAATATTACACAATTGGCTCCAGGCTCTAAAGCTAGATTCATTCTAGATACTACAGCTGAAGAACAATCTAACCAGCATGAAACCTTTGATGTCAATTTGATGCAAGCTTTCATTAAATATGCAGACGGTAAGTTCCTTGATTTCTTTGGTGATATGATGAACCTGCCTCGCAAAGAACCAACACATGCTTTTGCTACAGATCAGAACTTTATGTTCTATGTAAATACTGGTACATTTGGTGATCTTAATAGTAGTTCTGATATTATTATTCCAGCAGGTACAGTTGTACAGACAACACCATATGAAGGTTCTGTGATTACTCCTGGTATCGAAGAGCAACCTGTCATTCAATATGCAACTACACAAGAAGTTACTGCTTTGGCAGGTCAATCATTTGTATATGCTCCTATTAGAGCAATCCTTGAAGGCAGAAACTCCGATGCTCCTAGAGCTGTTTTAAACAAACACCTATTCACAAACTATGTGTTGTCTTCTAATGCAGGATTAAAATGCACAAATAGATATGCTATCTCTAACGGTGAAGATCGTGAAACAGACAGTTCTTATAGGTTTAGACTTGCAAACATCTTTGAAGCTAGAAACCTTGCTGTATTTGCTGCTATTAGACTTGCAGCGTTAAGTGTTCCAGGAGTATCTGATATCAAAGAAGTTCTTGCTGAACAAGGTCCAGGAACTTATTCTATTTATGTTAAGAGTCTAACTCCTACTACTAGTCCTAGACTTCTTTCAGAAGTAACAACTGCATGTCAAAGTGTTACTGCTTTTGGTGTAAGACCATTTGTCTTGGCTCCAAATCCAATTGGAATAGAACTAGTTGCTGCTGTCACATGGAATCCTAGAGCTACTAATGCACAGATTGCAGCAGGATATAATGACATGAGGAATGCTCTTGAGAACTATTTAAACAACACAGATATTGGAGAAACTGTTTTGTTTTCTGATCTTATTGACGTGTTACTAGAGGCTACTCCATATGCATTCAGTATTGGAGCAACAAACTCAAATCAATTTGAACAAGTATATGCCTACAAGAATGATCCTATTAACCAAGGTACAATAAGAAATGTTGTTAGTGGAAATAAAATTGAGCCTCTTTATAACGAACGTGTAATACTCGAAACCTCTGGAAGACATAGAGGTATTCAGTTTATGACTAGGAGTCGTGTATAATGGCACTTGGAACTTACCCTACAAGAAGATATCCTCGTGCATGGATAACACAAAGGATTGTGAATAGAGCACCTAATTGGTCTCACATTCGCAAGAGCCCTACATCTGTAGGCCAACAACTAATAAATCCAGTTGCTCTGTATATCCAGGAAACAATTCAACAACTTACGAGAGAACGATTTAATATGTTTGTTTCTTCGGCAGATCTAAATGAACTTGGTATGTTATATCATTTGGACCTACCTGAAGAGATAGACTTTACTTCAGAAGATGATTCCTCTGGTTCTACTATCTATACTCCACCTACTGTATATGCAACTATTAGTGGTTCTGAATATGAAATTACACAAGCAGAGAAAAATGACATTGAAACTCTTGCTTATGACAATATTGTTTCTCGTATTACAGATGGAGAAGTATCACATGTCTATACAGAAGTTATTCCACGTAGTTTGGTTAGCAGTCTTAGCAGCTTATCCCCAAATTCTATTGCTGTTGATAATTATCTCTATGTAACTATAGAAGGGAATGAAACTTGGGAACAGCGTTCTAGTGATCGTATCTATTATCCTAAGTTTTATATTACTGGCACAACTAGAAAAGGTACTGAAGTTACTGAAGCAATTCCGCTTAGATACAATGGAACCTTTAAAAGTGTCAACGAATGGCAAAGTGTTGATAGTGTCTTTGTTAGTTATATAGATTCTACTGCATATATTACACTTGAAACATTTCCTTGGGGAAGAAATGGACAGTTAGACTCACAGAATATTTTAGTTCCAAGTACAGGTGGAGAAAGACCTCTGTTTATTGATCTTGGTACTCGTTCCTGGGGATCCACATTAGTTGCTGAAGGCTATACTGTTAATGATTTTGATATGGTTAGAGCGGGTATCGAAGAGAGAGAAACATTCTATGAGATTGAACTCTTAGATAACGTAGGTAATAATATTAATCTAAATAGCTTTGTCTTAAAACAAAACTCTAGATTTATGTATGCTGTTGATAATGACAACTTCTATGTATATGATACTTCTCTTGAATTCCCGAATACACAAACATTAGTAGAGGAAAGTCCTGAAACTAAAATTGATCTTACTTCTCCTAAATGGATATATATGCGAGGAGAGTCTGGCACATTAAGAACAAGAAATAATGCAGTTGCAGATCCTCCTACTAGAATTAGATGGACTCTTCTTGACCCTGATGGTCTTGAATATTATGTAGATGCTGATGGTTCGTTGTTATCTCTTTCTGCAGATGGATGGATTGAGAACATACGTTGGAGCGATGGCATCTTTGAGGATAGAGAAATACCTGTTACTTTTACAAAGAATGGCATCTATACTTTGACTCTAGAATCTCAATATTGGAACGAAACAACTTCAACTTCTAGCATTCTTAAAACAAAACACTTATTCTTTGTTCCTTCTATTCAACCAGAGATTCAGATTCCTCTTCCTGCTGGTCTTACAAACCCAGAAGAAATTGGTGTTGATTCTGATCTTAAGGTATGGCTAAAGAAATATGGGTCTATACATTTACTTAATGTCTTTCATGACTATTTTTTAGTTGATTACACTAGCAAAAGAATATGGTGTAAAGAACAATATCCATCGATACGGGTGACAGTATAATGGCTAACAATGTAAAACTACAAGGGTTTTCTTTCTATATAAATGTTCCTATTGAATATAGTGGTAAACCTACAGCGAAGAATATTGTAAATCATTTTGATTTAACATCTGATCTAGTTTCCCTTAACCGTCTGAGTGGAGAGTCTAATGTAGATTTTAAACAAAGAATTATGGATG
>Ga0180438_10002487_pt1 | contig 29915 bp, 24 predicted proteins | sample SS_ome_12_FD_132455 | JGI IMG/M metagenome (GOLD analysis project Ga0180438, IMG submission 132455) | Hypersaline lake sediment archaeal communities from the Salton Sea, California, USA - SS_3_D_2 metaG | ecosystem: Environmental > Aquatic > Non-marine Saline and Alkaline > Hypersaline >...
CGGGCCGGTATCCTTGATGGTCTGCTTGCCGACCTTGCCGAAGCGCGGATCCACTGTCGGGTCGTCCGTGTCCGTGGCCTTGCAGTCCAGCACGCCGCGCGGACCAAAGTTCCCGAGGAAATTCGGAAAGTCCGCGGCCGGAGGATAATCCCGCAGTTCCGGCTCCTCGGAGGCATTCAGGTGGTAGAGCGGGCCGTAATACTCGTCAAAGCCGTGCATGGTGGGCAGAAATTCATTTCGATCGCCGAGGTGATTCTTGCCGAACTGGCCGGTGGCGTAGCCCTGGGCCTTGAGCAACTGGGCGATGGTCACGTCGCGGGGCTGCAAGCCCTGCGCGGCGCCGGGCATGCCGACCTTGGTGTTGCCGGTGCGGAAGCCGGATTGACCGGTGATGAACGAGGAGCGCCCGGCGGTGCAGCTCTGCTCGGCGTACGAGTCGGTGAAACGCATGCCTTCATTGGCGATGCGGTCGATGTTGGGCGTCCTGTAGCCCATCAGGCCGTCTGAGTAGCAGCTGAGATTCGACTGGCCGATGTCGTCGCCCCAAATGATCACGATGTTTGGTTTTCCGTTAGTCATTGTAGTTTCTCCTTATGAGTATGAGTTGTAGGTCTGGTCATGGATATTCAGGTCATCTTCTGGATTCGAGGTTTTAGCCGGTTGGCCAGAAAAACCGGATAAAGCCTCTATGTCGTTTCGCAACGATACGTTCGTCTTGTTCACCGGGGGGCGCGGGTGGCCGACAGACTGGCCTTGCGCGTTCCGGCTGCGGGCGGGTGGTTTCCAGCCGTGGCATTCACCATATGCGAGGCGGCTGCCACACGGACACGGACCATCTGGCCGTGTATTGCGGTATGCCCGCGATAGCACCTCCTTTCTCTCTCTCAAGATTGGCATCACTTCAGATGCTGGCTGGCCGTCGTACAGCAGCATCGCTATCATCTTCAGCGGTTCATCGACCCGCTGGAAGAAGGCCTTGTAGCCGGCGCACAGATAGTTCAGACCCGGTTCCCCATCCAGGGTCTTCAGAAAGCGGTTCTTCGGGCACTCGCCGTTGCAGGCGAACAGCACCGGGCACTTTCGGCAATACTCGGGCAGCGTAGCGGCCTTGTCTTGTCCAAACTTGTGCTGCCGCTCGGAGCCGACCAGCTCTATCATATGCTCCGTTTTGATATTGCCCAGCAAGTAACCCGGCTCCACGAAATGATCGCAGGCATACAGGTCGCCGTTGTGCTCCAGCGCCAGGCCGTAGCCGCAGGTCTTCTCGAAGACGCACATACCGGAAGTGGGAAGCCGCATCCAGTTGCGCACGGCTGCCTCGAAGGTCTGCACGTAAATCCGCCCCACGTCGTTAGTCACCCATTCGTCGAACACCTGGATCAGGAAACGCCCGAACTGTGCAGGACGCACCGTTCTTTCGGAAACCTGATCCCCTGCCTGGATCAGATTCAGCTTGTCCGGGTTCATCCGTTCGATGACCGGGATGAATTGGATCCAAGTCGTCCCGACTTCATCGCGCAGAAAGCGGTAGATCTCCTTAGGATGGTCGCCCGTGACCCGGTTGACCGTCACGAGGATGTTATATTCGACGCCATGCTTTTGCAGCAGGCGCAGGCCACGCATGACCTTGTCGAAGGTCGGCGCGCCACCTTTGTCCACCCGGTGCGCATCATGCAGCTCGCGGGGGCCATCCAGGCTGAACCCGATCAGGAAGTTGTTCTCCTTGAAGAACTGGCACCACTCGTCGTTCAACAATGTGCCGTTGGTCTGCATCGTGTTTTCGAAGGTCATCCCTGGCTTGCGATACTTCTCCTGGAATTCGATGGCCTTACGGTAGAAATCCACCCCCTTCAATGTGGGCTCGCCGCCCTGCCATGCAATGGTCACCTGGTTCGAGCGATGAGTTTCGATTAGCTGCCTGATGTAGGCCTCTAGCGTCTCTTCGGTCATGCGGAACTTGCTGCCCGGGTAGAGCAGCTCCTTATCGAGAAAGAAGCAGTACGCGCAGGCCAGGTTGCAGGTCGCGCCGCTAGGCTTGGCAAGCACGTGAATTCGGGGTGGGATGGGTCTTTCCGGCATTGATACTTGTTCTCCTTGCTGAAGTCGAATGGTGTCACTTTGTTGATGCTGGTGTGGCTGCTTTGTCCGTAGCAGTCTGCAGACTTCCTTGCGCTGGAGGCGGTACTGCCGCAGCCGCTTCGCGCCTGGTCAGATATCCACGTCTAGTTTGATTATCCTTTTGAAAGGTTTGGTAGGCATATTAATCTCCTTTTTGTCTTGAATGTTCCATCTTACTTAACTAGACACTAATTTGCTGAGGAACACGCAGGTTTAATGTTGTGCTGTTTCTATGTCATTGCGAGCCGCAGCACTCGTCCTTGGGCGGCGCAAAAGCAGCGCCCTTGGCTTGAAGTCTTTTCTACCCGAACACCTCCTTCCAATCGTTCTTCATGCTGACGATCGTCCAGCCGTATTGTTTCGCCAGTTCCAATGATTTTTCCGCGCCGGCCGTGTAATCAAATTCGCGCCTCGCATCATCGTGCAGGACAAGTAAACGCAAAGCGCGGCGCGGCGGCTTGTTGGCAAACTGGAGCATGGGTATATCGCCGTTGGAGTTTCCCGCTGCAAGAATGGGACGTTTCCCGATGCGGCTCCAGATAGCTGCAGGTTTGGCGGGACCATCATCCAGAACGTTGAGATGGGATTTGGTAAGCACATCGCCGCCATCGCCGTTTTCGCGAAAGTCGAGGTCCACACTGCTACCGACCACGCGTTCCGGAGGGATGCCATACAGCTGCGGTGTGATCGGACGCATAAAATCGCGTCCGCCGCCCGACACGATATAGTTGGCGAACCCATTGGCTTCAAGATAATGCAGCAGATCGATCATCGGCGAGTAACCACAGGCGCGATACAACCGCTTTAAGCTGGGGTGCGACTGTGTGCGCAAAAAGTCCTCAGCGCGTTTTGCATAGTCTTCAGTCGTGACTCCCGCAAATGCAGTAAGGAGCCCGTTCATCAGGGTTGGCAAGTCACTGTCGTCCCCGGCGTAATGTTTCGTGATAACCCCACCTAGCCAGGCATAGTCTTTTTCGACAGCGGATTTCCACGGCTGTCGTTCGCGCAACGCGGGATCCTCCTGCGCCATGGCCACCCAGCGCCGCAGAATAAAATCGAATTGGATAGGCAAGGGCTTTTCACACCACAGGGTGCCGTCGTTGTCAAAGGTGGCGATCCGTTCAGAGGGCGGGACAAAGTCCACGCTGCCTGCATCCGTCACTCTCCTAACAAAGTCGATGATGGCAGTTTTCGCTGCACCGTCGTTCCATGATTCCAATTGAGCTGGCATTTTTGTTTCTCCTTTATCACTGTCCAATATCAGATGCCCGTCTGGGAGGGTGAGCAGCGTGAAGACCACCCCGGCGGTTGCCAGGATGGTGGTGGCCATGCTTACCAGGGCGCCACGCACCTGATCCACGCCGATGGAGAGGACGAGCCGGTTGTTCCGCAGCATTGCATTGGGGATGCGTTCATCTACCCAATTAATCGCCCAAACCAGCAGGATTGCTCCCACCGACATGACCGCCGGGGCGAACCAGAAGCTCACCCTCAGGCTATCCCAGGTGTGACGGAATTTGAACCTGCTCATCGCTCGATTTCTCCGCTGACGTCTCTACCATTTTTGTTTCGGGTGTAGAGGCTGTCGTGATCAGTCAACGGCTCCTACACCCGGTTCATCAGTGGGCGGACTTCAACTCATCGCCTAAACATCATCATCTTCAGCCAGCACTGTTTCCAATGCTTCTTCGGCGGCTTCTTCTTCGATGATCTCGGCCGCTACCAGGGCGGCCACAGCCTCTTTTGCAGCCTCATCCACGATCACCTTGGCGGCAATCAGCGCCCGGATGGCTTCCAGCGCAGCGGCCGCCTTGATCTCTTCGGCTGTTTCCACGGCTTCTTCGGCCTCTTCCTCAGCCTCTTCCTCCACCTCCAGCGCCCCTGCTACCACCTCAGCGGCATCATCCATAGCAGCTTCTTCGATCAGATCGGCTTCTACCAGGGTCGCTACCACGTCCGCCGCTGCCGCATCTTCCACCGCCAGGGCAGTCGCCACGGCGTCTGCAGCCTCGGCGATAGCAGCTTCTTCGATCAGCTCGGCTTCAGCCAGCACCTGGGCGACTTCCAGCGCGGCTGCAAATTTGACTGCTTCGGCAGCTTCGATGGCCTCTTCGGCCTCGACCATAGCATCGAGCTCCTTGCCCACCATGACCAGCGCGGCAGGGGAGATCATGGCCTGAGCCAGCGAAACGCCGCCGGCCTCGGCGATGGCGGCCCGCAGCCGGGTCGCCCAGTGATGCTCGATTACCAGGATGGCCGCCGCGCTGCCATTGGGGATGCTGTCCGCCAGGTTCTGCAGCTGGTCGCTGCTCAGACCGAAATCGCGCTCGGCAACTGCCAGAGTGCCCATTTCGGCGCCGGCTACTGCGCCTTCCAGCCCGCCGGCCCGCAATCCGATCAGCCCGCCGGCTAATGCGCCCAGCCGCAGCCGTTCATCCTCACTTAAATCGGTCATATGCATGGCGTTGGAGACATTTCCGCGTTTATCCTTCTGCACGAAGAGCAAATCCACCACACGAATCACGCCGCGCTTGCGCACCCGGCGCAGCTCGGCTAAGATCTTTCCGGTCTCATTGAACTTCTCGAACCCGATCACAAACACCTGGATCGGTCCGCTAACCCGTTTCTCGCTCATGATTGTTTCTCCTTTTTTTTGTCTGATCTAAAGTGTTAGCCTCACCGGTGCATCCGGTGAGCATCCGTTTCATCATTCGACTTCCAGGTTGCATTCATCTGCAATAAGCAGAGCAGCAGCCTCATTTTGTATCTTTATCCAGGTTTTGGCACGAGCACCTTCAGAGCACCGGGCATAATTCCAGCGCTGACCGGCGTATCGCCTGCCATTTCACCATCTACCTGTACTGGTTGGGGTGGATCGGCCTCAATTACAACCTGGCGCGCTTGCCAGTGCTGGATAACTCGCTTTTCTCTCTTAACTCCGACGATGAGCACATCTAGCAATCCATCATCTATCCTGATATCCTTGGCAGGTTTGAATCCTTGGATACCCATGTTTCCAGCATTATCGATCAGGCAGGTTACCCCATCGGCCTCAATCAGCTTGCCGTCCAGCTTGAGGCGGTAGTGGGCTGACTTGGAATCCTTAAGGGCTTTTACAGATGCGATAGAGTATGCCAACACACCGAAGCGGTTCTTCAGATCGCGGTCGGCGTCTTCCACCTTACGTGCTGCGAAACCCATCCCGACCCTCAGTAGGAAGGATTTCTCGCTCAACATACACATATCCACCTGACAGATTGGGCTTTCCAGGTCTGCAGCGACCTCGGCCGCTTTTTCAAGGTCCTTGGGGATGCCCAGCTCAACCGACATCAGATTCGCAGTGCCTCCCGGCAAGATTGCCATAGGCACCGGGCTTCCCAGCAACCCCTGGGCAACTTCCATAACTGTGCCATCGCCGCCGTAAGCAGCGACCAGATCTACTCCATTTTTGACTGCTTCTCTAGAAAAGCGTTCCGCATCACCACGCGCTTTGGTCAGGGCGATATCCCAATCAACCTCAGCTTTATTGAAAACACTGTTTAGAATGTGTAAAATGGGCTTCGGCCGTCCAGAAGCTGGGTTGATGATGACCTGAATTTTGCGTTTCATAAGTGTTTTGCCCTCTTATTGTTCATTGCTGGCGGCAAGGAAGTTAAATCATTCACCTCAGTATTTGTCCGAAAATTATTGGACTGGGGTAGTATGTGCGGGCAAAGCCCGCACATACTACCCCCCCAAGCCTACCAATTATCGGATAGGGTCTTAGCTGGCCGATTCTGCTACACCCATGAGGGCAACGCCTTCTGCAATATCCGCCACACCTACCTTGCCGGTTTCTTTTGCCAGGTCAGCTTCATCGAGCGCCGTTTCGACTTCTGCGACACCCTCCACACCTAGCACAACACCTGCTGCGGCGAGCTCCTCGCTGCGCTCAGCCAGGGCTTCCGAAGCTGCCAGGCGAGTCAAGCCTTCGGCGGCCTCCTCAACACCCATCTCCTCGATCTCGAGCCCTTTAGCCGCAATCACCTGAGAAAGGGCACGGCTGCCAGCCGCGCGCACGATGGTGTCGGCAGCGACCTCCTGCAATTGCTCACTGCGGTCGAACAGGAAGTCTGCCAGCACCGGCATCACCATGCGCTCAACCACGTTCCCAACGGCTTCAAGCTCTCCTGCCAGGCGCGCTAGCTTCAGGCCGCGTTCCAGGTCAGCTACGCCCATCAGCCCAACCACAGCGCTGAGAGCAGCCACGTCCTCTGATTTCGCCAGCAGTTCAGCTCCCTGAGCTAAGTCCACTACACCTGCTGCCGCGACCACGCTGCTCAAGTCAGCCACGCGCTCTGCCACTACCAACGCATCCTCGGCTCGTGTCAGGTCGCTCGCCCCGGCTGCCAGATCTCCAGCCGCTGCGCGGGTCAACCCTCGGGCTGCACCAAGCTCCTCGGCGCCAATTGCCAAGTCCTCTGCTCCAATCTCAGCCGCTATCTCCGCTTCTGATTCGACCGGTACAGCGGAAGCTTTCTTATTTGTAGTTTTCTTCGTAGCCATCTTGTCTCTCCAATATTTGTTGATATCATTCCGGATAAATCATTCTGCTCTTCTACTCAATGTTGAGCTTGACCCCGCCCATCATGCCGGCTACCGCGTTATAGACCAGGGCAATCAGCAAACCAGCCAGGGCTCCGGGAATGGCGTTGATCAAGCTGCGCCAGATGACTGACAGGAAGGTCTGGAAGGTATACGATGTCCAATTGGCGAAGTTCATATCGATCCACCAGGATTGGGCGCCGAAGATCCAACCCAGGATCCAATATGTAAGACCAAAAACAAATGTCCAAAAGACCGCCAGCACGGCGCCATACAGGGTAAACGAACCAACATTGACTGATTTGATCGTCTTCATGATGTGAACTCTCCTTATGTTTTAGAATGGTTTATGCCAACCGGCTTCCTTGCTCCATTACTTGGGGCAAGGAAGCCAGGCTGTATACGTTATTTGCAGGATACCGTGGTCTTGGTTTCCTGGATGGCTGTCTTGACACCCTGCACCGCAGTAGTTATCGATGCCTGTGCTTCACCTACAGAACCGCTTGATGGGATTGCCTTAACAGCAGCCTGAAGATCCTCAACGGCGGTTTTCAAACTGTCCATCTTGGCTTCCGGAAGAGCCTGGGCAGCTGTCTTGACTCCTTCCCAGGCTTTGTCAATCTCCTTCTGTATGGATTGTACGTCCCCTTTCGGTGTGTCGACGGTGATCGTTCCCAATTTGGCAACGGAGGTTTCGAAGGTTGCTAACGCAGCACAAAAGCTGGCTTGCGCATCTGGCACCGACTGAGGTGCAGTGCAACCGGTCACAATGAGCACCGAGACGATCAAGACAACCATGTTGTTCAGTAACTTATGCATCGATATTCTTTCCTTTTTCTTGTGTTCTCATCTTTCTTGTGTTCTCATCGTATGGGAGGTTATGTCCGACACGATTGCAGATATGATTTACTTTTCGTAAGATACATCTAATCATGCTGCGGTTGGCTTTTCCTCTGGATTACTAGTTTCTGCAGGCTCGTCTTTTTCCGCCTGGGTTTCTGCGTCTTCATCATCCGGGAGGAGGACGGTTGCCGCCGCAGCTTCACCCTCGTCGGTCACAATGTCATCCACAATGAGAGCCCCTTCTTTAGTAGCCGTGCCCACTTCCACGACTGCCCCTTCCTCAGTTGCGGCGGCCAACTGATAATCCAATTGATCCGCCGTGGCTACCGCCGCACCAGCGACAACGGCATCATTCGTGATCACCAGTCCGACCACCTCTGCAGAATTTTCGTCGACAGCTAATTCTTTGAAAGCCAGCCCTGTCTCAGCCAGGATGATGCCGAGGGCGACACTCTTACCCTCATTAAGCCTGTAGGATATTTCACCTGCCAGGTTGCTCACTATAGTGCGGATGTCCTCGATGCTGACCTGTTCCTGTAAAGATTGCAGGAAAATTCCGTCGGTGATCGCTGCCACAGCTGAAGTCCCGGGTCTCAGGGCCAGGCCAACCTTTTGAAGGCTCTCATCTCTGAATCCTGCATCACCATGAGAAGCCGCAGCGCCGAGAGCAGCGCCAGCACTCGCCCCTATGGCGATCCCGGCCGGTCCGCCAAGGATTCCTAGAACCCCGCCGATTAGTGCCCCTACTCCAGCACCTTTACCCATGCGCATGTCGCCGGTTTCTTTATAATGCACCTTGCCATTGGCATCCTGGCGGATAACGGCTGCATTTTCGAAGTAGAACTGCTGTTGTTTCTTGGCCTCTTTCATCGCTTCCAGTGCATCGTCTCCAGCTGTTTCAGCGGTGAATGCGATCACCAAAAAGCCAACAGCTGGTACTCCTTGCTCCGACTGCTGAGTTTGTTCGGTTTGATTGGTTTTTTCTGTTGTGTCAGTCATTTTCAATTCTCCTTTTCTGATATTTGTGATTTGATTGCCAGAATTAGGCTGCATCCGTTTTCCTGGAGTCACATTCGGCTACCTCGCTATTCTCCATGCGCTTTACCAAAAGTACTGTCAGGTGCATCTCATAAAGAGCGTTGAGCACGCCGGCCAGGGCAGCCTGGTCGTCCAGCTCGCCAGATAAAATTGTGACCGGGTAATCCACCTCCAATGTGTCCGGAGAGATCGTCATATCTCCCAGAAGGTCAGACATGCTTGGGTCGATCTGGCCTTGCACACTGATCTGGTAGGTGGCTGGTTGATCGAAGGGTATTGGTTTCCTGGATAGCATGCACATCGTGTAATGATGATAGACTAAGATGGCGCGTAAAAATACCTCCCTCAAGTAGTAATTAAAGTAGTATTAAAAGTTGTAGATTTATCGAGCTTTTAAGAGGGAAAGAGGTCAGTCAGTGGAGAGAATATTCAGTTCTAGCGCGCGAGCAGTGGCGTCCTTGCGCCGGTTAACGCCGAGCTTACCGTAGATGTTGGTTGTATGGCGTTTGACGGTTGTGTGGGAAATATAGAGTTTTTCTGCGATCTCTTTGATGGTTAACGGCTCTTGCAACAAGGTCAGGACCTCGAGCTCCCGCCGGGTAAGGGGCTCGGGTAGGGCCGAATTGGCGAGGATCTTCTGGTGCTTCAGCTGCGCCGGGCTGGCGTTGCCAGGCAGGTTTTTACCGTCCGCTTGAAATGCTGCCAGGAGGCGACGAACCATGTCGGTAGCATGATCTTGCCGGGCAACCCGGCGGAGCAGGCTCTGCATGGGTCTGCCCAGGTCGAGAAACATCCGGATGAAGCCCCCCGGCCGCGCCAGGTCCAACGCCTGCAACAGCGTGGTGTCTGCCTGGCCGGTATCACCCTGGGCATCCAGCGCCAGGGCGCGCAATGCCAGGATCTCAATCTTGAAACGCGCATTATGGGTCCGCTCGATGATCTCTTCCAGGTCATCCAACAGCGGCAGCGCAAGGTGCAGGTCGGCATTTGTGCCGCTGGCAATCAGGACGCGGGCCCGGGTCATCTGCGGTTCTTCCAGCCAGATAATCGGTTGGTTCGGTGGTGGATCGCTGAAGGTGTCAACCCAGCGACGGGCGCTTTCCAGATCCCCTTGCAGGAGCATCAGCCTAGCGCGCAGGGAGCTTGTCCGGCTATCTTCACTGCCTAGTTGTTCCATATCAACCTGGCTGATCGACTCCAACATCTGCCAGGCGTCTGAGCTCGACCCTTGGATCTGATAGATCAACGCCAGTCCCGAAACGGCATCGCGATAAGTAGATAAATTGGCCATAAAGCGATTTTCGACGATCTGCGTAAAGTGCTGCGCAGCCGCTTCCAGCTCGTTCCGCTGATAACACACCATACCAAGAAAATAATCACCCCAGTTTTTCGCGCGGGCCAGACTGCTACGGTTCGCCTTTTGGGCCAGAACCTGCGCAATTTGCCTGGTTCGTTCAAGCTGGCCGGTATTGAGGTAGATAAAATCCAGTGACTGCAAAAGCAGCAGGGCATAGGTATCGGTCTTATCGCCGTAAGATTCATATTCATCAAGCAGCAATCGTTCGGCTGCCTGTACCAAACCGCTGGCCTGCATCGATATACCCAGGTAAAACATCGCACCGCCGCGCGCAAATGTCCATGACGCAGGCAGGAGCGCCAGTCCCTGCCGGCTAATGTTGATCGCCGACGTGGTCTGGTTATTAAGATACGCATGTTGGGATTTTAGTGTAAGGATTTGCCCGCGCAGAATTTGCGCATCTTCCGCCGAAAGCGATGCGCCTTCACCTGAATCCAATAGCTCTTCTACCTGCTGGAGCACCTGGACTTGAAGGTAAAGACGCCACGAGAAGTGTAGTACCCAGGCCTTGAGCATCAACAGGCCCGGGTGTTTTTGGATCGCCTCTTCCGGCAGAAGGTGCAGCCAGCGCTCCAGGGTTGGTCGGTCTCCGCGGTTGATCGCATCGCGCAGCCCGACATTTATTTGGCGAGCTGCTAAATCGAGGTCGCCGCCTGCCACGGAGTGATGCAAAGCTTCATCGATCAGTCCATGCTCTTCGAACCAGACGGAAGCCAAACGATGCAAGCCGGCTACCTGGTCGGGACCCATCTCGGCGGCTAATCTCTTCTGCAGCATTTCCTGGAACAAATTGTGGTAGCGGTACCACTCCCGGCTGTCGTCCAGGGGGATGACGAACAGCTCAGCGCGTTCAATCCATTCCAGGCAGGCGCGCGCATTCCAGACATTATCGATCGCTCCGATGATGGCTTCGCACAGCGGAGAGCAAAAACGATCCAAGATGGAAGTCTTCAACAAAAATGTTTGGATCGCGGGCAATTGGTGGATCAGCACCTCTTCCCAAAGGTATCTGGTTATGTTGGTATTCTTGCTGGATAAAGCGGACAGAACGGCTTCCTGGCTGTCTGTGGAGCGAAGTGAAAGATCAGTCAGGCGCAGACCGGCCGGCCAGCCATCGAAGCGCTCTTCTAGCAGGGGCAGGGCGTTCTGGCCTAGTGTGGCTAACTGCGACTGGCTCAGATAGGCCGCCATTTCCTCGGGTGTAAATCGCAGATCTCGGGTGCGAATCTCGCTGAGCATCCCCTTCGCAGACAAACTGGCCAGCGGAATGTGCGGTTCGATGCGTGAGATCAGCACCAGGTGCAGCGGTTTTGGCCAGTGGCGCACCAATTCAATGAGTAGGTCGTGCACCGCCTTCCCATGGATGACCTGGTAGTCGTCCAGGACGAGAATAGCTTCTCTGGGAAGCTCTTCAAGGTCATTACTGAATGTGGCGTAGAGGACAGTTTCAGGCGGTTGCTGCTGAGTCTGGATTAAAGCCAGGGTTTTCGCACAGGCATCCTTGAAAATTGTGCGCAGTGCGGCTATGAAATAGCCTAAAAAGAGGTTGAGATCGTTGTCCTTCTGATCCAGCGAAAGCCATGCGGCAGGTTTAGGGGCTGCTGCCATGGCCTGACCGGCAGCCATCTGCTCAAGCCAGGAGCTTACCAGGGTGGTTTTACCAAACCCAGCCGGTGCACAGACCAGGGTAAGCGGGTGATCGACACCGCTACTGAGCTGCTCGAACAGACGGGGACGGTCGATCAAACCCCTGGTGATCGCCGGCCGGTTCAGCTTGGTTTGTAGAAGGATTTTATCTCGGGTCGGCATGCTGTTGGAATGACCTGTAGGGTGATATTTTACTTTAAATCTCTTAATGACACGCTGCGAAAGTCAATGATTACCCTACTCAGAACTACAACTGTCAGCTCCTCGCTGGGGTCCTCGAGGGTCACCAGGTGCAGGCCCAGCGGATATTCACCTTGCTCGTTTTGACCGGGTTTTTCGAGAATGAATCTTTTGCAGACCGATTTTGTTTGAATGTTCACGAGTTTTCCATTTTACTCTGTTCAAATCCAGCAAGTTCCAGGTTAATGCGTGCAATACCTCAGTGTTTTCCAAAGGTTTTGCACACATGTTATTTCTTCTGGAATGAAGTGTTTACGAATGTATACAGACCTTATTTACGAATGTTTACGTCTGCCTTAATTCTTCAGAGGACAGTTCTGCATTTTCCCTTAGGGGTGAAGGGTGAATGGAGTTGCCTTTCCTTCTTCATGCCAGATTAGAGTTTTTCTAATAATGAATTTGCCTCCCAGGTGCAGATCGGGTGCAGATCCAGAAAACGGCATGGAAAATAGGGAAATTATTGACCCATTCACCACCATATGTGGTGTATTGCAAGATTCTCTATCCCATATTTGGCGTATGGACTCTGTAGACACTCGTCTTACCTCAATCGCACTGAGGAGGTCAGGGGTTCGAACCCCCTCAGGTCCATCTTAATAATTTCTATAAAAGGGGATTTACATTAATTTGAAGGTGGGATTTAGCGTGCTTTATTGGGATTAAAATCCCCTCAGGTCCACCTACTTTACCCCAACCTGTGGGGGTATTCTTTTATGTTAGCCCAGATGCAGGGGGTTTTAATCTTGGGGGGGCGATTTTTGATGTCGATCTGGTGCAACCCGTTGCAACCGGGACAACAAGACATGGAACCTTCGGATGGACTTTATGTATAATTGTATCCCCAATATTTGGGATTAGTAGGAAGCTATACTCTTATATCTAGGCAATAGACACAATGGAAAAACCTAAACCGTCTATCGCACTTCTGGGGCTCCAGGAATGATACAGATAACCTATTGAGGAATATAATGTTGATGTGTTCGTGAAAATATCGTGTAGGAAAGAAGATTATGGAAATCATTTATCATCCTATTGGCATTATTCATAGTCCTTTCAAATCTCTGGTTTCCATGCCAGTTCAACCTGCCAGTAAGACCAGTGCCCCTGGGGAAATTGAAATTTACCCTCCTTATGTTGAAGGTTTGCAGGATCTGGGTGGATTTTCCCACATCATTTTGCTTTATCATTTACATGCTAGCCGCACATTTACGCTCACTGTCACCCCATTCCTTGATAACGAACAGCGCGGTTTATTTGCCACAAGGGCGCCTGCACGTCCCAATCCAATTGGCCTATCTGTAGTGAACCTTGTCAGGATCGAAAATAACATGATCCATGTGGACAAACTGGATGTGCTTGATGGCACCCCTCTTCTCGATATCAAGCCTTATGTACCTGAATTTGACCACAGACCTAATATTTCAATCGGTTGGTTGGAGAAGGCCAGGGGGAAAGTAAAACCTGCTGTTTCAGACGACAGGTTTAATTGAATAATGCGGAATTTATAATAGAATCGTGTAAAACAACTCTGGAAATATGTGAATAAATATTATCTTTGTTCACATCGAACACAAAATAAATAACAGTACTCCAATTCGATGCACCCTCCCTTTATTTGTAAAATGTCATTACCCACTTTCTATTATTTATAATTCGTCGTTATACTGGACTGCACACCCCGTAGTTAATGATATACACAAAATATATCTGGTTTTCGACCAAAATCCAGTAATATACTTTATATCGTTGAGAATTACCTGATGGTAAGTTCGAAATTCCGTAGGGGTCGTAAAAGGCACTATAGCATCCAGCTCTGCTGGACACAAGTTTGAGGAAACGTTCCATGATCGATTTGGAATGGTTTTACTTATCTATAGGCTTTTTAATTCTGGGAGAAATATTAAAGGAATAGATGATTAACCGAAATTATTCCAGTCTCTTTACCTTCTTAATGTACGGTGCAACCGGGACAACAAGACATGGAACCTTCGGATGGACTTAATGGACTATTTTACCCCCCATATATATGCAGTGGACGCAATGGACATATCCAAATCGTCAATCGCACTGAGGAAGTAAGGGGTTCGAACCCCCTCAGGTCCATCTTAATAATCTCTATAAAAGGGGATTTACATTAATTTGAAGGTGGGATTTAGCGTGCTTTTTTGGGATTAAAATCCCCTCAGGTCCACCTGAATAACATTCATATAAGGGGGTTTTGCATTTCTTAGAATACAGGGCTTAACGTGCCTTAAGGGGATTGAAATACCCTCCGGTCAACCTATTTACCCCCCATCCAGCGCAAAGACCCTGTCACCTGCCCGTACGGTTACTGTTCCCTGGTTTGGGCTCAGAACAAGCAAATAGCCGCGGCGGCCGTTCCCTAGAAACTTGAGGGTCTTCTTTAAAGAATCCGCTTGAAGGGGTATGTCCTGCGACCTGGCGGCGAAGCGGCTGAACTCCTCGCAGGGCGCTGCGATACTGACCATATTAAGCAGGGCGCGATGACCAGTGTCCCGGTTCTCGATGGCGATTTGTTTGCCCAGGTCCTCAGGCCAGACTTCGCGCTCATATTCGATAATGATATTTTCGCCTGCTGAGCCGTCCACCATATGGTCCCCAAAGCGGCTGCGCATAGCTTTGTAGTGCGATGTAAAGCCGATGCAAACCAGGTCATCCTCGCCGTAAGCTTTACCGGGATGGTCCAGGTGATGGATGTCAAGCACCCGCCCACCATCAGGAGCAAGCGCCTCAATACCCCTGGAAGTGATCATCAGACTGCCAACCTGCACCCGCCTGGAAACGTCGAAAAAGTAACCGGATGAATTTTTAATAATCAATCCATCCGGCTGCAGCTGGACAAGTTTGACCACACCCAGCTCACGCATATTCTCGGGCATATCTAGCTGTCCTTTCTCGCCGCCTGGATTCCAGCCGCAATTTCAGCGCAGTGTTCAAGATCATGTTCGAGCATATATTCCACCAGAGCGGGGACTGTGCCGCGTTCATCTCCCCAGGGGAATAACATGTCACCGGGAAACCAGTCGGAGGGTATGTCCCTGACCGCCTCAACAAATACCCTGCGGGCCTGTCCCCATTCCTCCAGAATTTGAGCGTCCATTAACATGCGGGCTTTCGATACTTCCCCCTGATTAAAAGTATCCTCATCAAAATCTTTGATGGAATACTTGCCCCCTTCTTAAAAGGCAACCAGGGATGAAGCAGCCTGCCTGTCCCAGGTCGCGATATGCCCAAGAATATCCATTATTCGCCAGCCGGTGCCTGTGTGAATAACCAGTTCCAGATCAGTATCATTGAAAGCCGCCCGGAGAGTTTTGTGACTTTCCCCAAGCCGGTTAATCAAATCAAATTTTTCACTTTCCGCCATACCAGACACTCCTTGTTATTAACTGAGCGGATTATAACATGGCAGTTCCATTTAATACCGCAAACAACGTATATTTTGTCCATTTCCGAAATAAATCCTCCGGATTGTTGACATTTCGGTATGGATAAGTTATGCTTTGAAAAATTATTTATTATGGATAAGTGCCAGTGAAGAATCTCGATCAAATCGATTGGGAGATAATCGCGCTGCTCAACAAAGATGGACGGATGCCTCACGCTGAAATTGAGAGGAGGTTGAAAAATGTCTCGGCGCGCACCATTAACAACCGGATCGAGGCGCTGGTCAAGGCAGGCATCATCAACATCCGTGCGGTTATCAATCCGGAAAAAGTGGGGTACGGTGTGATGGCGGAGGTGTTCATCGAAACGGAGCCAGGGGAGCAGAGAGCGGTTGCTGAGAAAGCAGCTGAATTTCCACAGGTCAGTTATTCGTCATGCGCAAGCGGAGAGAAGGATGTGATCCTTTCAGTGCGGGCGCGCAGTATTGCTGAACTGTTCGATTTTGTTTCGGAGGAGTTGGGCAACATCCCAGGTGTACGGCACACTCAAACCCACTTAATGCCATTAAAAATCAAGAGCAATGCTGCATGGATACCCGGGGAATACCTTGATGAATACGAATAAAAATCCCGAGAAGTCAAAAAACCCAGTACTGCCCTCACATGCACAGGCAGTCATCATTGGGGGGGGAGTGATCGGGTGCAGTGTGGCATACCACCTGACGAAGCTTGGCTGGCGGGATGTGGTACTGCTGGAGCGCAGCCAATTGACAGCCGGTACCACATGGCACGCGGCAGGGTTGATCGTCAGTGGGTTCTCAACTGAAACCGAAATTGAAATGGCGAAATACACCCGCGAATTGTACGAAAAACTGGGCGATGAAAGCGGACAGGATACGGGCTTCTTTGCTAACGGCTATATCCAAATCGCCAGCAATCCCGAACGGTTGTACAGCCTGCGCCAACGGGCTGATTACTGCCGCGCGTACGGCGTTAGCATGGAAGAGATACCTGAGGCGGAGGTAAAGGCACTCTGGCCCTTGTTCTACACGGGCGATATCCTGGCGGGTTTCTACACCGCCGAGGACGGCCGCACAAACCCGGTTGACACCACGATCGCTCTGGCTATAGTGGCAAAAATGGGCGGGGCTCTCATCCTGGAGGGTGTGGAAGTAACGGGCATCAAGCAGGAAAAAGGCAGAGTTGCAGCGGTTGAAACCAGCCAGGGTTTAATCCACTGCGAGTACGCGGTTAACTGCGGCGGGATCTGGGCGCGCCAGATCGGGAAGATGGCTGGAGTCAATGTCCCGCTGCATGCAGCCGAGCATTACTACCTGGTAACCGAACCGATCGAAGGTTTGCATCGTGATCTGCCTATAGTCGAAGACCCGGACCTGTTCGCATATTACCGGGAAGAGATGGGCGGGTTGATGCTGGGTTTGTTTGAACCGGTAGGAAAACCCTGGGGCATGGGCGGTATACCCAAAGATTTCAGCTTCGGGGAAATCCCCCCGGACTGGGAACGAATGACCCCCTACCTTGAACAGGCGATGAAACGAATTCCAGCGGCAAGAGATGCAGGGGTGCACACATTCTTCTGCGGCCCGGAAAGTTTCACACCCGATATGGGCCCATTGATGGGCGAAGCCCCGGAGTTGAAAAATTTCTTCGTTGCGGCGGGCTTTAATTCGCTCGGAATCTTATTGGGCGGCGGCGCAGGAAAAGTGTTAGCCCAATGGATTGTTGATGGGTACCCCAGTGTGGATACAAGCGGGATCAATATCGACAGGTTTATGCCGTTCCAGAATAACCCAAAATACCTGCACGACCGGATAGTCGAACTGCTTGGGTGGCAGTATATAAGCTGGCCCAACCTGCAGCCCGAGACAGCGCGCAATACCCGCAAATCAGCCATGTATGACCGCCTGTTGAAAGCCGGCGCATACTACGGGGATTCAGTGGGTTGGGAATATCCTGACTGGTTCGCTCCCATGGGAGTCGGGCCAAAGGTCGAGTATTCCTGGGGACGCCAGAATTGGTTCGAGTATGCAGCGGAGGAGCATAAGGCAGCCCGCGAGCGGGTCATTTTGATGGATTTGACCCATATGTCGAAATTCCTAGTACAGGGCAAGGATGCTGAAAAATCGCTGAACCGGATTTGCGCTAATAATGTTGCAGTTCCGGTTGGGCGGATCGTTTACACGCAATGGTTGAACAAGCGGGGCACTATAGAAGCTGACCTTACCGTAACACGCATTGCGGAAAATGAGTACCTGCTCATTCTGGTTGATTCAGCTCACCACCATGTACTGACCTGGTTGAACGGTCACATCCTGCCTGGTGAGCATGTTTTCGTCACGGACGTCACATCCGCTTACAACATAATCAACGTTCAGGGACCAAAATCGCGCCAGCTGATCAGCAGTCTGACAAATGCGGATATGTCAAATGAAAGCTTCCCATATATGAGCATGCAGGAGATTGATATCGGGTATGCGTTGGTGAAGGCACTGCGGGTAACTTACGTGGGCGAATTAGGCTGGGAACTGCATGTACCTACAGAGTTTACACTGCATGTGTTCGATGCCCTGGTCGAAGCGGGTCAGAGTGCCGGTTTCAGGCATGCGGGTTTCCAGGCGCTGAACAGCCTGCGGATTGAAAAGGCATACCGCGATTACGGGTATGATATCGATAATACCGATACGCCGCTGGAAGCGGGATTGAGCCATTTTGTGGATTTCGACAAACCCGGCGGTTTCACAGGCAGGGATACGCTGCTAAAGAAATTGGAGAGCGGTGTCCTGAAAGAGCGGCTTGTGCAATTTATACTGGAAAACCCGAAGCCGCTTCTGTACGGCAGCGAGCCCATCTACCGGGATGGGATTTTTGCTGGTGACATTGCAAGCGCAGGCTACGGGCATACGCTTGGCGGCGCGGTTGGGCTGGGCTCGATCCATAACGAAGGCGGGGTGAGTATCGATTATGTGAAGAGCGGCTCGTATGAAATTGAAGTTGCAGGTATGCGCTATTCCGCGAAGGCTTCTCTCCGTCCGATGTACGATCCCGACGGGATTAAAACGCGCTCCTAGGGCTGACCAGTCCATTGAACTGAATTTCAGCAAAGGATCTCGAATTTAAAGGAGGTCTATGACTGGAATTTGCGGTAAAACCGGCTTCTGGAGGATATGTTAACCCCAGACCACCTCCAGGAATGCTTTCCAGTCTGGACAGCCCGGGCTGTTATTGATGTTCCGCCAATCCCCAAATATTAAATTCACGGCCAAGATGCCGCCCGGTATGTGGACCGGGTTCTCACCCGGGATGTCTCTCAGATGCGTACCCGTTTCAATTGGGGATCGTACATTGGTTTGAGCGACGCTTTTGCCGGATAGCGTACCCCCGCAATGTCGATTTCGTAAGATCCACCTGTGATGTAATCAGCAGAGACGATTTCGCCTCCATTTTCGACAGGCCCTACACCTACCGAGGCTCCCAGGGTGTGGCCATAACCACCCGACATAATGTGTCCGACGGGGTTATTGTCCCGATAAATAACTTCTCCGTAATATAACCTCGGTTCAGGATCCTCGAGCAGGAATTGAACCATGCGGTATTTCAGGCCTGCTTCCTTTGTTCTGAGGACAGCCTCTCTACCAATAAAGCCGCCCGGTTTGTCCAAATCCACGAAGAAACCCAAACCCACTTCGATGGGCGAATCAGTGTTGTCAATGTCGTTTCCATAATCACGGTAGGCTTTTTCCAGCCGGAGGGTATCCAGAGCCTGTACTCCGAAGTGTTTCAACCCAAACTCCCGGCCGGTTTCCATGATTTTATCGAAAACGTGCAGGGAAAATTCTGTTGGGATGTAAAGCTCCCAGCCTAATTCGCCGACATAAGTGATCCTCAGCGCTTTAACCAGGGCGTACCCGATGTCGATCTCCTGCATGGTGAGAAATGGAAAGGCTTCGTTCGACATATCAACACTGGTTATCAGGGACAGGAATTGGCGCGCGTCCGGACCCTGGATGTTCAACACACTGTAAGCGGATGTAATATTGGTAAAGAATACGTGTGCATCGTCCGGGATATGCCGGCGCAGCCAGGCCTGAACTGCGGTAATGGTGCCGTCTCCGGTCAGGATCAGAAACTGGTCCTCAGCAAGCCGGGTGACGGTCAGATCGGCTTCGATGGTACCTCTTTCGTTCAGCCACTGTGTGTAGACGATGCGGCCGGGCGGTACCGCAATGTTATTTGCGCAGATCCGATTAAGGTACTTCTCCGCCTCGCGACCCTGGACAAGGATCTTGCCCATCACAGAGTAATCCAGCATGGCTACATTTTCACGAACCACGCGGTGCTCGGCTGCTGTATATTCAAACCAGTTCTGTTTGCCCCAGGAGTATTGCGCTTTCGGTTCAACGCCCGCCGGAGCAAACCATTCTGGATACTCCCAGCCGGCATACACACCGAAGTGAGCGCCCGCACCAGCCAGCCGGTCGTGGAATGCAGATTTGCGGGCGTTTCGGGCTGATTTGAACTGCTTGTAGGGGTAACCTTCTTCAAACATGAACCCGAGCATCTCGGTGGTGCGATCCCTGAGATAACCCGGTGTGTTTTGAAATGGGTGCATGCGGGCGATATCGATCCCTGTAACGTCAACTTCCGGTATCCCGTCTACGATCCACTGGGCCAATACTTTTCCAGCCCCGCCACCCAGTAAAATTCCGAGAGAGTTGAAACCAGCGGCTACATAAAAATTATCCAATTCCGGCACCAATCCCATCAGCGGTTCCAGATCAGGCGTAAAACTTTCGGGACCGCAGAAGAACTTGTGAATTCCAGCCGTTTCCACAACCGGGATCCTTTTCATTGCCTCCTCGATATAAGGGGACATCCGCTCCCAATTTGGTTTAATTTCGCCAAATGTGAATCCTTCTGGAATGCCTTCCAGAGCCCATGGCTCTGAAACTGGTTCAAATAGACCAAGTAAGATGCCGTCGGTTTCCTCACGGTAATATGCGTATTTATCCAGATCGACCAGAACAGGCAGTTCGTTATTAACGCCGTCGATCGGCTCGGTGATCAAGTAGTAATGTTCCGCCGGTTGAAGAGGCACATTTACCCCCGCAAGTTTGCCGATCTGGCGGGCCCACATTCCAGCGCAGTTGACAACATACTCACTTTCAATATCCCCGATAGCAGTAATAACTTCAGTAATTCTCCGGTTTTCTATTGTGAATCCGAGTACCGGAGTATCCTCAAAGATTTTTACCCCAGCATTCCGGGCGCCCTTTGCCAGCGCCATTGTGACATCGATCGGATTTACACGGCCGTCGCTGGGTGTGAAGAAACCGGCCAGAATATCATCTGTGTATGCCAGCGGCCATAAAGCCTTGACTTCCCCGGGTGATATCTCCTGCATGGGAACATCAAAATACCTGTCGAAGGTTGATATGCGGCGGTGTTCTTCTAACCTGGATGGACTGTTGGCAAATTGAAGCATTCCAACATTTTTTAATCCTGTCGCCAGGCCGGTTTCTCCCTCCAGCTGGCTGTATAATTCCAACGTGTACTTTGCCATCTCAATTGTGGTCTCACTGAAAAAGCCGCCAGCTTCTACCAGACCAGCAGCATGCCAGGTGGTCCCAGCCGTGAGTTGGGCGCGTTCCAGGAGAACGATATCTTTCCAGCCTGATTTCGCTAAATGGTAGGCGACGCTGCAGCCAATTACTCCACCCCCAATTATTACAACCTTTGCACGTGAAGGAAGAAGATCAGTTGTTCCCTGGTTAATTTGATTTTCTTGCATATCATGCTCCTAATTCTTTTGCCTTCCTGTCGGCTGCATCCATAATTCGATCCATTTCTTTCAGTACCGAATCTGGAAGTGGTTCCGGCTTGTGGTTGGAATGAATCTTCTTGAATTCTTCCAGAGCAACCAGGCGCGGCTGGCGCGGTTTGCCGGACTCATCCTGGATACGCAGTACGGGTGAATAACGAAAATCCCGGATATGTTGACGGGTATGTTTTTCACGCAAATAATGCCCGCGCGGGCCAACTTTTTTTATCAGTTCGAATGCCATGTCATTTTCGTTAAATTCAAAGTCTTTAAATATTTCCAGGGCGTGCAAACAGGTTTCGTGCTCCAGGATGATCTGTTCAGGATACAAAATCATAGAAGAGCCAAGCATCCCCAAATAACCGCATACTTCGCCGCCGGCAAGCGCTATTTGAGCAGCGCCAAACCCGCCATCAGCCCCCGACTCCCAACCGATATCCCGCGCGTCACTGGAAGTGGAACCGCCGCCGAGACTGGGAACGTTCCAGGAATGGGCCAGTTGAACGACAGCTGCGGAAGCAATAGGGGCACCTCCGATGTACCCGCCGGTTCTTGGGTCCATCAAAGAATTTATGATGGAGTGGAATACAGGCGCGCCTGGGTATGCCAGCTGGATCAAAACCATCGCGCTTATTACTTCTGCGTCTCCAACCGCAATGGCTCCCAGGATCGATGCTGGGGCGGTGGATCCCATGGTTGGCATCGCCATAAAACTGGTTGGGATTCCTGCTTCTGCATATACCAGCGCGGTTTCAATGCCATGTTCATCATGGGCCAACGGTGCAATAGTGCAGATGTTGGCGTTGATTGGAGGCCGTTTTCTGCGGTTTTCTTCATTCCCGGCAACAACGGTTGCCATCTCTACCAGATAAGGAGCAAGTTCTGGATGCATGGTTGTGCCGCCGCGGACATGCTTGAGGGTATTCGTCAAGCCGGCGTGGCATTCGTGCAGGGCAGCATTCGTTCCGTGGTTCTGGGCACTCACCAGAGGCCAGAAAAAACTGATCAAAGGCAAAGCATCACTCACTCGCGCCATCATAGCAATGTCATCTTTTCTTGAGGCGCGCTTCTGCCTGGTTTCCAGATCAATGACGTGAACACCACAACCGTCAGTACACAGGTAGGTTTTGCTTCCATCGAGGGTTAGATCCAACCGTTTTTCACGTCCCGCGAGCACAAAACTGCGCGGGGCGGTCGACATGGCGGACCTGACCATTTCTGGATCAATGCGGACAATCCGGGTTTCCCAATCAACGTCAGCGCCGTTATCTGCGAAGATCGAGAGGGCTTTTTCGCTAGGAAAGTAAACTCCCACTTCAGATAGTATCCGCAGAGTGCCGCTTTTGATCATTTCAAGCTCGTGCGGCTTAAAAACCTCGATCTTATTCTTCGTTGAAAAATAAACATTATCCGGAGTCTGCGAGTACATATTCATCTCCTAATATCTGTTTAGAGCAACTTTGCTCATCCACCTGGCATCAAATTTCCACCCCAAAATCTGTCCTAATGATTACTCTCAGCTGTTGTGGTTCTTAGAACTGCCTGGACCACTCCTTCAACCAGCGTTCGATGACTACTTTTGTTTGCGTGTAGAACTCGACCGCATGCCTGCTTTGACCGTGAAGGGTTCCGAAGAAGCTGTCCTTCCAGCCGCTGAAAGGGAAAAAAGCCATCGGGGCGGCAACTCCGATATTAATACCCACGTTTCCAGCCTGGGCTTCATACCGGAAGCGGCGTGCTGCACCCCCGCTGCTGGTGAAGATGCATGCCATGTTTCCGTACTGCCGTCTGTTAACCAGATCGATAGCTTCATCCAGAGATTTGACGGTTTGGGCCGCCAAAACCGGACCAAAAATCTCGGTTGTGGCTACTTCGCTGTCTGGAGCCACATTTGCCAGGATGGATGGGCGTAGGAAATTCCCGTTTTCATATCCGGGGATAGTCGCCTGGCGTCCGTCTAAAATTAATTCAGCCCCATCCTTAACACCTTTCTCGATAATCCCCTGGATGCGTTTTTTGGATTGGGGAGTTATAACCGGTCCCATTTCTGTCCCGTCGTCGAGGCCGCATCCAACGATCCGATCAGCGGCCGCTTCTCGAAATGCCGGCAGAAATTTTTCGCCAGCTTCTCCCACAAGAATAGTGGTGGCAGCAGCCAGACAGCGCTGCCCGGCGTTTCCAAAAACAGAATCAATCACAATCCTGGTTGTCATTTCGGCATCGGCATCCGGCATGATCACCAGTGGATTTTTAGCACCAGCCTGGGCCTGGACGCGTTTACCATTTGCAGCGCCGCGAGAATAAATATGGCGTGCAACCGGTGTCGAACCCACAAAACTGACCGCTTTTATCTTTGGGTGGTCGAGCAGAGCATTTACTGTGTCTGCACCTCCGTTTACTAAATTGATAACACCTGGAGGAAATCCAGCTTGCTCCATCAGGCGCATGATCATTTGCATGGTCATCGGGCAGCGATCGGATGGTTTCACAACTACAGAATTACCGGTTGCGACTGCATATGGTAAAAACCAGAACGGGATCATACCGGGGAAGTTGAAGGGTCCAATAATCGTGACGACACCCAGGGGTTGGCGGATCATAAATTCGTCGATACCGCTTGCGATGTCCTCAGAAAATTCACTCTGCATTAAAATTGGGATTCCACATGCTACTTCCACATTCTCGATTGCTCTACGCATCTCGCCGCGCGATTCCCCCAATGTTTTTCCATTTTCAGTTGATATCATTCGGGCAATTTCCTCAAAATTCTCTTCCAACAAGTTTTTGAGGTTGAAGAGAGGCTGTATCCGGCTAGCTGCTGGTGTGCGGCGCCAACCGTCGAATGCGTCGCTGGCAGCTTGAACAGCCAGATCAACCTGTTTCGGCGGCGACAGCGGAACATGCCCAATAATCTCGTTGGTTGCAGGATTAAGTACTGCTTGCAATTCACTCGTATCTCCCGCTTCCCATTTACCTGCATAATAATTCTTTAACACATCTTCTGTCATGTTGCTCTCCGGTATTATTGGATTTCTTGTTTTACTTTAATCCCGCGCTTCTCTAATTCAGTAAAGAAAATACCCGGATCTAAGACCGATTCCGGGGGCAGTACACCTTTTGCCGGAATATCCCCTCTGGCTATCATAATCGCCCCAATGCTGAGGGGTATGGCAATATTCTTATAGTAGGCGGATTTACCGCCCCATTCTTCCATGGGTGGGTGCTCGCTCCAGAACCTGATAGTGATACCTTCACCGTCCCGTTTACCAATCACATCAACCACCAATCCATAAGCCCAGAGAGGGGTTTGTTTGGTCTCCGGCAGCTCCAGTAAAATTTCATGCATCATCTCAAACGCAGTGGTTTTTATTCCTTTCACTGTGATGGGTTCTTCGCTGTAGAGGCCAGATTCCAGCATGGCTTTCGCCAATCTCATTGCATGCGGCGGGAAACAACCTTTCACAGAGACAGCCTTTGCTCCCAGGCTCTTAGGCATGGTGCGGGTTTCTGGGTGGGGGATATAACAGACTTCCTGTTCACCGATCTGCCCGGGGAAATTAACCATTTGGGTCCCCTCAAAAGGACCTACCCAGATGAATTCGCCGTCTTTGTAATAAGTACGCTCTTCGGTTTTTGGGTGGAATTCCCAAAGGAAAGTGATCAACAAACCAGGCGCTGGGGCTGGACAGCGGAAGGCAGCGAAGTTGATCTGGACCTCATCCACCTGGTCCATCTGATCGGCGCCTTTGCGCGCCATCACATTAGTAATACCGGGTGTCGCTCCTACGCCTGGGATGAAAATCATCCCTTTTTCTTTCGCTGCGGCATCAAAATCCCACTGATCTTCCTCGGTAGACACATCAAGTCCGCTTACACCTGTCTCAACACATGCCCTGGTAACAGGCATGTCGTACTTCCAGGGAAGACCGTTGACAACCACATCGAAATCCGGAAACAGTTCCAGCATAGAATCATAATCTTCAGCATTGAAGAATATCGCTGACAGGCGCGGGTCCCCGATCTCATTTACCAATGCTTTGGCGGCTTCAAGGTTGTAATCAGCCACAACAATCTCTGAAAAATCGCTGTATTCAGCCAGGTCACGGGTGGTTTCGTTGCACACTGCTCCCGCCCCACCTAAAACTAAGACGCGCATTGTTGTTCTCCTTTTTGTTTTATTACTGATCCACTCTTGGTTGATATACATCCCCAATTAATTTTCGATAACACTCTGATTGCGCTAGAATTATTCCTTTGCCGCTTTGACCGAATCATTAAAAATATTCAGGGTCTCGTCCACATCCTTCTCACTCAACGAGTAGCACAGGAACCAGGGTTCACGAGAGTCGCCGTCCGGCTGTACGCCCCTGTGGATCAATTCCAGTGCGATCTTTTCATACAATTCACCATCTCCATTGAAATATTCACGGAAATCATGCGGTTCATTTTCGATACCCAGGACTATTCCAAACATAGAAGGTACGCCAGTGATAGAATGCGGGATTCCGGCTTCGGTCAGGATATCGGCAATGCCTTTCATCAATGTCTGACCGCGTTTGTTGATCGTCTCAAGAACCGGCTCAGTCTCCAGTAGATCGAGAGTCGCTATACCAGCCGCAGCGCCAACGGAATTCCCTGAATATGTGCCGCCGTGCGCAGTCGCTCCCGGTTGAACTGTCATCATAACCTCTTCTTTTCCGGCAATCGCGGCTATTGGAAAACCATTACCCATCGCCTTTGCGTATGTCACCAGGTCTGCCTGTATGCCAAAGAATTCCTGCGCGCCTCCTTTAGCGATCCTGAAGCCAGTTTTCACCTCATCGAAAACCAGGACAATACCGTACTCATCACAAAGCTCTCGCATCTTCGAAAGAAATCCTGGCAACGGCATAATCCCGGCCGCATTGCCGAGGATTGGTTCTACAAAAATAGCTGCTATATCACCCCAGTTAGCCTTGATTGTTTCCTCCAGCCGTTCAAAATCATTGAACGGAAGGTTAATCACATATTTAATGATATCTTTTGGTATACCGGAAGTGTTCGGTGAATTGATTGGACTTCGTTTGGAGCCCAGAGAACGCGGGTTTGTTGAGGCAGTGCTGAACATAAAATAATCAGCCATACCGTGATACTGCCCTTCAAATTTAATAAACTTTTCGCGGTTAGTGTGAGCGCGTGCGATACGCAGGGCATGCATAGTGGCTTCTGTACCGGTATTGGTTAATCGAACTTTGTCAATTTTGCACATGCGCTTGATCCGTTCGCAAAGTTCGATCTCAAGGGGTGTTGTCCAGGCGAAAACAGTCCCGCTCTCGATTGCCTCCTGTACTCTTTTGGTAACACTCGGGTATGCATGACCTAATATGACCGGTCCAAATCCCAACCGGTAATCGATATATCGTTTCCCATCGGCATCCCATACGTAGGCGCCTTCCCCGTGCGTGATGATAAGCGTATCATCATCACCCCAGTACCTGAAGTTGGAATTAACGCCGTATGGTATTACTTGTTGTGCTTTGTTAAAAAGCTCTTTGGTTTTTGGTCCCTGTAAATTCATTTCTTTCTCTCCTAATAATTTTTGTAATAATATCCAGATTTATGTTCGCTGAAGTTTAAGGTTATTTACCTCAGTGGGAACAAGGAAGATAATGCCCAATTCCCAGGGATAACGCCCGCTGGTAAACCTGCGGCAGGATGGCGGCATACTCTCCCCATATCCCCAGAGCAATATACACGATGATTTCCTGGTCATTTTCGCGACCTTTTGATTTTCCCGCCACAATATCAGGCCAGGCAGCATGAACCTGTTCTTCCTTGAAACGGCCGTCAGCTACAAGTTGGATTATTTCTGGGATTCGAGGACTGACATAATGCCAGTTATCTACCACAACTTTATCTGCATTAGTGATGACATCCAATGCTACCTCTTGATAGGATCCCAGTCGGGCAACGAAAGATCCGGCTTTTAACCAGGAGTATTCAAATAGCGCCTGGTTTCCAGTAGTGACGGTGAAAACTATGTCCGATTTAACAACTGCATCCTTGTGATCATTCAGAGGAATTGCACTCACCGGGAATCCTAATAAAGGCTCGAGTTCACGGGCGCACGCTTCGGCAGCCTCAGGCCGAATATCCACAAAATAAGCCTGGGTGAGGTTGAACCGTTCGGCAAGCGCGATTAGATGCAGCCGTCCAAGTGTTCCTGCCCCGAATATTGTCACGGTCTCTGAGCCAGGGTTAGCCAGGTAGGCAGTCGTCACGGCAGTTGAGGCGGCGGTCTTTAACCCGGTCACCCAACTGGCTTCCATCACACAAGCTGGCAATCCTGATTCAGCGTCAAAAAGTAATACCATTGAAGATGTTGTGGGGCAGTTGAATTTATCTGGATTTTCAGGGAAGTAGCTGAAGGTTTTTACAAAAGCATGCTTCTCCCCGGAAATATAACCGGAAAAAGGTTTAATAAAACCTTTTGGCGCGACGTCCATATAAAATTTATCGCCTGCAACCTGGCCGGCAGCGTCAGCTTTGATACCTTTCTCGGCTAAGTCAACTGCTTCAGCAACAGACAGGGTCTGTTTGACCTGCGCTTCTGTTAGGTAGAGGATTGAATCCGGGATCGGCATATCATTCTTCTCCGTTATGCCCTAAAAGTTTGTTTATTTAAACTTGGGTGGTTTTGAATATTTTTGCTAATCTGGTAACTGTTTTTGATTTTTCCCATTGAGATATCCTGTCCAGGTGTAAACCTCCTTTGCGATACGCATGCATATAAATGTTTCTGTATCTTTTACGCCCTCCACAGAATACAATTTATTTGTTAGAAAATCCATGAGATGGGCGTTATCCCGGCATACGACTTCGATATGGAGGTCATAACTACCGGACAACAGCACCAGGTATATCACCTCATAAAATGCTGCGATCTGGTCAGCAATTTCCTGGATGCGCCGGCCGTCAACTTTTACCCCGATATGGGCCATTGTGGTAAATCCCATCAGCATCGGATTGGTTACCGCCACTACCTGCAGCACTCCTTCTTTAACAAGACGGTGATATCTCTGCCGGACCATCCCAGTGGAAACATTCAACCGTTTGGCTATCTGGGAGAAAGGTGTTCTTCCATCATCATTCAGGAATTTGATAATCTGAAGATCGATTTCATCTAATCTTGGGGGAATATTGCTAACTGGCTGGTTCATGACACAAAATACCTGATTTATTTGTGTTTCACTATATCACAAATTGATACCAGAATCAAGAAAATAATAAAATTTATGAATAAAACCAATTAGATTAATGCTAAATTGACACAAAATTACTGGAAATTATGCAAAATTCAATATTTCGGGGATGGATTATCCTGATCCTTGAATGTCTCCACTAACCAGAAAACAGGATACCCAGTGTTCTGGTACAACCTCGCCAAACTGAGGTTCTGCCTGTGAACAAATTTCAATAGCTGCAGGGCATCGGGGATGAAAATGGCATCCAGATGGGGGATTCTGGGGGCTGGGAATTTCCCCCGTTAATATGATGCGCTCGCGTTTGAGGTTGGGTTTTGGGATAGGAATAGCCGATATAAGCGCCTGGGTATAAGGGTGCATTGCGTTTTTGAACAACTCTAATTTTGGAGCGAGCTCAACAATTTTTCCCAGGTACATCACCGCCACACGGTCAGAAATATGTTCTACGACAGATAAATTGTGCGCAATAAACAGGTATGTGAGTTCTAATTCTTGCTGTAGATCCTGCAGCAGGTTGAGCACCTGAGATTGAATCGAGACATCCAGTGCAGATACTGGTTCATCGCAGATGATGAATTTTGGCAGGATGGCAATAGCTCGTGCAATTCCTATCCTCTGCCGCTGCCCTCCAGAGAATTCGTGAGGATAGCGGTGAGCGTGGTATTTTGACAGGCCCACTTTTTTGAGCGTTTTGATTAGTATCTCATTTCGTTCCTTTTTGTTCCCAATTTTGTGAATTTTCAAACCGGATATGATTGAATCTCCTACAGGTTTGCGTGGATTTAAAGAAGCATATGGATCTTGAAAAATGATCTGCATATCTCTTCGTTTGGCTTTCATTTCATGATTTGAAAGCTCAAAGATATCTGTCCCATCAAATTCCACGTCACCGCTGGTTGGTTCAATAAGCCTCAACATTGTTCGACCAATAGTTGATTTCCCGCAGCCTGATTCTCCAACCAATCCAAGCGTCTCTCCTGGTTTGATCGTAAAATCTACGCCATCCACAGCTTTGATCCAGTCAACCACACGTCGAAAAACGCCGCCATGAACGGGGAAATATTTTACAAGTTTCTCGACCCGGACCAGTTCTTGATGGGTATTATCTACCGGATTGCCGGGTGAGGTCGGTTCATGGTTATCCATTAAATAAACACACGATATCTTTTAAACTTCTATAGTTATTCAAAAATTATTATGTTTTGGTTGCACCATTGTCCTGGTAGAGCCAACAGCGGACAGAGTGATCTACCTGAGTTGGAAACAGATCTGGTATCTGGCTGGTGCAAATCGTTAAACCTTGTTCAGAGTACGCCCGGCAGCGTGGAGCAAAACTACATCCCAGGGGTAAATTAATTAGATTTGGGACATTCCCTTCGATCACCTCTAAACGGTCTTTAACTTCACCCAATACAGGGATTGAATTGATTAAACCCTGGGTATATGGATGGAGAGGCTGCTCGAAAAGATTGGTAACAGTGGCTTTTTCAACTATTTTCCCGGCATACATCACAGATACTCGATCGGCTGTTTCTGCAATCACACCCAGATCATGAGTGATCAGGATGATAGCGGTTCCCATCTGGTTACGCAGGTCA
>Ga0180438_10002488_pt1 | contig 29905 bp, 20 predicted proteins | sample SS_ome_12_FD_132455 | JGI IMG/M metagenome (GOLD analysis project Ga0180438, IMG submission 132455) | Hypersaline lake sediment archaeal communities from the Salton Sea, California, USA - SS_3_D_2 metaG | ecosystem: Environmental > Aquatic > Non-marine Saline and Alkaline > Hypersaline >...
GGTTTAAACTGTGGAGAATCAACCTTGTTCGGCCGTGTCTTGAAATCCTGCGTTGGTCGCGATGTGCTTCGAATGGGATTATAGGTTAAGCTGGATGTGTCTATATTCATACGTCCTCCGATATAAATCCCTATCTATTCGGATGTTTATATTTCCAATGCCTTCTTCATCATGCTCTTGGCCGCATTCATGACGGTCACGTTGGCCTCGTAAGCCCTGGAAGCGATCATCATGTTCGTCATCTCTTTAACCAGATTGATATTGGGCTTCTGCACATACCCATTCTCATCGGCGTTGGGATTATCCGGTTCGTACACCGTTTTAAAAGGATTTTTCTGCTCCAGCAGCTCCAGCGCTTCCACAGGGCTGCCCACCGGCTTCTGATCGCTCTGACCCACTGAAATCGAACCCGGAATGTTCCCGCCGGTTAATCCGCCGCCACGAGTCAGCTCGGTTCGGAACAGCCGTCCGAACACATTGCTGAATTTGGTTTCCCTGAATGTGACGCGCCTGGGCACGTAAGGCTGTCCTGTTTCCGATTCTGTGGTCTCGATGTTGGCGATGTTGCTGGCTGTAGCTTCCAGGTACTTTCGTTGAGCCGAAAGCCCCGAGCCGCTTATGCGAAAAACAGAAAACAGACGTTCCAGATTCATGATGATTCACTCCTATCGTCCACGGATGACCAATTGCAGAGACCTGAACTTGCCGGAAATTAGTTTTGTCACCGTGGAGTATAAAAGTTGATTTTCGGCAGACGCGGCCATCTCTTTTTCCATATCCACGGTTCCCTCATTCACGTTTTCTATAATCAGTGGCTGCCGTCCATTATCTGGATTCCCGATGGGTATATGCTTTTTATTCTCCGACAATCCCGGCAATCCCTGCTTCCCCATCGCCCGCGCCAGGTTTTCTTCGAAATTCAATTCCTTCTTCGTATACCCGGGCGTCATGACATTTGCGATGTTACCGGCGATGACCCTCTGGCGCTGGCTGGAAATATTCAACACTTTTCCCATCAAGTTCACACCAACACGTTCGAAAATATCGCCTATCATGGCACACGCTCCTGTATTGAATGCTAATCGTCATCCCCCGAAATGCAAGCAGCATGCCACACGGAACGTGAGGAATCCTGTCTTTTAAAATTTTGCTAAGTGATTGTTTTGATTATACTTTTTAGGAAGGTTGCCACCTGTAAAAACGAACGATAAAAATCGGAATCGTTTTTACAGGGTAATATTTAACTATTGAAAGAGTAGTTTCTATCTTGTCATGCGGACTCAATAACGCCGTACTCTCTCAACTTGGTCCGTAAGGTTTTAATGGTAATTCCCAGCGCCTTGGCTGTGTGGGTTTTATTGTGATGCATCTTCTTATAGGTCTTCACGATAAGCCGTTTTTCGGCCTCGGCAATTGTCATATCACCTGAAAAGATACCATCATCCTCCAGTAGATCACGATGATCCTCCAGGAACAGAAAATGATCCGGCTTGAGGCTATCCTCTCGATTCAGAATGACAGCCGTTTCAAGACAATTTTCCAGTTCCCTGACGTTACCCGGCCAATCGTACTGGATGAGAAGCTCCATGGCTCTGTCGGACAAGGATTTCTTGCGGTTGTACTTCTTGTTGTATTTCTGTAGAAAATGTTCAACAAAAAAGGGAATGTCCTCTCGGCGTTCTCGCAACGGATTCATGACAATGGACACTACGTTCAGACGGAAAAAGAGGTCTTTGCGGAAATTGCCCTGTTTGACTTCCTCCTTCAGATCCCGGTTGGTCGTGGTAATGACACGGACGTCCACCTGGATGCTCTTGCCGCTGCCCACACGCTCAAACTGCTGATACTGGAGGGCACGGAGCAGTTTGGCCTGCACCGGCATGCCCAATTCGCCTATCTCATCCAGGAGCAACGTACCACCATCTGCCAACTCGAATCGGCCCTTGTTTCGTTGTACGGCACCCGTAAAAGCCCCCTTTTCATGACCGAACAGCTCGCTCTCGAGAAGCGTATCGGGCAGGGCAGCACAGTTGACCTTGATAAACGGCTTGTCTTTTCTGGGGCTTAACTGATGGATGGCATTGGCCACCACCTCCTTACCGCATCCCGTCTCACCCTGTATCAATACGGTGGATTCCAGAGGCCCCACCATCTCCACCAAGTCCCGTACTTTTTCAGATTTGGCACTCTTGCCTATGATGTTGCTGGAAACGGCACTCTTGGTCAGTTCTTCCCTGAGGAACCGGTTCTCGTTCAACAGTTTCTGATGCTCAAACACCCGGTCGATAACGATGTCGAGTTCTTCCAGCTCCACGGGTTTCGTGATGTAGTCGAACGCACCCTTCTTCATGGCATCCACGGCACTGGACACCGATCCGTAAGCCGTGATGATAATCACTTCCGTAGCGGGTACCATTTTCTTCACCCGTGTGAGCAGTTCCAGGCCATCCATGCCCTGCATTTTTAGATCACTGATGATCAGATGAAATTGTTTCTTGTCCAGTGCCTCCAGAGCAGCCAGTCCGTTTTCCGCACTCGTCACATTGCACCCTTTTCGTTTCAGGACATCTTCCACAAATCGGCGAAGTATGGGGTCATCCTCGACCACCAGTATTTTTCGTTCCGTCATTTTGGGCATCGCTCCTTAACTAAGAGGTAAAAGAATGGTTACAGTCGTTCCCATGCCTTCTTCACTCTCCACAAAAATGTCACCACGTTGAAGAGAGATAAAATTCCGGGCCATGGAGAGTCCCAGGCCCAATCCCTTCTCTCGCGTGGTATAGAAAGGCGTAAACAACTCCTGGAGCACATCTTTCGACATGCCCTCTCCCGAATCGGCGATGATGATAGACACCACATTTTCACCGCGCTTTTGAAAGGATACGCCGCGAGTTAGTTCCACACGAATCACACCGCCCATCTTCATGGCCTTGACCGCATTATCCAGCACGGCCAGAAGGCTCTGCTCCAGCAGAATGGGATCGATCCTCACGCGAATCGGTTGATTTTCCTTATCCAGGTTCATCGCCAGTTGAATCGACTTTTCCTTGAGTTCTGTGCTGCCCTGGAAAAAAGTGAGTACGTCTGCGAGAAAACGGGATAGATCGACCTCTTCAAAATGAGGTTTAACAGGCCGGGTAAACAGCTGAAAGTTGGCCACGATCTCGTCCAGACGTAGAATAGACTTCAAGATATGGTCAACCATTTTCTTCCGAGGGTCGTCCTTTTCCAGGGATTCTGCAATCAGATCCACATAACCGCGAATACCGCCTAAAGGATTCCGTATCTCGTGAGCCATCAAACAGGCCATTTGACTTAGGGCAGACTGGGTCTTGATTTTCTGCATTTCTTCTTCGAGCCGTTTGATGTGAGTCAGGTTGCTGAGCACTTCAACGGCACCCAGAGTCCGATTCTGGCTATCAGACACCAGGGAGGTGCTGTACCGAACCGGAACGGACGTGCCCGACTTGGTCTGTATCTCCTTTTCCTCCAGAAGAAGGGGCAAACCCTCCGCTAAGGTAAAGAGGGGGGAAAAACGTTGACTGACTTTGTTTCCGAAAACCTGGGTATAGGTTTTGCCCAGCACATCCTGATTGGTGAAGCCTGTCAATTTCTCTGCGCCCCCGTTGAACAGTACAATCCTGCCCGATGTATCGACGACGATCACGCCATCGGTCATGCTGTTAAGGATGGAGTCGAAAAACCACCGCAGACGATTGACTTCGTAGAAATTTTCTTCTAACTTTTTATTCTTCTCGGAAATTTGGACATTCAGTTCCTTAATCCGTTCTTTCAACTCTTGATACGAAGATCCCAAGCCTTCTACAGAAGCGTTGAAGGAGTCGAATGCATCGGCTAACGGGCTGGCTTGCCTGTTTTGTTTCTTACGGGGATGCGTCATCGTGAGGTACCTTTCCACCCATAGACATCAGTTGTTTCCGTTTTGCTTCGAATTCATCCTCAGTAATCAATCCTTCCTCTTTGAGAAGGGCAAGCTTGTGAACTCTATCCTCCAGGGTCGTTTCCTTGTTATGTAAACTCTGAAACCGATAAGCAGCATTTCCCCAGGAATGCCCCGGCTGCTGATCACCCGCCTCCAGTGTTGTGACGAGGTGGGATTGTCGAATCAACGATTGATACTTATCGAGTTGTCTCCTTGCTTCCCCGAGTTCTTCTTTGAGTTTTTTGTTCTCGCACAGGATTTGTTTATTCTCCAAGCAACGATTCAGAACCTCGTGGAGCTGTTCCAGCCGGAAAGGCTTGACCAGATAATCCTGAATCCCTTTCTTCAAAGCCGCCAGAGCCGTCTCCAAACTCGGATGTCCGGTCATCAGGATGGTGATGATTTCTGGATCCACGGCCTTGAGTTCATCCACCAGTTCTATCCCGGTCATCTCCGAGAGCAGAATATCGATGACGACAATCTGATAAGACGCCTTCCCCATCTCCTGCTTTGCTTCGATACCCGACTCGACCGCCCGGACATTATATCCCTGCTGCGTGAAGTATCGAACCAGCAGGTCCCGGAGGAAGGGATCGTCATCCACAATCAGGATGCTAACCTTGTCATTCTCGTTTTGTTCTGGACTATGCATTCTCGTCTACATCGAACTGGATCGTGATTTTCTCTCCACACCGGCAGATGACCTCCACACCTTCGACGATCATTCCGTTTCTCAGAGGCTTGACCAACGGTTCAGCCAAAGCCATATTCTTGGGAGAAACCTCTTTTTGTTCCGGGGAGAAGTTAGCCTCCCCCGCTTTGATGATCCTCCGGCGCCTGGCAAGATGATTCTGTGTACCAGTCACATGCCAATCGGACACGGATGCATCTGAATTCCGTGCCGTTGATGTATCGCCCTGTTTAATGACTTCTGCCATGTATCCCCTCAGTTACTTTGATAGGTAGGTAATGGATGTATTAACGTTCTCGCTTTTTTTTAGGACCGACTCCAATAAGGCTTTGATTTGTGCAAAGGAAAAAGGTTTGGAAATATACCCGTCGGCTGAACTTTGTGACGCCTTAGCCTCGGTGTGAATGGAATGGTATCCCGTAATCAAGATGACAGGAAGACTGGGATTGTCCTTTTTAATGTACTTCATCAATGCCCAACCATCCATCTTCGGCATACGAAGGTCGGTTATCACAAGGTCGATATCCATGTGGCTCAGAATTTTCATAGCCTCTAGTCCGTCATGGGCGCTGACGACATGGTAATCGAGTTTTGTGAGCATCCTTTGGAGAACGGCACACAGGACGGGTTCATCGTCGACGACCAGAATGCATTTCCCGACTCTATTTTCTCTGGGAAGAATATCCACAGCCGTCCACTCCTCCTGTGTTCCATCATCACTGATGCTGTATTCGACATCCTCCTCTTGTTCAAACCGGTACAACAAACGGTCATCCTGGTAGCACTCGACACGCAAGCGTCCCTGGTCTAACTTTTTTTCCGTTCGAATTTCGACCTGTAACTTGGAGAGCAACGCCTGCCTCTGGTTTTTGCTGACCATGTAGAGAATGTCTCGGGTTAGTTCATCGATAAACACATCCTCCGTAGTCTCCCTGGCTTTTCTGTCGTAGGGATTGAGTAGAAGGACAAACCGATTCGGATGCAGGCCTTTTCGCTCTTTTTCCGAACGACATATATGCCAAGCCGATTTTAAGGCATCTAAAATTCGTACGTACGGTATCGAAGAAGGTGCGGTGAAATCTTCTTTTAAACGCTTGACCATAGACGTTCTCCATTCATCGAGAGACAATCAGTAAGCAATAGAAAGTTTAATCGACTTATCATCGACCAGATGAACCTTTTCCACGTAGGGCTGCATGCGTTTGCCATTCCCATCGTACAGGAGGATGATTTCGATTTCGCGGGAATCTTTCGTGTCCGATTTGGCCACGACACCCTGTGCCCCCATCAGGTTGGCGTCCGAATGTCTTTTGATAACGACATTCGATCCCACAGGATACAACGTAACCAGATTGCTCAATACACGGACAATATCCGAATTTAAACCCGTTCCTGCCTCCCGATTCAACTCTTTAAGAGCCTCCTCCGGCGTAAACCGATGCTGAAAGTAATTTCCCGATACGAGATTATCGAACACATTGGCCACAGCCACAATCTCCGCAAACCGAAAGATCCGATTGGCTTCGTGATAAGGAGAACGAAGCGGTTTGTTATTCTTGCCCTTCAAACCGAAGGGGTATCCGTTTCCATCCTGACGCTCATGATGCTGGACGATGATTTGCCTCTCTGCTTCTGAGATGGATCTCGCTTCACTCAGCAACCGCTCGCCCAGGAGAGGATGTTTCTGGACCTCCTCTTGATCGTCAGGGTCCAGCTCCCAATAGCGTTTCTCATAAATGCCGGGAAGCACAGTCTTACCCACATCGTGGAGCAGAGCGCCCATGCCCAGAACATTCTGCTCGGAATCGACGAACCCGTATTCACTCCCGATGAGAAGAGAAATCACCGTCACGTTCAGAACATGATTGTGAATGGCGTTGGTTCTGGAAACCCCGGAAATCGTGTCGTACCCTTCGACCTTACCGATGATGAACAAATCTTCGATAATGTCCCGCACGCTCTCTCTCAACAGCGATGATTTGGGCAAAGGAAAGCTGAGCATGCCCATTTCCATGATGTCCACGGATTTCCGGTCTCTCTTCTTGGATAGTTCTTTAATATAACTGCAAATCTTTTCGTAATAACGAGATACGGCCTGTAATGCATTGTCCCATGTTTCATCCGACAACACATTTTCAGGTACAATCTCCTCGGTTCCTTCTTCCTCGATATACACGAACGAATAGCCCATGGATTGCAGTTTTGTGATGAGGGGAGCCGAGAACGCTGCTTTCGCGCCTAAAAGGAGCGTGCGTTTACCTCCATAATAGGCATGAAGGGGCTGGCCCAGTACCATCCCTGGCTTTATATCGGCAATAGAGCATTGTCTCAAATTGTCCTCTCAATCTCGAGTGATTCAGGGTTGCGTTGTTGAACGCCCAAACACGAGAATGTAAATGAGCGTTTTCTCTCTTGCAAAAATAGAACCAAATTACCCATCTTGGTCCAAATTTTTAAATTCTTAATGTCTGCAAAGATTCATAAAAAACACCACGGATGAAAATTCCTTCCTAACTCCAAATAATAATAAGTAGATAGTTTGCATGTAGCATCCGAACTGATTCCTCTGTACATCGATCATTTTCTACCAAGGCTTCCGTTGAGTATGTCATGGCCATCACAAAATGCAAGTAAATATTACATTGAAATAGATAAAAAAGTAACACTTAAAGGATAAATATTCTCCGGTTGCCCATAATACTAAGAATTAACGACTTAATCAAGTAATATTTAGAATAATAGTGAATTATGCACAGAAGAAATCCTCTTATCCTCTGACGGCATGACTATTGCATATAGGGACTCGGACCATTCGACGATGAAACCGGCCGTCCAAGACAGAACGCTATTGACAAAGGTACTCCATGAATGGAAACGAATGCTTCACCGAAGATACGACACTGACAGAAGAATGTCCATTTCCCGCCATCGTCAAGGATGAGAAAAAACGGGTACCCCGAGGCAGAGCGATTTCACGAAATCAGAATTTCATCTTGAACAACATCGGCATACTGGCCTCGTCTGTGTTCCGGACCTCCCTGGCCATACAGCGATACGCGACCATAATCGAGGAACAACAGAACCGGCTCAACGCCATCATGGCGGGTATTGAGGATGGATTACTTCTATTGGAACACGACGGAGCGCCCATCGTCCAGAACGACATCGGTAAGAAATACATCAACCAATTGTGCCGTTGTGATGGTATCGGCAAAAAATGTTTGATTCATGATACCCTTAAACGTTTTGTTCGGGGATCATCCGATAAACTGACCCGCAATGCAACCCGAGACGGTCGGACGTATCGTCTGACATTCAAGCGGATCGAGCAGGCAAACGCACCCGACCGCGTTTCTCTTCGTATTCTTTCATCCAGTAACGGGAAACACAAGCGTCAAGATCCACTGGAGCCGCACGGTCATTCCATCGTCCGGGAGATGGCAGCCGCCATTGCCCACGAAATCAACAATCCCCTCACACCCATCATGGGTCTTTCCAGCCCGTCCCTCTACGACAACACGGATCCCAACGGACTGGAAGAGGAGCTTAAAACGATTCATCGCGCCGGAGGCAGGATCGCCAGCATCATCCATCTTCTATTACATTTTGATGAAGTGTACCAATGGAAAACGGCAGGAACTGTCCGGCTCAACACGATGATTCGGGATATCGCAGAACAGGCAAGGAGGGAAATCAAGGGGAAGAAAGTTCATCTTAAAACGCGTTTGGCTACAAGCGCACCGGACGTTTACGGCAATGAAGCACAACTCCGTCAGATGGTGAATCTCTTGATTCGTAGCATCGTTCGTAACACCATAGATACCGAGCTCGAATCCCGAATCGTCATTTCGACGGGAGTTTCTGCCGACTCGGCTGTATTAAGGATCAACTATACCAACGCCGATCTGTACCGGAGTATATCCACAGACCGGAGAGCAACTTCCAGCACGGTTATCGAAGCCTTCAGAGATCTCCACCTGCTGTTGGCCGAAATGCTTGCCCGGTCGATCCAATTGAAAATTCGTTATACAAATTCAGCGGATAAACATGGCGGGACTATTACGATACACTTTCCTGAATGGTCCGCCCCTGTGTCCTCCTGAGAACGACTCAGCCGGATATCATCTTTTCCATCACACTCTTGAACCGATCCAGCGAAAACGGTTTCTTCATCACTTCTACAAGGGAGGGTTTCTTCGTCTCCTGCGCCAGCCAATCCCGAAACTCTGGATTCTCAAAATAACCCGAAATGTATATGACCCGTTGTGTCGGATTGGAACGGCGTATCTGTGCCATCATCTCCGATCCGGTCAAACCGGGTATACATAGGTCGGACACAACAACGTGGGGCTTGATTTTTTCGTAAAGCTTAAGGCCTTTTTCTCCATCATTGGTGCCAAATGCTTCGATTCCCATCGTGTGGCATACATGGGTGAGTATGTCCACCATACTGTCTGAATCGTCTACGATGAGCACACGATGCCGGGACGACCACGTCTTCTTTTTCGCATGGGGTACCTGGATGGTCACGGCGGTACCCTCTCCCATTTTGCTGGCGATCTCTATCGTGCCACCGTACTGGTGCATAAAATAATTGGCCGTGCTGAGTCCCAGTCCCGTACCGTAGGGTTCGTTTCCCCTTTTTTCCGTGCTCGTGGGCTTGGTCGTGAAAAAAACATCGAAGACCTTATCCTGAACGTCTTCAGGAATGCCGCATCCGGTATCGACGACCTCGATGAAAATGTATCGATCATCGTGCCTTGTCCGAACGGTTAACTGCTTATTTGAAGATTCGTGCATGGCATCCAGGGCGTTCTGAATCACATTCATGATGGTTTGACTGAAATGTGCATAGACGCCCCGGATAAGGGGCAGGTCATCATCGTATTCGACGATGCTCTTGACACGATGCTTATAGAACATATTTGCGGACAAGAATTCCAGTTCGATCCTGAGGAGATCGTTGAGATTCAGTATTTTTTCCTTGGATTCATGCCCTTTTCGACTCTTGAGCATCAGATTATTGATGATGGACTCCATGACATCCACTTCATTGACAATCATGTCCAGCTCGTACAGCGTCTCATGATCCATTTTCAGAAGCTGAGCATACCCTTTGATGCCACTCAGGGGTGTTTTTAAATTGTGTGCAAGGCCCGAGGCTAAGAGCCCGATCTGTTCCAGCTTTTGGGATTCCAGAAGTTGCGATTGACTCTTGGCAAGATCGTCCAGGGTTCTCTTTAGCTCCAGGTTGGCCCGGGTGATGCTGTTGTGCAGTTGGAGTGCCTCGTTCTCGGCTTTTCGGCGGTCGGTAATATCTTCCAGAGAAACCACACACCACCTTTTTCCTATCGTCTCCAGAGGTACGACATTAACCCGAAACGTGAATGGCAATCCTCCTTTATCCTCTCGTGTCATCTCCTCTTCAACATCCAGGACCGTCTCCCCGACCTTCAAACACCGTGTAATGCTTTCATTTATCTGGCACTTACGGGCATGATTCCCGAAACCGCATCCCCTTTTTGTCAAAAACCGGTTTGGACAATCCAGCGCATCCCCCACTTTCTTCCCCATGATATCCTTCTCCCGTCGCCCCAGCGCTTTCAGTCCCGATCGATTTATCCGGCGAATGCGTTTTCTTTCGTCCAGGACGATGAGAATCGCATGTACCGTATCGAATACGCTCTGAAGTTCCTCGGCCCTTTCCACTAACCGTCGTTCGGCCTCCTTACGTCGTGTTACATCGTGCATGACGGCCAGAATCGTCTTGTCGTATCCGTACTGATCCCTGAGTAACGTCAGATTCATTTCCGCAAAGAGATGTTTTCGGGTCTTTGAAACGAGCAAGCATTCCAGAGGGTATTTACGCCTGCCGCCTTTCATGAGTGTTCTGAATCTACTAATGATGTCCTTCCAGTACGCTTCATCGAAGATGTCTTGGAATGATTTGGAGACGATGACATCGTAGGGATAGCCGCTCATCTGAAGAAGTTGAGGATTTGCATCGAGAATTTCGCCTTTAGGATTAAAAACAGCAATGGCATCGTTGGTCGCATCGAAGAAGGCCTGGTAGCGACGTGCGAACATAATGACAGGATCTTGGATACCCGAGGATGGACGCATTTTCTCCTGCTTCTTCCGTGCATGCTTTGATGGACCGGAGGTTTTTTTCATCGGGTATCCTCTGTCAGACTGTGTACGAATAATCGCATAAAAAAAGCCTTCGCTTAAGGTATTTAATCTTTAGGGATTGACGTACTATGTTGTTCCAAGACTTCGATCAACGATGGAATTCCGATGGATTTCGTTAAGACCTTATAACCCTTCAGGTCTGAAGGATAGGTATGCGCAGACAGGATGATGACTCGGATGGAGGGATACTTGGCGGATATCTGGTCGGCCAGCCAAAAACCGTCCAAACCCGGCATTCGGGCATCTATAAGGATACGTGAGATGGGATTTTTCGCATTCTGATTCGACTGAAGAAATTCCAGTGCCTCCATCCCGCTGTTCGCTTCATAAACGCGACAGCCATTTGTCTCAAGACCAATAGCCAGTGATCTACGAAAATGCGTATCATCGTCTACCAGTAGAACATGCATTATTTCCACTCCTCTTCCAACGAATTTGTGATTGTCCTCTTCCCTTTAAAAAAATCGTTTATGGGGCCCCCGGATTCATCTGTGCATCGATCTCACTCATGATTTCTTCGACCTTAAAAGGTTTTCTTAAAAAAGGACAGCCGTCCAACTCTTCGGGCAAATCGAACGCTGAAATGACCAGGACTGGCATGGCAGGATACTTTTTTTTCAGAAGCGATACAAACTCGCCGCCTTCCATTTCAGGCATTCGCACATCGGTAATCACGATATCGGGGAAATTTTCCTTGGTATGGTGTTGATTTAAGTAGGTGAACGCCTGGGTGGCTCGCTCTACTTCAGTCACGGAGTAACCCTCGAACTCCAACTGAATCACGAGCGATCGACGGAAATTGAGATCGTCATCCACAAGCAATATGTGCTGCATCGACCATGCACCTCAGACTATTCGTGGAGAATGTAAGAAATCATGATCAATTTTTATACCAAACGTGTGAAAATAAATATATTTTTTCAAGAATCTCCCTTAACTTGTTGATTCTATGATTGTAATGGAAAAACATGTGCGTGTACGAATCCATGATGAATCACCGTGAACATTGCAATGTGTGTTCTGGATCTGACACCCGGTACGGAGTTAAGGGCGTCTTTCTGAAATATGATAGGATTTTAGACGAGAAATGAGCGTGGTGCGCGAAATGTTTAAAATTTCAGCGGCCTTCTTCTTGTTGCCATCTGTCTTTTCCAGGATGGACAAGATATACCTTCGCTCTACCTCTTCCAACGAAGCATCCATCTCGAATATCGAATCATCCGACTTATCTTCCACTCCTTGCAATTTCGGGGGGAGATCTTCTACTTGAATCTCATCGGTCTTCGCTACAATCAACGCGTGCTCGATGGTGTTTTCCAGTTCGCGGGCATTGCCGGGCCAGGAATTCTTTAAAAACAGTTCATGCACCCGGGGATGAAGGCGGGCCACGGGCTTCTCCATCTTTTTGGAATAGGTATCCAAGAAATGTTGGGTCAATGCGGGAATATCCTCCTTCCTCTCTCTCAAAGGGGGAATATCGATAACCGCCACCGACAATCTGTAATAGAGATCTTCGCGAAACGCCTTGTTCTGGATATGCCCTTTTAAGTCCCGATTGGTCGCAGCCAATACCCTCACATCGCTGTAACGCTCAGCGACTTCGCCAACACGACGGAAATGCCCGTTATCCAAGAATCGCAACAGCCTGACTTGAAGGGCCGGCGGTGATTCGCCGATCTCGTCCAGGAATAGGGTGCCACCGTTGGCCTCTTCGATGAGTCCGCGCTTGTTCGACGCTGCTCCTGTGAACGAACCCTTGCAATGCCCAAAGAGCTCACTGTCCAGGAGTGTTTCTGGAAAGGCGCCGCAGTTGATGGGAATGAACGGCTTATTACTCCGTCCGCTTAAATGATGAATGGCCATGGCGACCAGCTCTTTCCCCACACCGCTATCTCCCTGTATCAGCACGGGCACAGACCAGTTGGCAACCTGCGCAACCTGGTGCATGACCTGGCGCATCCCAGGACTGACGGCCACGATGTCATCGAAGGGGTAGTGATCCGCAAGAACGGTTTTCAGGTGTTTGACCGTCTGCTTCAGTTCCATCTGATCCAAACAATTCTTTAGCACCATCTCCAGTTGGTCATTGGAAAAAGGCTTGACGATGAAATCGTAGGCACCCTGCCGCATCGCCTCCACGGCCTTGGCGATGGTGCCGTGAGCGCTCATCAGCAGAACCTCGGTCTGCGGACTCAATTCCTTGGCCTTCTGAAGCACTTGGATGCCATCCATTTTTTCCATGACCAGATCGGTCATCAGCACGTCATAGATCTCCTTGGTCAATCGCTCTACGGCTTCCATGCCACTGGCTGCCTCGGCCGTGGCATGTCCCCATTCCTCCAATGTGATGCATAAGCTTCGCCGGAGACTCTTTTCATCATCAACGACTAATATGTTAGCCATCCCTCTCCCTTTCTACTGGAATATCAACGACTACAGTGGTGCCCGCGCCTTCCTCGCTGTTGACCTGAATCTGACCCTTGTGGGACTCGACAATTTGTTTGACGATATGCATTCCCAATCCAATACCTCGGACCTTGGTGGAAAAATAGGGTTCAAAGATGTGCTGAATATTCCCTTCCAGGATTCCGGAACCGTTGTCTCTCACCGACAGACGAACATACTTGTTCGACTTTCTTCCCCGACACTGGAGCGAAACCTCGACAACACCCCCTTCTTGAACAGCCTGCAGGCCATTCTTGATCAAGTTCAGCACCATCTGCTCCATGGCATCGGAATCCAGCCATATCAGCGGCAGTTCCTTGGGAAACCGCTTGACAATTTTTCGTCCCCACATCAGCTCAAAATCTTGATCCATGATGAAAATCGCCTTCTTCACGACCTCCCGCATATCACCCATGACGAATTTTAAATGTCTGGGTTTTGAGAACTCCCGTAATTGATCTACCGAACGATTCAGCCGTTCCGTTTCCCAACCGATGATGTCCATCAATTCCTTCATGCGTCCTTCCAGATACACGCGTTTCTGAAGCACCTGAATCGCATTGGTGATTGCCGCCAGGGGATTCCCGATTTCATGAACCACGTTGCTGGCCAGGGCGCCCAGACCGGCCAACTTTTCCGATTCCACCAGTTTGTCCTGCGTGATCCGCAGCTGATCCAGGGTTCGATGGGTCTCTTCATACAGTCGGGCATTCTTCGCTGCCATGCCAATGTGGCCACCGATGCTCGTGAAAAAATCGTAATCGATTTCTGCCGGTAAATACTTGTCTTTTCCGAACAGAAATAGCGAGCCCGCGACGCGCTTTCCGATCTTGATGGGTACCACAAGAGACTGCATGAAGGGCATTCCTTTTTTCTTCGGTGGGCCCTCACGATCTGTCCGGTTCAGCAGCTCATCGACAGCAAACCGTTTCGTCTTTCCCTTGGATAGAAATTGACGGAACGGAGAAGATTCCTCCGTGTGAAGCTGAGAGAGAAGATTCACAACCCGGTAAGACAGCCCCTGGTAGATCTCCAATTCGAGAGACGACGCCTCATCGTCAAAAAGAAACAACGCGCCCGCCGAAAATTCAGCGAGTTGTATGACTTCGTGTAAGGCTTTGTTCAGGATGACATCCAGGTCCAACGTCCCACTCACGGCCTGGGAGATGACATTCAAGGAATTCAATTGAACATTGCGTTTCTGGAGTGCTCGTTCTGCTTCCTTCCGGCGGGTAATATCAGTAAATGTGGTAAAAACAGACTTTGGGCTTTTCTCGGTTCCGATAAAAACAGGTGTCGTATTGACCAGAACCCACCTTTTCTTCTCATCGGGCATGAGAATGCCCAACACGATATTGGATGCCGGCTTCCCCGTTTTCAGAGAAATCACGACAGGATGCTTCTCTTTGGGTAGTGGCGAGCCGTCCTCCTGTATCGTCCGCCAATACGGGTCCAATGCGTTGCGTCCCAGCATCGCCTCTCGTTTCATCCCCAATATCTCTTCAGCAGCCGGATTGCATTCGATGATACAGCGACGCTCGTCATAATAAACGACACCTTGTGCCATCGTCTCAAAAAGGCCACGATACCGTTCCTCGCTCATCCGCAACGCGGCCTCTGCCTTCTTGCGTTCTGTAATATCAATCCCCATAGCAAAGAAGAAGTCAAAACCGCCATCTTTCTTCAGCACTGGACGGCCATGCCACTCCACCAGAAGCTGCCCACGGCTCTTCGTCAGCACATGGCTCTCGTGCAATGTGTTTTCCCTTGAGCCAACAAGCCTCTCATGGATCTTCAACACTTTTTCACGATCATTCTCAGGGATGAACGTCGATACATAGTCTTTTCCGTCCACCTCCTCCCATTCGTAGCCCAGGGCCTTTAACATCGCATCATTCATCATCAGTGACTTGCCATCCTCATCCACAGCCACATAAAAAGCCGGGGAGGCTTGCATCAACGTACTGATAAAATCCTTTTCTCTTTGCAGTTGCTCCTCGGCACGCTTACGCTCCGTAATATCCTTGAAAACGATGACCACACCGATGACATCTCCTCGGTCCCCCCGAATGGGGGCCCCGCTTTCATCGATGGGAATCCTTTGACCATTCTTGGCAACCAAAACAGGATGGTCAAACAAATCCATGATGTTGCCCTCTCGCAATATCCGGGTTACGGGACTCCAGATGGATTTGCCTGTCCTGCCGTTTACTGTCACGAAAACATCCTTGAGCGGTTTCCCCACTACATCTCCGTGGCTCCATCCCGTCAGTCTCTCTGCCACCTCATTCATGAAAGTGACATGACCCTTTTTATCGGTCGTAATCACGCCTTCACCAATGCTTTTCAACGTGGTGGAGAACCATGTCTCACTCTCTCTCAGTCTTTTCTCCATCGTGTGCTTATAAAGGGCCGTTTCGATGGTACTGTGCAGTTCCCGATCGTTGAAAGGTTTTAGAATATACCCGAAAGGCTCGGTCACCTTGGCCTTATCCAGTGTATTATCATCGGCATACGCCGTTAGATAGACAACGGGTATGTTGAACAAAGAACGGATCTCTTCAGCCGTTTCTATACCATTCATATCGCCCCTGAGGACGATATCCATCAAAACCAGATCGGGCGGGTTTTGCTTGACCTGTTCCAGAGCTTCTTTGCCCGACGCCACGACTCCCGAAGCAACATAGCCGATTGCACTGATACTTCGCCGTATATCTTCCGCCACGACGCGTTCATCCTCAACCACCAGTATCTTTATCTTTTTCATTCAGACAATCCTTGACTGTAAGAATCCGAATTAGGCACAGTTCTATTCAGAGTCTATGAACGACGGAAACAATGCACGTCATTCCCAGCGGTTAGTCAACCACATCAGGAATGAAAAAAAGGAATCCAGGGAAGAGAGTATAAACTTCTCTTCGCGATTCAATCCCGGATTCCCGCTTCTTACATGCGTGGATGATATTCATTCGAATGATGCTGTTAAGCGACCATCCATATAAAAATATGGTCAAATAATCCTATGAGAAGAATTCTACAAAGTCAAGATAAATATAGGGAAAGAAGAGGGGCAATGCAAGAAAAATATAGCGAACCAAAGAAGACGGACATTCGACATTCGATTTGCAGAGGGGGAGTCAGTACTCATTGATGGAATAATATCCTAACCACGTGACCATTGAAAAGGATCGATGAATACCGATTTTTTCAGTAAGGTTGTGACGATGTGATACGTTAATGTGTGCGATAAATTCGTCTAATCATCCGATGTACCCATAAAAAAACCCCGCACTAGCGAGGACAAAACGTAGTAGCGGGGGGAGGATTCGAACCTCCGACCTCAGGGTTATGAGCCCTGCGAGCTACCAACTGCTCCACCCCGCGATGATTGTCATTTTAATATACGTAATTTTCGAAAAATGTCAAGACCTTTTTTCCTCGTCAAAATTAACCGAAACAATCTTTGAAACACCTTCCTCTTCCATCGTAACTCCGTAAAGTGCTTGAGCGACGCGCATCGTCATTTTATTGTGAGTGACGATGATGAATTGCGTTTTTTCCGCATATTCGGAGAGTACGCGTGTGAATCTCTCTACATTAGCATCATCCAAGGGCGCGTCGATTTCGTCCAGAATACAGAATGGACTCGGTTTCACCAGATAAAGCGAAAAGAGGAGCGATATGGCGGTTAGAGCCCGTTCTCCTCCTGAAAGAAGGTCGAGATCACGGAAATGTTTTCCGGCCGGACGGGCGATGATCTCAATCTGGGCTTCCAAGGGATCCTCGCCCTCGGGCAAACGAAGGTCTGCCTCGCCGCCATGGAAGAACCGAGAAAAGGTTTCCCGAAAATTTTCTTTGACTAATGAAAAAACCTGGAGAAATCGCTGACGCGCCGTCTCGTTGATCTTCTGAATCGTTTGCTCAAGGGTTTCTTCGGCGGACGTCAGATCATCCCTCTGCCTGCAGAGAAAGTCCAATCGTTCGCTCTCTTGCTCATACTCATGAAGCGCCGTCAAATTCACGGGACCCAGGGCCTTGATCTTTCGCTTGCGTTCGTCGATTTCGAATTCCATTTTCTCCAAGTCACCCTCTTTCCGGGCTGGAAGTTTGGAAACATCCGTCTCGTAGCTTTCCCAGAGCCTGTCTTTCAGGGATTTCGCCTCGTGCTCCAACTCGGAGATCTCCATGTCCAACGCATGAATTTTATCCGACGCTTCATCCCGATCCCGCCTGACCAGGCGAATATCTTTTTCCAGGCTTCGAACCCCTTCCATTAAATTCTGATACGCTTCTTCCTTTACACGCAGGTCCTTGTCATAAGACTCCTTCTCGGTAAAATCACTGACCAGCGCCTCCTCATTCTGAGCCATCTCATTCTTGTAACGCTCACCCTGTTCTTCCGCTTTGACGATTTCCTGTGAACGCTGCTGAATCGTTGCTTCAATCTCCTGCACAAGCTTTTGAGACCGTTCGATATCGTAATCCAAGTTTTTCGCTTCACCCTTGAGCCGAACGACGGATAGGTTGAGTTGATGAACTTCTTTTTCCTTTATTCCCTCTGCCTTTTCCAGCCCATCTACTTCTTCTTGGATCTGAGAAGTCTGGGATTCGATTCGCTCCCGCTCGTCCACAAGCGCATCCATCCGAGGACGCAGATTCTCCAGGCTCTCCCGTCCACGTTCGATCTCTTCCAGGAGTTTTTTCCTTTCGATACCGTTGGCGCCGATCCCCTCCGTCGCTTTCTCCATCTCGAATTGAAGCCTTGCTTGCTCCATATCGGCAAGCGTGATTTTCTGATTGATATCATTCAGGAATTTTAAAACTTGCTCCTCTTCCTCGGTCAGGGATGTAAGCTTCGCACTGTTTTCATCGAGTCGCTTCTTCGTGTCGGACAGACGCTTGTTGTACTTTTGAATCCGTTGCTGGAGTTCTTCCATCTGCTGTCGACGACCAACGATTCCGACTCGGCTGCCTGAGTCAGGTTCTGCCGTATGGATTGCGCCCCAACCGGTGATCAACTCACCATCCAGAGTGGCAACACGAACAGACCCGTCGGACCATTCTTCTGACACCTTTCGGGCAGACTCCAAATCCTTGACGACCAGGAGATCGCCCAAGAGATACCGGAGGATGGAGCTCAACTTTGCATCGCTGGTCACCAGATCGTCGCCCCATCCCACACTCTCTACACCCGAGGGTATCTGGGGACGCTCGGCTGGGTTTTGAATATCCTTGATCCTGTCCAGACAAACCAGCGTGGCTCTCCCACCGCCTCTCCTCTTGAGAAGCTTTAATGCATCGAATGCTTGCGTCTCTTTCTCCAGCAGCAAAAAATGGGCTGTTTCACCCAATCCGACTTCGATGGCATCCCGGTACTCAGGCTTGGTTTCTATCAAATCTGCCAACACACCCCAAAGCCCTACCACTTTCTCTTTCAACAGCTTCTTTGCCCCGTCGGTCACACCCTCATGGCTTTCCACGACGTTTCGGAGGAAATCCAGCCTGCCCTGGAGAAGGTCACATTCACTCTGGTCCTTGTACGACTGCTCCTTTGCACTCTCGATTTCCGTCCTCAGTCTCTCCATCTCCTGGGCGATCCGCTCTTTATTCTGGGAATGCTTGCTGTGTTCGGATCGCAGATCCCGGAACTGTGCATCCAGTTTTTTCTGTGCCACTTCAGCCTTGCTCTGCGTCTGCTGAAAAACCACATCCTCCTCGTCCAACCGCTCCATTCTTCCCTGGGAATTGTCGATTTTTGCCCGGAGTCTTGTCTCCTCCCCGCTCAGTCGATTCATCTCTTCCAGGCACTCGATAATCTCTTTTTTCTTAGCGTTCAGCTCCAACCTTTTCAGATTGAGACCTTGCTGGAAAACCTCCAGTTCCTTTTGCTTGTTACTGAATATTCTTCCGGTGCTGGTGATCTTAACCTGAAGAGCCTCTCTCTCTCCGAATATCACAACCAGATGATTTTTTTGATCTTCGATGCGTTTCTTGAGATCTTCGATCTCCTGAGCATACCGTGTCCTGGCTTCCTGCAGGGCCGAAATACGTTCTTTGGCCACCCGGATATCACTTTCTCGGCGGTGTATACGCTCCACGGTATCGCTGAGCTTCTCTCGAACCTCTACCAGCGCCTTTTCTTTCTCCGTTAAATCGAGCCGAATCGCCTCCAGGTCTGCCTCTTCTTTTGTGATGGTCGTGGTTCGACCCTCTTTTTGTTTCTTCAGCGACGTCAACGATTCCTTTAAAGGCTTTATCTTTTCCTGAATCTGGAAATAAACCTGGCGGCCTCTTGTTAATTCCAGTTCCTTGATTTCTTCCTGGAGCACTTGATACCGCTTGGCCCGCTGCACCTGCCGTTTCAATGAATTCACCGTCCGCTGGACTTCCTGGATGATATCGTTGACCCGGATGAAGTCGTTGTGCGTGGCATCCAATTTTCGCATGGCCGCTCTCAGACGGTGCTTGTACTTGGTGACGCCTGCCGCCTCTTCCAGCAGCTTCCTGCGGTCTTCGGCCTTCTCACTCAGGATGTCTTCCACCATTTTGAGCTCGATGACCGAGTAGGCATCGGCACCGATGCCCGTATCCATCAAAATATCTTGAATGTCCTTGAGGCGAACGGCATTCTTGTTCAGCAGATATTCGCTGTCTCCAGACCGGTACAGACGCCGGGTGACCACGACCTCCGAATAATCGATGGGCAAGATATGTTGGGAATTATCGAAATGGACAGACACCTCCGCCATGCCCAAGGGCCGGGATGACTGCGCTCCACCGAATATGACGTTCTCCATCCTGTCCGCTCGGAGGATGGAAGGTCTCTGTTCTCCCAGACCCCACCGAATAGCATCGACAATATTCGTCTTCCCGCAGCCGTTGGGACCTACCACGGCCGTTATTTTACCATCAAAACGCAGCTCTATTTTTTTAGCAAACGATTTGAAACCGTGAAGCCTTATCTTTGAGAGAATCATTCAGAGCTCGAAACTTATGTTGAACGACCAGCGAACGCTGGCAAAAATGTGACGTTTTTTTGACCTGATAGCCGAGCACACAAAACACGGTACTCGAAAAAATGAGAATGTCCAACGCTCAAGACAATAAGTGATTACGATGAGAAGGGAAAAGGTTTTCATTCCCAACAAGAAAAATCCCCCTGCCAGCATGGAAAGAGGGGGATGTTGAAGCCCGACCTTTCCTCATCGGACTGATGTAAATATACCTAATTCAAAAAATCTTGTCAAGAAAAAACATTTTTCCCCTTCCCTTTTTCAAGATTTTTCCTTATAATAGAAGATTCATACTGCTGTTTTCTTGTAAGTGGTAAACATGAATAGAACAACCCATCTGTGACCACCTACTCTCTGCAGTTTTCTTACATCATCACGATCCAAGGAGTACCGCCCAACATATATCATGGAGAAAACAACGCATGACGGATGAACGAAAAAAAATGAGCCTGGGTATCGCTCTCATACCCATCATTTTTCTGGTGTTTGCCCTGTCGTTTACCATTATCGTCTTTAAGCAGACACCCCATATTCCCCTCATCTGTTCCGCTGCCGTGGCCGCCGGTATTGCCGCCATTCAGAAAAATACTTGGAATAAAATTCAAGAGGGTATGGTCCACGGTATTACATTGGCCATGGGCGCCATCCTCATCCTCATGGTCATCGGCACGATGATCGGCACATGGATTCTCGGCGGTGTGGTTCCATCGATGATCTATTATGGTTTGAAAATCCTGTCGCCGGGGATTTTCCTCATCGCGACCCTCATCGTCTGTTCCATCGTTTCCCTGGGTACGGGATCGTCCTGGTCCACGGCGGGCACTGTGGGCGTGGCTCTTATCGGCGTAGGTAGAGGATTGGGTATACCCGTTCCCATGGTTGCCGGTGCCATCATTTCCGGGGCTTATTTTGGTGATAAGATGTCGCCCCTTTCGGATACGACCAATCTCGCACCGGCCGTTGCCGGAACCGATGTGTTCTCCCATGTCAGGCATATGATTTATACGACAGGACCGGGATACGCCATCGCTCTTATTATTTACGGACTCATCGGCCTTCGGTTTGCCGGCGGCACACTGGACACACAGAACATCGAGATCATGCTTTCCACGATGAAGGCTCATTTCTCCATCCATCCGGTTTTACTGCTTCCTCCCTGCTTTGTGATCGTCATGGTCATCAAGCGGATACCCCCCCTGCCGGCCCTTCTGGGGGGCACTACCCTGGGCGGTATTTTCGCCGTAGCCATACAGTCCAAATCACTGGCCGATGTCGTCCGGGCCGCCCATAGTGGGTATGTATCGGAAACAGGCATCGCTATGGTGGATGAACTCTTGAGCCGGGGCGGTCTGATGAGTATGATGGAAACCGTCGCCCTGATCATCTGCGCTCTTTCCTTCGGCGGCATTATGGAAAAGACCGGCATGCTGGAGACGATTGCAGCGGCCCTTCTCAAACGCGTGAGGACGACAGGATCGTTGGTGACAACCACTATTTTCAGTTGCATCGCCATGAACGCCGTTGGCTCGGATCAGTACATGTCCATCGTCATTCCAGGAAGGATGTACAAGGCTGCCTTCGACAAAAGGAAACTCCATCCCAAGAATCTATCCCGCTGTTTGGAGGATTCGGGAACCCTCTCCTCTCCCCTGATTCCCTGGAACACCTGCGGTGCCTTCATGCACGCCACGCTGGGCGTGAACCCGCTCCTGTACCTTCCCTTTGCGTTCCTGAATTTAACCAATCCCTTGGTATCGATATTCTACGGCTACACCGGTATCACCATGGAGAAAGTAGACGATACGGATGCTGAGACTGTCGAGACGAAAACAACAGGGAACGATGCGTGAACCCCTCAACGGTTCAGGTCGAAGGCCGGCCTCTTAAAGATGATGAATTCTGTTGTCCGAGGCATCAAGAATGTGTAAAAAGGATGTTTTTAAAAACCAGCTAACTACGTACATGAATGACAGAAAATAAAAAAGAAATCCCCCTGGCCGTCTCCCTGATACCCGTCCTTTTTTTAATAGGTACGCTGTCCGTCGTCCTGATCGTCTTTCATGAACAGCCTCACATCCCCCTGATCGCAGCAGCAACCCTGGCCGCAGCCATCGCGGCCATTTACAAACACCCGTGGAAAGAAATCCAGGAAGGCATGGTTCACGGCATTACCATTGCCATGTCCTCGATCCTGATTCTCTTCATCGTCGGCATGATGATCGGCATCTGGATTCTGGGCGGCATCGTACCGACGATGATCTATTACGGGTTGAAAATCCTCTCGCCCGGTATCTTCCTCGTGGCGACGCTGCTCATTTGCTCCATCGTAGCACTGGGTACGGGCTCGTCTTGGTCCACGGCCGGCACTGTGGGCGTCGCCCTGGTCGGCGTGGGTCGGGGATTGGGCATCCCCCTCTCCATGGTCGGCGGTGCCATCATCTCGGGTGCCTACTTCGGAGATAAGATGTCGCCCCTGTCGGACACCACGAATCTGGCTCCTGCCGTGGCCGGTACCGATCTGTTTTCCCATATCCGTCATATGGTCTACACCACGCTGCCCGCCTATCTCCTGGCCATACTCCTCTATGGTCTCATCGGGATCAAATTCGCCAAAGGGACGCTTCAGGTCGAACAGATCGACATCATGCTCTCGACGATGAAATCCACGTTTTATATCCACCCCATTCTCCTGATACCCCCCACCCTCGTCATCTTCATGGTCATACGGAGAATCCCTCCCATTCCAGCCCTGTTCGCAGGAACTCTGGTGGGGGCCGTGTTTGCCGTGGCAACTCAATCGGCTTCTCTCTCGGGAATCGTCGAGGCTGGATTCTCCGGTTATGTCTGCAACACCGGTGTGAGCGTGGTCGACGATCTGCTCTCGCGGGGTGGACTCATGAGCATGATGGAAACCGTCGCACTGATCTTCTGCGCCCTTGCCTTCGGAGGCATCATGGAGAGAAGCGGCATGCTTGAAACCCTGGCCGGATCTCTCCTGAAAAAAGTGCGCAAGGATGGATCTCTCATCGCCACGACCATCGGGAGCTGCATCGGCATCAACGCCGTGGCGCCTACCCAGTATATGTCCATCGTCATCCCGGGGAGGATGTACAAGACTGCCTTCGAACGCCGGGGCCTGCATCCAAAAAACCTCTCCCGCTGCCTTGAGGATGCCGGCACTCTCACGTCCCCCATCATCCCCTGGAACAGCTGCGCCGCCTTCATGCATGCCACCCTGGGTGTGAGTCCCCTGCTCTATGCCCCCTATGCCTTTGTAAATTTGTTCACACCCCTGATTTCCGTCATATACGGCTACGCGGGATTCAGTATCACTAAACAAAGCACTACAGATTCTGAAGAATGAACGTGAAAGCTTTACACACGATTTCTGGGATAACAACCATGCGATGAAGAATCGACCCGCCCTCAAAGCCGTCCTTATCCTGATGGCAGGAATCATGGGGGAGCGATTCCTGAACGTGCCATTCCTACCCCTTCTCATCATCACTTCGGCATTCTGTCTCCTGGCACTGGGGGGCTTTCTTTTGAAAAAAGGGGATACGTTCGTACAGCTTTTGCTGATGCTATCTCTGGCATCCCTGGGCATGCTTCGGTATGCCCAGAGTGTCCGGCTCCTTCCAGCCAATCATGTCCTGGTCCATGCCGGAAATCCTGAATCCGTCACCATCCGAGGGCACTTGCTGAAAGACCCGGTGGAAAGACCGAACCGGGGCGAACTCATTGTGGAATCGTCGGAAGTGACGGTGGGAAGCAAACGGATTCCGACACGGGGAAAAATCCTGATCACCGCATACAACAAGCTACCCATCAACCTGCAGTACGGTGATGTCATCACAGCCACAGGATTTCTCCGGAGACCCAAAGGACAAAGGAATCCCGGGGGCTTCGACTATCGTGCCTACCTGGCCCGACATCATATCCACGCACTTCTCAGGGTGTCCGAATCCAACGATATCACACTGACAGGGACGAGAAAAGGGAATCTGATTCTAAGACATGTTGTCTATCCGGCCCGCCGGCACATGCTCCAGACCATCGATAAGACGACATTCGGGCCGGGCCGCGCCGTGCTCCGGACTCTCATCGTCGGAGACAGACAATGGATGACCCCGGAACTGAGAGATCGGTTTGCCAGGGCAGGCATCGTACACCTTCTGGCCGTGAGCGGGCTTCATGTCGGATTTGTGCTTCTCATCCTCACGGCAATCGCTGGACTTCTCCGCCTTCCCCATAGCAGCCGGGTCGTCCTGATTCTTCTGGGTCTTCTGTTCTACGCTTTATTGACCGAAGCCAAGGATCCGGTCATCCGGGCATCCATCATGGCCGGCGTCTACCTGATGGGGACACTCCTGGAGAGGCGAACCAATGCCCTGAATACCCTGAGCGTGGCTGCCCTGGTCATACTTCTCATCAGACCTCAGGATTTGTTCGACGTCGGATTTCAGCTTTCGTTTGCCGCCGTTGTTTCCATCGTCTATGGCTACCAAAAACTCCGCGCCCAACCCTGGGTGATAAAATGGCATCAACGACTACCCAGACATGCCGTCGCCAATCATGCGATAACCCTTGTTCTTGTATCCTTATGCGCACAGATCGGCATCATCCCCCTGGCCGTCTATTATTTTAACCGTATCCCCCTGCTGTCCGTTCTTGTCAACGTGTTTGCCATTCCCATCGTCTGGCTCATCGCAGCCCTGGGATTCACGTCCATTCTTTTTGGCATTGTCAGTCCCTGGCTTGCGGCAGTCTACGGAATCCTGAATCATGAAATCATCGCCCTTTTCATCAAAGCCGTCACATGGATCGGGGGCTTACCGTTCTCCGAGGTCTCCATCCCGACGCCTCATCTCCTTCACATCCTGACCTACTTCTTCTTCATCCTTCTCCTTATTCACATGCGGAATACCGTCATTCTGAAAAGACTCGTTATGCTGGTTCTGATAAGCCTCAACCTGATCGTATGGAAGGCAGCCCTTTCCAGCGATGCAGGTAAATTGACCTGGATACAGTTCGACGTGGGTCAGGGCGATGCGGCGCTCCTCCGCCTGCCCAGGGGGAAGCATGTTCTCATCGACGGCGGCGATAGGACACCCTTCTTCGACAATGGGGAACAAGTCATCGCATCTTACCTTTGGCATAAAGGCATACGGAAGCTCGATGCCGTCATCCTTTCGCATCCTCATGACGATCATGTGGGAGGTCTGCTCTATATCGCAGACCGTTTTCGAATCGACCAAGTCGTGACGGGCAGGATCGATCTATCATCTCCACTCTACGATGCGTTCCGAGAAATCATCACAGACAAGAAGATACCGCTTCGCACCGTTACAGACCTCGATTCCCTGGTCTATCCCGGGATAATGTGCTATCTCGTCCCGCCGGACGAAGGCGCGTTCACGGAACGCCACAACGTCAACAACCAATCTTTGATCGTGAACGTCCTGTTCGGGAAAACACGGCTCCTGTTCATGGGTGATGGAGAGAAAGAAGCCGAACAGCACATCCTGGCCTCCGGCATTCCCCTGCGCTGCCAAGGGCTCAAGGTGGGACATCATGGAAGCGCCACCTCCAGTACGGCTCCGTTCCTATGGAGGGCGCGACCGGAGCATGCGGTCATTTCTGCGGGAGAGTATAACCGATTCAACCATCCGTCCCCTGTTGTATTGGAGCGCATCCGGGTGGTGGGCGCCACCGTATACCGAACCGACCTGTCGGGTGCTGTGATCTTGAAGTCCGACGGTCAGACGCTTCATCCTATCGATTGGCACTGAAAGAGGAAAACCTATGACACGTGACACCAGACCCATCCGCGCTTGTTGGACATGCTTTTTAATGCTCGTCCTCGTAGTACCGATGCATATGCTGATAGCCCAGGAATCATGCCCGTTGAAGTTCGCCGTTTCCTTCCCGCCGGAAGCCCACGATGCACCCATCACGGGACGCGTGTACGTCATGATTTCTGAGAGCAACCATCGCGAGCCCCGGCTCCAGGTACATACCCACGGCATCTCGTTCTGGGGAAAGGATGTGACAGGGAAAATACCGGATGAAGCCACGTGGATTGATGAGTTCTGCTTCGGTTATCCCCTGGAGAGCATTCGGGACATCCCTGCCGGTGAGTACTTCGTGCAAGGTTTCGTGAATATCTATACGGAGTTTAAACGCGCCGACGGCCATACGCTCTGGCTACACCAGGATCAGTGGGAGGGTCAAAGGTGGAACCGCTCGCCCGGCAACCTGTACAGCGACGTGAAAAAAATGGTTCTCGATCCTTCCCGGGACGAGACCATCGCGTTGAGCTGTGGGAATGTCATCCCCCCAGTCCAGATTCCCCCGGACACCCGATGGATCAAGCGCATCAAATTCCAGAGCCGCATCCTCTCCGAGTTCTGGGGTCAGCCCATGTTCCTGGGCGCCACCATCCTCCTGCCCAAGGGGTACGACGAACATCCCGATGTCGAGTATCCTGTGAATTACGTACAGGGACATTTTTCGCTGAGGGCGCCGTGGGGCTTCACGGAAGAAAATCCCGGAGAAGAAAATTCCCGCCAAGGCAGGGGCTATGAGTTTTATAAATACTGGATTTCTGACGAATGCCCCCGGATGATCCTCGTCACGTTCCAACACCCCTGCCCGTACTACGACGACTCGTACGGCGTGAATTCCCCCAATACGGGACCCTACAGCGATGCCATCCTGGAAGAGCTCATACCCCGCGTGGAGGAGACATTCCGCATCATCCGCAAACCCTACGCCCGGGTGCTCTCCGGCGGATCGACGGGCGGCTGGATTTCCCTGGCTCTCCAGATTCTCCACCCCGACTTCTTCGGTGGGACCTTCTCCCTCTGTCCCGATCCCGTGGACTTTCGTTACTTCCAGTGTGTGAACATCTATGAGGATCAGAATGCCTATATGAAAAAATTCGGTTGGGTTCAGGTACCCACGCCCAGCGACCGTTTCACTGACGGTATTGTACACTTGACATACCGACAACGAAACCACATGGAGCTAGCCATGGGCACCAAGTGCCGGTCGGGAGAGCAGATTGATATCTTCGAGGCCGTGTTTGGGCCCATGGGACCGGATGGTTATGTGAAGCCCCTGTTCGACAAGAAAACGGGGGAGATCGATACGACCGTGGCCCGGTACTGGAAGGAACACTACGATCTTCGATACTACCTGGAGAAAAACTGGTCGTGGCTGGGACCGAAACTCACGGGCAAGCTCCACATCTACACAGGTGATATGGACACGTTCTACCTGAACAATGCCGTGAGACTCTTGGAGGAATTTCTCGAGAGCACGACGAATCCATACTACGACGGCATCGTCCGGTACGGCGACGGGCAACCTCATTGCTGGGGCCCCTGGGGAGAGGAACTGCTGGGCCTGCTCAGGGAGCATATCATCAAAAACGCGGAGGAGGGGGACGATACATCAGCGTGGAATTATTGACACGAATCCTGATTTCATCATCCACAGGACCTCTTCTCTGTCGAGGAACCATAAAGGAAGGAGTACCATGAAGTTCTACAATCATCGTTATGTATGGATGACCACACACGTCTTTTGTTTGTTCGTGCTCACAACTCTGATGACGGCCTGTCAAGCGCCGGCCGACACAGATCCACGGTTGACATTCGAAATCACTGTCCCGGCCGAGGCACATCCCGAGCCCATCACCGGACGTGTGTACGTGATGATCTCCCGGCAGGGCGAGCGCGAACCCCGATTGCAGATTAGAAGAGCCACGGGCATTCCCCTGTGGGGAGAAAACGTCTATTCCTTGAAATCCGGCGAGGCCGGCATCATAGACGCGAAATCGTTTGGATTTCCCCTCAGGAGCATACAGGAAATCCCCCCGGGCGAGTATTTCGTGCAGGGCTTCGTGAATATCTATACGGAGTTTCAACGATCCGACGGCCACACCCTCTGGTTCCACCAGGACCAATGGGAGGGACAGCAGTGGAACCTCTCACCCGGCAACCTGTACAGCGACGTGAAGAAGATGTCCATCGATCCATCGAACACGCAGACCATACGACTGAACTGCACGAACGTCATTCCCCCCATCGACATCCCAGCCGATACCCGGTGGGTCAAGCGCATCAAGTTCCAGAGCGACATCCTCACCGAATTCTGGGGTCAGCCCATGTATCTCGGAGCCACTGTTCTGCTACCCAAAGGCTACGATGACCATCCGGATGTCCACTATCCGGTGAATTACGTGCAGGGGCATTTTTCCCTCCGGCCTCCCCATGGCTTTCGTACCGACGACCCGGGCGAAGAAAACCGCTGGGGACGGCGCGGATACGATTTCTACAAATACTGGACGTCGGACCAATGCCCCCGGATGATCGCCGTCACGTTCCAACATCCCTGTCCCTATTACGACGATTCGTACGGCGTGAACTCCCCCAACACGGGCCCCTACGGCGACGCTATCATGGAAGAGCTGATACCCCGCATCGAGGAGCAGTTCCGGGTGATCCGCAAACCCTACGCCCGTGTCCTTTCCGGCGGCTCCACCGGCGGGTGGATTTGCCTGGCCTTCCAGACATTCTATCCCGATTTCTTCAGCGGCACATGGTCCCTGTGTCCCGATCCTGTCGACTTCCGGTACTACCAGATCGTGAACATCTACGAGGATAAGAACGCGTATTATCAGGAGTTGGAATGGATGCGTGTGGAGCGTCCCAATCTGCGATCCACCGACGGGAACATTCAATTCATGATGAAGGATGAGAATTACTACGAACTCGTGGTGGGAGACAAAACCCGGGGCGGGGGTCAATGGGATATCTGGGAGGCCGTGTTCAGTCCCATCGGCCAGGACGGGTATCCGAAGCCCATATGGGACAAGGTGACGGGTGAGATCGACCACCGGATCGCCCAGGAGTGGAAGAAATACGACCTCCGATACTATCTGGAACAAAACTGGTCCTGGCTCGGCCCCAAGCTCGCGGGTAAACTGCACATCTACACGGGTAGCATGGACAGTTTCTATCTCAACGACGCCGTCGTCCTCCTGGAGGCGTTTCTGGAGAACACGACAGAGCCCTACTATGCGGGTACCGTCGAATACGGCGACCGGCAGCCTCACTGCTGGGGTCCGCGGGGAGAGGAGCTGTTCGGACTGTTCAGGAATCACATCGTAAAAAATGCCGATCCGGGGGACGACACATCGGCATGGAATTATTGAGACAGACTCTATTCCATCAAACACATACGATCCTCTGTTGCAGAGGGATAAATAAAGGAGAGGTTCTATGATATTCTTAAAGCATCGCTTCTTTGCTCCTTGGACAATCCTCTTTTGTATTCTCGCGCTCTTATCTCCTGGGCAAGCACATCCGAAAGCCGATCAGACAGATCCCAGGTTGACATTCGAAATTTCCTTCCCCGACTCTGTCCATGCCGGGCCCATCACCGGAAGGGTGTACGTCTTCATCACTCGGAACAGCGACAGAGAGCCGCGATTCCAATTCGGCCGTACCGGCGTTCCCATCTTTGGTCTGGATGTCGAACAACTGAAACCCGGTCAGCCCGCTATCATCGACGAGACGGTGCTGGGCTCTCCGGTGGTGAGTCTCCGGGACA
>Ga0180438_10002489_pt1 | contig 29905 bp, 26 predicted proteins | sample SS_ome_12_FD_132455 | JGI IMG/M metagenome (GOLD analysis project Ga0180438, IMG submission 132455) | Hypersaline lake sediment archaeal communities from the Salton Sea, California, USA - SS_3_D_2 metaG | ecosystem: Environmental > Aquatic > Non-marine Saline and Alkaline > Hypersaline >...
GACTGAACCCACCACTGAAGTTGTCGAACTCGTTCCTGCACGGATTGCGTGCTACTACCGCGTAATGCCGTTGTCGTGCAAAAACGGTCAACTCCGTGTAGCCATATCCGACCGGGCAGACCTGGACCGGCTCGACGAGCTGCGTTTGGCGCTAGGATATACAATAGAACCTGTTCAGTGGGAAGAAGAAGCGATTCTGGAGTCCATCAAGCAGTATTACGGTATAGGCGCTGACACTCTTGAGCGATTGTCACGGACCGCCACCGACACGGTCGCCGTGGAAGAGAAAGAGGAAGACCTGGCGGACCTTTCAGCGGATTCCTCCATCATCAAGTTCGTAAACCAGCTCATCCTGGACGCCTACCGGGAGCGGGCCACCGATATCCACATAGAGCCGTTCGAGAAAGACCTTCGGGTGCGCTACCGCATAGACGGCATGCTGTACGAGACATCAATTCCGTCCCAGGTAAAGCAATGGCAAGAGGCGATTGTGTCCCGTATCAAGATCATGGCCAACCTAAACATCGCTGAGAAACGCGTTCCGCAAGACGGCCGTATCAAGGTCCAGGTAGGCGACGAGCGGCTCGACTTACGGGTGTCCATACTGCCGGTTGCACACGGGGAGAGCGTTGACATCCGGATCCTGCAGCGGAGCAATGTCTTCCTGAGCCTTGAGCAGCTCGGGCTTTCTGAGCAAGGTTTAGAGGTTTTCAACCGCGTGGTAAGGAAACCTCATGGCATAGTCCTCCTGACAGGACCAACAGGAAGCGGCAAGACCACAACGCTTTACGCGTGCCTGGACAAAATGAACTCAATCCACCGCAAGATCATCACTATAGAAGATCCGGTGGAGTACCAGATGCGCGGCATCTGCCAGATGCAGGTGCTGCCCAAGATCGGATTCACGTTTGCAGCGGGGCTACGCTCGATGCTCCGGCACGACCCAGACGTGATGATGGTGGGAGAGATCCGCGACTTCGAGACGGCGGAACTGGCGATACGAGCCGCGCTCACCGGTCACCTGGTGTTCAGCACACTCCACACGAACGATGCAGCAGGTGCGGTAACCCGCTTACTGGACATAGGCATCGAGACATATCTGGTAGCCTCGTCCGTTGAATGCGTGGTAGCCCAAAGGCTGGTCCGACTGGTCTGCAAGGGCTGCTCCAGACGTGTGAAACCCGATCGATGGCTGTGCAAGGAACTAGGTCTAAACGCAGAGGAAGAGGACAGCTTCGTGGGCGGTGAAGGGTGTGACGCCTGCCGTGGTTCCGGCTACTTTGGCCGTACCGCAATCGGCGAGATCATGGTGATGAACGAGTCCATCCGGGAACTAGTGAGCGCTCGTGCACCGGCTGGCACGATTCGGAACCGCGCAATAAAGCAAGGCATGGTAACCCTGCGTGATGACGGTCTTGTAAAGGCTCGTGCCGGTTTTACGAGCCTCGAAGAGGTACTTCGTGTAACCCAGAGCGACGAGGATCTGGCTGGCCTATAAGGGCTGTGCGATGGCTATTTTCGCTTACCGCGTCATGCGCGAGGCAGACGCGATGGTCTCTGGTCACCTCGAGGCGGAAAACAGATCTGCGGCAGTCCGTGAGCTATTCGGACGCGGCTACCATGTCGTTTCCGTGGCCGAGGTCGATCGGGAAGGCGAACGACCCCGGTGGAGACTGTCGCTGTTTGACCGGATACGCCGTCGTGACGTGACACTCTTCACCGGCCAGCTATCCAACCTTCTCCGCGCAGGACTGCCACTCAGCCAGGCATTGGAGACCCTCGTTCAACAAACACCCAACCGCAGGCTACAAGCAGCCGTCCAGCGAGTCCTATCCTCTGTGAAAGACGGGTCGATGTTATCTGCCTCACTCTCCTCAGAACCCGACATCTTCTCGCCGCTGTATATTGCAATGGTTCGCGCGGGCGAAAGTGGCGGGATGCTGGACATCGTCTTGAAGAACCTCTTCGAGCTCATGTCGCGGCAGGACGAAGCACGTGCCCGCCTCAGGACGATGCTAACCTACCCGGCCATCCTCGTCTTCCTGGGTGCGTGCACCGTGACTGCGCTCCTGACCTTTGTCATTCCACGATTCGTGATTATGTTCCAATCACTCGGCCAGACCCTGCCGATCCCTACGCTCATGCTAATCCGGATCAGCCACTTCTTCCAGTCCTACTGGTGGGTACTGCTGCTGGCAGGATTGGCTATGGTGCTGTTACTACACCGCGCATGGCGGAGCGAACCAGGCCGGAGGTTTTTCGATCGCTGGTTTCTGCGTGTTCCTGCGCTGGGCGCACTGTGGATTAAATCAGAGCTCTCCCGGTTTGCCGGTGTCGTCGGTCAGCTCCTGCGCAACGGCGTGACCATCTTGCCTGCACTTCAGATCGCCGGCGCCACATTGACCAACAACGTGTACCGGGACGCAGCACAGTTCTGTCACAAGGGAGTCAAAGAGGGAGAACCGCTGAGCGAGCAGCTCAAGAAAACGGAACGTTTTCCACCAATGTTCACCAACATTGTGGCAGTGGCCGAGAAATCCGGTAATCTCGACGAAGCGCTGATGGGAACTGCGGACGATTACGAAAAGGAGCTCACGAGAGGCCTGACATCGCTCATGACCGTTCTGGAGCCTGTCCTTATCATCTGCGTCGGAGCGATCGTCGGATTCATTGTGGTGGCAATGCTGCTGCCGATATTCGAGCTCAACGCGATCATACAGTGAGAGAAAGGACAATATGAATGAGAACTGATAGAGGTTTCACACTCGTCGAGTTGATGTTGGTGGTGATCATCATCTCAGTGCTGGCAGCCATAGTATTACCACGATTCGTGGGGAGACAGGAGCAGGCGAAAATGTCTGCCGCGAAAGCACAGATCGCTTCATTCTGCACAGCGTTAGACACGTTTGAGCTCGAGGTCGGCAGGTTTCCGTCAACGGAGGAAGGTCTTGTGGCCTTGCTTGAGAAACCCGCTACGCTTGGCGACGACGTGGAGTGGAACGGTCCTTACATTCGCGAGCTGCCGCTCGATCCGTGGAATCATGAATACACGTACAGATACCCCGGTGAGGTCAACGTCGATTATGACCTCGTTTCAGCCGGCCCGGACGGCGAAGAGGGTAACGAGGACGACATAACCAACTATGTTCGCGAACGCTAGAGGGTTTACGTTTCTGGAAATGTTGCTGGTCTGCGCGATCCTGTCGCTTCTCATCGGCGTCGCGCTGCCACGCTTCTCCGGCACAGCCGACAGCTTTGCAGGCAGGGAAGCGTGCCGACAGCTAGCCTCAGCGATCAGATACGCCCAACAGCGGTCGGTGCTCCAACGGAAACTCGTACGAGTGGTGTTGGACAGAGAGAAGAACTGTTTCACAGTTGTGGCTCCGCAAGGTGCAGGCCAGCAAGGCCACGACAACCGCGTTGAGAGCCTGTGGAGCGTGCCGGTTGAGCTCCCATCCAGAGTCAAATTTGCAGCCTTGCACTGCGACGAGATTGAGGAATCGGCAACAAAATGGGAGCTACCATTCCGCCCGGACGGCCGGGTGCCCGAGTGCACCATTGAGCTTGAAACGTCCGGGGAGAGAAGGTACGAGGTCGCGATTGAAGCGCGCACCGGCCGGGTAAGAACGCAACGGCTCGCGGGCGAAGGTGCAGGCTTATTGTCAGAGCTGGGTCGATAAATGAAACGATACTCTTCAGGTTTCACTCTGATAGAGGTGCTCGTCGCTCTGGCAGTGATCGGTGTCGGTATTGTGGTTGTGCACGAGGCCTTCTCCATCGGTCTGAGAACGGTCGACCTGGCTAGCGAGCGTGCAACGGGGTTGATGCTCCTCCACGAGAAAGCTCAGGAGTTGAGTCGCGAGCCGCGACAATCAGGTGAGACCGTTACGGGCAAGTTCGACGATCCTTTTGTCGAGTATGCATGGGAAGCCTCGTGTGAAGCGGTGCCCGACGAGGACTATTTCTTGCTCACGGTGAAGGTTGTGTGGGCAGACGGCAGGCGAAGCGTTAGCGCGAACACGTGGCTCGGTCGTCAAGGGTAAGCCTCTATGAGAAGATGGAGTGAGAAACTCATCATTGTCGCCCGCGAGGGGCTGGACTTCTCTCCGGGTTTCACTTTCGTGGAGATGATGCTCGCCGCGACAGTTTTCGCCATTGTGATGGGAACATTGTATTCAGCGTTCCGTTCCGGTCTGCAGGCATACTCGGCTGCTGACAGGCGGTCGGAACAGCTCCACGCGTTGCGGGCACTGCGTGAAGACCTCAACCAGGATCTGATGAGCGCTTACGCCGACGCAGACGAATTCGAGGAGGTGTTCTCAACGGACCGACAGGGAGGAATTGTTACGGTTTCGTTCTACTCGGTACCAGGAGAGAGTGAATCCAGAAATGGTTCTGTCGGCGATCTCCTGTTCGTCGAATACTCTCTGTCGAGTACCGCAGACGAGGAAGGAATGAGCCTGGAGCGGACTATTTCTCCAGTGATAGCGGGACAGGTTCTCGCCGCAGCCGATTCAGAGATCCTATTGGATGATATGAGATCGGCCGAGTTCTTGTTCTTCGACGGGCAGGAATGGACTACCGAGTGGTTGAGACCGGATCAGCTGCCCAAAGCCGTGCGCCTTGAGTTTTCCCAACCGTCGTCACTGCGGTCTTGTCGGGTAACATTCTACATACCCGTAACATGGAGTTCCTAGCATCGTGAGCACGAATAGAGGGACGATTCTGCTGACAACACTCTGGGTGTTGGTGATGCTGTCGACCTTGGCACTGGGGTTGGCTTTCCAAGCGCGTCTGGAACTCGCGATGTCCTCGTTCGAGGAGGAGACCGAGAGGTTGGATCTCCTGGTGCAAGGCGCCCTTAACCGTGCATTAGCCCGTCTGGAAGCCGATAAACAGTTGGATGTCGACGCTTACAACGAGTTGTGGGCTGCAGCGGTCACGTATAACTCTGACGAGGACGCACGTTCAGGTAAAGGTGAAGGTGAGTCGGTCGAACTCCACTGGCTAGTACTTGACGAGAACCGCAAGATCTCCATCAACACCGTATCTGAGGAAATAATAGCGGGTATGCTCGAAGCGCAGTACGGTGCCGAAGTCAGCGCACCCGAACTTGCTTCGTACATCCTTGATTGGATTGACGCAGACGATGTCGGTTACGGTGAGAGCCGGCAGTATGCGTACCGTGACCCTCCGTACTCGTGCCGGAACGACGCGATGAGGCGGATTGATGAGATGCTGTGCGTCCAGGACGTCACCCCATGGCTCTTCTTCGGAGAAGATGCAAACTGTGATGGTGTCCTGGACCCAAACGAGGACGACGGTGATGAAAACCTTCCCTTCGACAACGCCGACGGCCGGCTCCAGCAGGGACTGCGCGACCTGTTCACGGTGTATGGAGAAGGCGAAGTCAACGCAAATACCGTAGACGGTCCTGTGCTTGAGGCAGTATGTAATGCCGTCCTTGATCCGGCAAAAGCGCGTGAAGTCGCTGGCGAGATCGTGGCGGAAAGAGCGGGACCGGACGGTGAGCCGGGTACGAGCGACGACCGTCCGTTCACGAGCATAAGCTCAATTCGAAACGCCATTGGTTCGGAGAACTACCGCGCGTTGTCAGCGAACGGTATTCAGCTCGTACCTTACTCTCGCGCGTTTACGGTGATCGTTGAGGCAAAATGTGTACCGTCAGAAGTGCAGAGAGCGGCTCGCGTGGTCGTAAGCCGCGAGCGCGACGGTCTACAGGTTGTGTCGTGGCAGTGGAGCTAACACGGGGATGACGGCTAGAGCGGTTCTCAAATATGTTGTGGATGCACTTCGCGAAGGTATCCTCGGACCGACTCCTGAAGTTGTGGGCGTGGATCTCAGCCGGCAAGAGATGAGGCTTGCGAAGGTTCGCGTCAGCCGAGACGGGTATACTGCGTTTGTTGACACTGTCTGTCCGGATAGTGCTGACAAGCCATCCGGGGGGGCTCCTGCAAAGGCGGAGATGCATCACGCCCGTGTCGCGGCGGTGGTACCGCGCCATTTGCTCACAGTACGTCGCGTGCGGTTGCCGAGCCACGACGAGTCGCTGTTGAGCGAGATGGCATCGTTCGAGGCAACGCGAATGGTTCCGCACGACGCAGACCAACTGACGGTTGCTCACCACGTAACAGAGCGGTGCCAGGACGGATCGTCTCTCGTAACCGTGGTCGTTGGTGAAACGAGAGTCCTGGAGCAACTGGTCAAAGAGCTTCGCAGCTACGGGGTCGAGCCTGACAGGTTAATACCGTCGCCGTACGCTGTGCAATACGCTTATGGGAGCACGCAGGTGGGAGCCGAAGCAGACGTCAACAGCCAGGCGAGAAGTGAAACCGTTGCTCTGGTCGTCGCAGAAAGCGACCGCCTTGAGGTGGACGTTCTAGAGGATGGCAAGGTTCATTACAGCCGGGGTATTCCACTTCCGAACGAAAGCGATACGCCTGGCGTTTCAGGACCGACACAGCTGGCAGACGAGGTGCGTCGGAGCGTGGCGCACGGCGTCCGACTGGACGGCCTTGAAGAACCGAAGCTGCTGCTAGTGACCGGAACCGGCGAGACGGCTGCGCACCTGCAAGATGCTTTACAGCAGGACGGTATTGTTGTCGGCTCGCTCGATCTAATGTGTAACGGCTCGCGTGTGCAGATAACCAATTCCTCATCGGAGTTTAAGCCGAGTGCGTTGGCGATTGGTGCGGGCATCGCTGTTCTCGAATCGGGTGCTTCCAGTATTGATTTGCTGCCGGCTGCTTTCGCGAAACGACAATCCCTGCTGCAACGGTGGAGGCTCGCAGGTACGGCTGTCTTTTTAGCGGCCATATGCGCGGTCAGCCTCGCGGGCGTGATGTCACGATTTCAGCAGCGCCAGGAGCAGCGTCTCGCACTACTGAAGGACATGGTCAGGGAGATCCGAGCCGAAGCTGCCGATGTGCAGAGAAAAAAAGAGCGGCTGGACGTGTTGCACGCGCAGTTGGACACAGCAAATTCTCCCCTGGAGTTGCTCGCAAAGCTGCACACTGCTGCACCGAAAGAGCTTGGAATCGATACGTTTCACTTGGAATCGAACGACAAGGTGGTAATCACCGGACAGGCCGAGTCTCCATCAACAGTGTGGCGACTGCAGGAGAGTCTGGCGGAAACCGGTGTTTTTGGAGATGTCAAGATCCTCTATGTGAGCTCGCGGTCGGTACGAGGCATCCAGATTGTGGCCTTCAAGATGGAGTGCGATCTAACACGAGCTACGAGTCGGAGCAAGGGACGGGACAAATGACGGCTTTCCGCAAATTGAATCCTCGCGAACGGCGTGTAGCCGTCCTGACAGCGGCCGTCGTGTTGGGCGGCCTGATATGGGTGAAGGCGGTAGAACCGGCGGGTCATCGATGGATTCAGCTCCGTCAGGAGGTCGCTACCTATGACAGGGAGCTCTCGAGAATGCGAGGTCTGTTAGCGCAGAAAGATGCCATTGATGACGCAATGAAACGGGTGGGTGAACTGGAGAGCGCTTCCGGCTCGGATGCGAGCGAACCCGACACGTTGTTGAAAGAGATCGAGAGGATGGCGGCTACGAGTGGGATGCACCTCCTGTACCTCAAACCGCGACAGGTCAAAGGCAAGGGCGTTTCAGGACGGCTGGGTGCAGAGTTGAAGGTTGAAGGTTCGATGAGGTGCCTTGGGCGCCTTCTCCAGGAGCTGCAAACCTCCATGCTGCTGCTGAAGACGCAACAGCTAACGGTTACTGTCGGGCGTGAAGCCGGGCAGGTGCAAGCAGTGATACGCATTGCGAAGCTCGGCACCAGAGGAGTGTAAGCCGTGGTGGGATTTGAGAAGACGATGAGGTGGCTCAATCGCACACTATTGTGTGTCGCGCTGGCGCTCATAGGATGTTACATAGGCCTCATAGTAGCCGGGCCGCCGAAAATCTCCGTTGAAGCCGGCGACGAGGACGTGAGGGCTGCACAAGGTAGTCAAGTTCTTCCCTTGCAGCGTCTCATCGGCGACCCGGCCCGCTACGCAGACCTGTTTGCGCAACGGCAGCTTTTCCGACACCTTGTCCAGGAACGAGCACGGCCGTTAGCAGCCGATTCGGCTGAAAGCTACAAGCTGCTCGGGATCAGCTTCGACGGCAAGGTGTACCAGGCACACGTTTTTGAAGAGAAATCGGAGACGTATCACACGTTTCGTGTGGGCCAGTATATGGGCGACTATCTCGTAGAGGAGATTGGTAGGGACCGCGTTCTGCTTTCAAAGGGAGAGGAGCGTTTAGAGCTGAAAAAATGAAACTGACATCACGATTGCTGTGCTCGGTTACGTGCTGCTTTTTGGCTTGGCTTTCCGTCGTGCCGCTGTGTGCCCAACAGGAAGAAGCTGAGAATCTCTCAGGTGCGCATATCTTCGACCTCGGGCTGCCGGAGATGGATATCAACCAGGTGCTGAAGATCATGTCAGACACTTCGGGGTGGAATATCATACCGAGCCAACAGGTCAAAGGGAAGGTGAGCGTCTGGCTCAAGGATATCGATGTCGAGACCGCTCTGCGGGAGATCGTGGAGGTGAACGGGTTCCGGCTGCACAAGGAGGGTAAGACGGTTCAGGTTCTCTCGGAAGAGCAGTTTGAGACGCTTTACGGCCCGGAGACCGAGCAGAGAGTATTTGCCCTTAAACACAGCTCAGTCACGCATCTCAGTGCGTCGATCCAGTCGTTGCTCTCCAAGAAAGGTAAAGTGATAACCGACGTACGCAGCAACATCATGGTCGTTTCAGATATGACGGGGTTCCTCGATGTTATAGACAAGGTTGTCCGGGAGATGGACCAGCAAGTCGAAATCAAGGTGTTTCCGCTTCGCCATGCGTTCGCGTATGACGTTGCCGGCGTACTGGAAACGCTGATGACGGAACGCGGCAAGATCCAGGCTGATGACCGGAGCAACCAGTTGGTTATCACTGAGACGCCCGAGAATATGCGGCAGTTGGAGAAGACCATTGAGAAGCTGGATAAAGAGGATGTCTACCTGACCCGCACCTACGAGCTGCTCTATGCGGACGCGGAACAGGTTGCTGACATAATCTACGAGATGATAACAGGGTATCGCCGGCAGGTTGGACGTGGGGTTTCCCCGCAGAGCATGCAACAGCCCGTGCCGGGCCGGAGGCCGGCACGCACTACCGCTTCCAAGACCGGCCCTCGGTACGGTACTCCCGGACAAAAAAGGCCTCTCACCACGATCGCTGAGCCGCGACCGGCTGCCGAACCTCGACCTCCCACTCCTACACAGGAACAAGCCCCGGTGAGCGCGCCCGCCGTTGCGGAAGCTATGGGGGAAGCAATAGGGCCGCTCGAAACTGTTGTGGCGGACCCGCGCACAAATACGGTCATAGTCACACATGTGCCTAAGGTGCTCGAGCGCGTGGAGGAGGTTATCCGCATCCTCGACGTACCGCGTGAGCTCTACGTCCACCAGTTCCAGTACGCCAACCTCGAGGACCTGGCTCTGGAAGGGAAGCTCGAGCCGTTGCTCGGGCGGCCGGACGAGGAGTTCCAGGTAGACTATGCGAACAAGAAGGTCACGTTTCGGGCGACTTTTGAGAAGGCTGAGAGGATTCTCAAGCTTTTCAAGGAGTGGGACGAGCCGCCACTGCAAACGCTTATCGAAGCGGTCGTGCTCAGTGTGGACGTGGATTTCGTACGTGATCTCGGCGTATCGCTCAGGTTGTCGGACGATGACACCGCTATCGTCGACCTGCTGTTTCCACCAGCTATACCGGCGGTTCCGCAAGCTAGCGTGCAGTTCGGCGATTTGGCCAGAACCGAGTACCACGTGCTGTTGCAAGCGCTGCAGTCGGACGATCGGACAAAGCTACTTTCTAATCCCAGGGTACTGGCACTGAACGACGAGGAAGCACTGTTCAGCGTGGCGACAGATGAGCCGTTTACCGAGATCGTCACGGATGCCAACTCCGACATAACGCGTGAGGATACCCGGTTCATCCCTGTTGGCGTCATCCTGACCGTGAAACCGCGGGCCAATGACGATGGTATTATCAACATGGACGTCAGAGTGGAGGTCAGTAATCTGCAGGGGTATTCCACCAACAGCGTACCGATAGTCAGCCGATCGCAGGCTCAGTCGCGGATCCAGGTTGAGGACTCTCACACTATCATCATTGGTGGGCTCATTTTTGATGAACGGATCGAGTCGATCCGGAAGGTGCCGTTCCTGGGCGATATCCCGATCCTGAAATACGCTTTCCGGTCTCAGAAAATAGACAAGAGCAAGGTCGAGCTTATCGTGTTCATCACACCGCACGTCCAGCGATGGGGAGAACGGACGACGGTTCCGGACCTGGACGAGTTCGGACCTAAAATGGGGAGGCCATAACTACTTGTTAACAACCGAAATCCGGCTCGAGGCGTCTTTGTAGCGTTGTTGATCAGGCAAGCAATACAAACAAGCGGGCGCTGGCGCGCGACGGTCGTGATCGGGCGTTCAGAGGTGCATCCAGAATTCGCCCGGTCAGTTTTATCGGTCTGAGGGCCACCACTTCTCGCGAGTCAGAGTCGAATCTCCGATTTTTAGGGAAGAAAATGGGAAGAAAACCCGTCTTTAATGTGGAAGTGTGTCGTTGGGAAGGGGGGGCTGTTAGCGAACGTCTCCTGGTTAAATCACCGCTGAATTCAATTGTTCTGATCGAGAACGGGTACGTTCACCAGAAAGGTGGCGACAAATGAGTGCAATGACACATATTCCGAGGCTATTCGCATGTAGTGAATCCACATTGAATGTTTCTGGAGTGCACTTGCTAGACAACATGAGGAAACGCACGCCGGTAGTGTCTAGCCAGAGGAACAGAGTCGTACGGGCAAGTCGAACAACCTATGCGATGGCTCTCCCCAGCTATGCATTCAACATCTTGATTTGCGCTACTGCCCTTCTTTGTGTCGTTGGTAACGTGGCAGCGGAAGGGCGAGTGAAAACAACTCTCACCGTGGGATATGTTGAACTTGTAGGTCCTACATTACCTCTCTCAGACTTCAACGAATCCCATTCCGAGATCTCGCTGGTGCCAGCCCTCATTAACAGAGATTTCGACCGATTGTACACGACCCCTCTTCCAGAAATGGTTGTCGACCTGCCTGACGTTATAAACCTTTATGTCGGGTACCGTGCGGACGACCTCGAGCGACTAGTAGACAAAGGGCTGATCGAGCCGCTCGACAGCTTTCTTGAAGAAGCCGGCATCTCCCCGACGGATTTCTTCCCCAACGTGCTTGAGGCTGTAACATACAAGGGAAGGATTTGGGCAATTCCCAACAGAGCTATGACGCTCCTCATGTTATATGACAAAGGGGCACTCAGACGTCTCTCGATTGAGCCAACATTTGGCTCCTGGCAGGAGGTCTTTGAAGCTGCCATGAGAATCGCGGATTCTGGAATTTCAGCCCGGCCGGCACTTGGCTTCATCGGAGGAGCGGATGTGTCCCTTTTTCTTCTTTCTGAATGGATGGCAAATACTGCAGGCAGCCCACTGTTTTCATTGAGCGACCCTTCGATCCTGAAGTCTGAGAACTTCCTTAAGGCATTCAAGTTGGCGCAAGAGTACATGGCGAAGGAAGCAGCCACGTCAAACCTTGTGGAATGGCACTTCGAAATGAGTCTACCTGACATCACCGGCGCGGACCCAAACGCTTCATACGGTGTTTTGGATTTGCCAACACGCATCCTGAGCGACGACCCTCCGAATCAGCGTAGGAAGGTTCTGGGCCGTCTTGAATGTTTCGCCCTGAAGAAGAACACCCCTGCCAAGAGTGATGCCGCTTCAGAATTCCTCAAATGGGTGTTATCTGAGAAGAACCAACTTAGAATGGTCGAGCTTTCGGGCTTGGCCCCTCCTCCCGGCGGACTCCGTATCCCGACAATCCACGTACCCTTGACAAAACCTATCGTTGAGTCCCCTGCGTTTCAGGACATCCTGTCGAAGCATCCGGGCTACGCGGTGCTGCCAGGCATGTGGGAGGACATGCATTTCACACGACAGCCAGCCGGACTGTTGGCCCAAGCCCGCGAGCTTGCGGAAAGGACCATTACGGCCAACCTACCCAATCAGGGATTACGAAGTGCTCTTAATGCTGCTTATCAGGCGGTCGTTGAATTGACCGCGGAAGCTCGTGTAAGTACCACAGAATTCGACCAGTATTGATATAGCTTAGACTCTAGCTGGGGGGAGTTCGGGTGGCCACGGGAGGCAGACCAGTTCGACATCATTCCTTCTTGTTTGCCTGCCTCGGGGCTATGCTTGTGCTCATTGGAGGAGGCCCTTCAGCGCTCCTGGCCGCTTGGGCTGCAAGCGAGCCGGTAACTCCGCCAGCGAATCTGACGTCTCCGCACGAAGGAGAGTTCTCTACCATTGAGGCAACGGTCGGGGAGAATGCCCATATTATCCAGGGCATGCCGCGCCATCCCAGGTCTTCAGAGGTGCTGCATAGCATTGCCGACCTTTATACGAGCGAATTCCAAATCGACGAATCCGCAGCCTACCTTCGGATCGCAAAGGACTTTCCGAACAGCAATCTTGGCCTCTATGCTTTGAGTTCATGGCTTGACGGAAAACATGAATCGGGGAAGACCACCACCCTCCTATGGAACATAATCCGTGACCAACCCGATACACGTTTGGCAAAGTTCGCCCTTGACCGCATCCTGAGATCTGCAGAGGACTTGGTAGCCAACTGTCGTCGAGTCTCTTCAGAATTCGGAGAATCCGCCGTAGGGTTGTATGCCAGAGAAAAGATGGCGCAGCATTTCAGTGACAACGGCGGCTATCTGGAGGGACTTGAGCTGTATCTGGACCTGTATTTGGACACAATCGAGCATCAGCCCGAACGACTCGATGTCTTGCAGAAGAACCTTGCGTCGCTGTTTGTACAGGCTTCCCTACCGTATTGTGCCGCCGCTACCAGTGCTATGCGTGATCTGGAACTAAAAGACCAGTTTTTAGAGGCCCTTAGGCTGCGGCAACTGGTTAAGAGAATGTCCGGCCGGGAAGTAGGCGAAGGGAGCTCTTACGGTGGCGATTGTTACCCCGCCTTGTGGAATGCCAGGGCGGATCCTGACCAACTGATTTCCATCACCAATCAATATCCTGGAAGCCTTGCGGCCGCAAGAGGACAATTGCTTTTGGCGGCGTTGAAGCTCCAAGCAGGAGACATCGACACCTTCGCCAGCATCATGCGGGGGTCCCTTGCTCGCTGGGAACAATTGGACTCTGGCTTGACCGAGAAAGCGAACCTCCTCTTAGATGCTTGCTTCTACCTCAGCTCCAAGAAAGAGATGTCGCTCTCTTTGAATTCCGACAAGCGTTTCCGCCTCTGCGTGAGCGAAGTCGCTTCCGCTTTGAGACACGTTTTCGAACACCTCAAAACCTCCCCCGCGAGCGAAGCCGATACCGTCGCTATGCTTCTCCGGTTGGCAAACGCTTTTCACCTGGAGCTACACACGCGCGAGGAGCTTGCTGTCATTCAGCACCTCTGCAATACATTTCCTGGCAGTGTAGACTCGGGCGCATTGCACTTGAGGGCTGCGAAGCTCTATGGCGAGCGATGGCAAGCGTACCAGGACGCTGCGGAGGAATGCGGAAAGGCCAAGCACTTATTTGAGCGAGATCCGAAGGCGTTTGAGGCGGCTTTTCTTGAAGCGAAGAACCTCTATATGGCAGAAGATTTCAAAGAGGCTCAAAACTGTCTTGTGGAGCTCACTCAGCACGATGCTTGCGACAAGCTGACTCAGGATGCCTTGCTGCTTGAAGCTGCAACTGAGTTCCGGATGGGGAATATGGAATCCTCGGTTCAGGTGTTAGATAGGTTTGCCGCAGTGTATCAAAACAGTGAATACTCCGATAGAGTGCTGTTTCTCAAGGGATACTGTTACCTTGCGGCATCCCGTTATGCAGAGGCTCTTCAAACATTTCAGGAGTTCATTACCGTTTTTCCAGACAGTGAATTGGGGGGCAAAGCAAGGAGGATTCTCCAACAACTTGGAAGGGTGCGCGAAGACCTTGATGCCAAATCGGGGCAGATACACACCTCAAACAAGAGGCCAAACGTTGTTCTCATAAGCCTTGATACCGTAAGGGCGGATCATCTCAGTTGCTATGGCTACGACCGTCCCACAACACCCAACATCGATAGGATTGCGGAGGAAGGCATCATCTTCACTTCGGCAATGAGCACGTCGTCCTGGACTAAACCCTCTCACGCTTCCCTCTTCACCTCGCTGTATCCATCTGTGCACGGGGCAATAGGAAGCAGCTACAGGATGATTCCCGCGTGCAAGACGATGGCGCAATACTTTCGTGAACTTGGCTACACTACTCTCGGGATAATTTCTGCCCCACCGCTGAATTCCAGTTTCGGGTTTGACCGGGGCTTCGATGTCTACGACGACTATACTTTTGACCTAGACAGGGACTTCAACCTCTTTCTCAGGGACATGTCTGAGTCGCACGAGCAGGGTCTCGGATCACCCACGGGATTCACAGGCTCACTAATTACCGATGCAGCGTGGGCTCTTCTTCGGAATCTCGCCGCTGAAGAGAGGCCCTTTCTTCTCTTCGTAAATTACTACGACGCTCACAACGATTATCTACCACCATGGCCTTACAGCTTGAAATTCGATAGGAACTGCCAAAGTGTATTCCCTGGGAAGATAGACCAATGGCGGAACGTGGAGGACTTGCGAAACACGGTGAGCACGGATGACTTGGCCCGCATGACATCACTCTATGACGGTGAGATTGCCTATGTAGATGAGCAGGTCGGGAATCTGGTAGGGCGGTTGAAAGAGCAAGGGGAGTTTTCTAACACGATATTCGTCATCTTTGGCGATCATGGTGAGGAGTTTCTCGAGCATGGCGGGGTCACGCACCGTAAGACTTTGTACAACGAAGTTGTTCACGTTCCCCTGATCATCGCGGGATCTGGAGTGCCGAAGGGTGTCCGTTGTGGCCATCTGGTCAGTCTCGTCGATATCTTGCCTACGTTGCTGCCACTCGTCGAGGGCGAGGTTCCTGAGGGGCTCCAGGGAAGGGACATCTTGCTGGACATAATCGAGCCGAGAAAAGCGAATAGGGCGCTTGTCTTTTGTGAGCTTCACTGGGGGGTAAAAGACTCTGTCGCGATCGTTCGAGCCGATTCAAAGCTGATCCTGAATCTGTGGGATGACAGCGTTGAGCTGTTTGAGCTGGAACTCGATAGGAAGGAAGAGAGAAATGTCGCCGGCAAGTTACCTGATCTTGCTGACAGCCTGATGACGCAACTCGCAGCTTTCGATTCAGAGAATCAAGCTTTGCGGTCCAAGCTTGAGATTAGCGGTGTCGACCTGGCGAGGCCTTCTGGTGAAGAAATGGAGAGAGTGATGTCACGAATGCGCTCGCTGGGATACGTTGGGGAATGAAGGCACACAGAGATAATAGCATGCCCAGTGGATTATCTTGATGGAGCGTGAAAAACCGCTACTTTTTGCAGTACGTCATTACGTCGCAAGAAAGGTATTTAGGATCCGCTGTTGAAAGATCCCGTTGTTTCAAGGTAGTTGGGCAGCCGTGGCGAGCGGGTCTGGCGGACACCTTGACCTCTGGCAGAAAGGAGTGTCATGTCGTCGGTAGTCAAGAAGGCGTGGTTTCTGCTCACAGCGATCTTTGCGTTGGCCGTCCTAGTACCGATGCTCGTCGTTAAGGACCAACGGTCGAGGGGGCGATCAACGAGTGAGCGCGCGGTACAGGCCGGTCTTTCCAACTTGGCACGGAGCGAGCTTGAAGCGTATCTTGCTTCGAAAAGCGCAACACTTGCCTCCATCCCTTCCCACCCCCTTTCCGAGGACGTACTCCAGGATGTCGTGACCATATACCGCCACGACCTCCGTGTCGATCAGGCCGAAGCTGAAAAGATGATCGCCGAACACTTCAGAGACAGCAACCTCGGCCTTTACGCATTGAAGCGCTACCTATCTGCGCCGACAGGTGAGCCCGACGGGACAGGTACATCAGATCCCAAGACACTATACTGTCAACACCTTTGCGAGGACTACCCAAATGCAAGAGCCAGTTCTATGGCATTCGACCATCTTACGCAATACGCTCCAGATAAACTCGATCTATGCGATAGGTACATCAACATGCATCCGGACTCCAGGCTGGCAGTTTTTGCGCTCATTCGTAAGGGGGAGACTTACCAAGATGAGGGGCAAGCCGCTGAGGCAGCGTTGTGTTACCTTGAAGCGTGGCAAAAGGAGCCAGCGCGCGGCAAGAGAGTGAGCAATGCCCTTAACGATATCTGGTCAGCACGAGGTCATTGGTTCTATCCCGTACTGATGCCTGAAGACTACCTCGAAAGTCAGACTCTGAGTCCCATCAAGGAACGGATACTGTCAGGGACGCGCGCCGTTTGCGAAGCTGGCGCCGGCGATGTCGCGAATGCTCCAGAAAGATTATGGAACAGCGGCGGCAACAGAGAAGTCTTGGAAGAGATCCTCAATGATGAGCGTACTCCGGTTATCTGGCGGGCCAAGGCAGGGCTTGTCCTTGCCAAATCACTCCTGGACCGCCGGAAAACCGCCGAGGCCATCGCAGTTTTTCAAGAAGTTCATAAGCTCCTGTCCGAAAAAGGGCGGTCCACACCAGAATGTGTGGACCTCGCCATGGCAGTCTTCCTATTGAAAGACGCCCTGTCGAACGGTACATCACAACTTGAATCGCTGGACAGATCCCTCGAGCTGGTGGCTCGTCAAGCGGACGTCTCGCGGATTCGAGAGGCTTTCCTCGAACTTGCACGGGGCTCGTTCGATCTCATTTCCGCAGATGAGCAGGCATACTATACGTGTTTGATAGCTCAGCGCCACTTGGAAGTTCCTGATGTTGTGAAGGCTATGGAAACACTGAAGGCCGGAGCCGAGATCGAGGGGGTCTCTCCCCATCGGAGAAAAGAGATTGTCTTGGAACTGGCCAGGGTGTATGCCGACGAATGGGGCGCGCACCTCCAAGCCGCCAAGATCTGTGCCGAATTCTGTCCAAACCTGGCTACCACCGATGCTCGCAGGGACGTGCGCTATGCTGCAGCTAGATACTATTTCCGCGCGGCTGCCTATGACGAAGCCATTCTTCAATTCAGGGAACTCCTAGCTGAACCTGGGGACGACGGGGCCAATGCGGTGGCCGGGTTTATGATCGCCTTCTGCCACCTAAAGAAGGGGGATAATACAGGGGCAATTCGGCTATTCCACGACTTCGTCGCGAAATACCCCGATAGCGTTCTTTCGAGTCGAGCCCTGTACGTTGAGGGCGTGTGCCACCTGTCGAGCCAGCACTATGACGACGCAATCAGATGTTTTCAAGAATTGAGCGAGCGGTATCCGGAGTCCGAATATGCAGAACGAGCGAAGGATTACGTTGCGAGGCTGGCCAATATGGGTGCCGAGAAGTAGGAACATGGGAAAGAGCACGAATAGTCGGCGCTCACAGATTGTCGCTCTCTTCGGCGCAGCCGTGTTGCTGTTTGCCCCCGCCGCCGTCGTCGCTGACATGCCGCAAGAGCATCTTCTGGTTCTATCCTCGTACGAGTCCCCGAGCGGTGTCTATCACGCGCTCCTCGAGAACAGCAGCACAAAGGTACTGGAAGTCCGTCCCACACAAGTGCATCACGCGTTGGATGACTACCCCATCGAAACGTGGTGGATGCGGGTCGACCCGAAGGTGGTAGAACCGGGTCAATGGACGCATTTCTACTTCGCAACGATGCGAGACGATGTTGATGTCCGCTCGTTGAAGGCTGAATTTGACATTTCCGGCGAGAAGCTCACGCTGGACATTCCCTCGAGCAGGTCGGAACTCGACATTACGTATGCGGTGCACGAACCATCATCGAACATATTCTATTTCTACTTCCGGAACAACACAGACAGGCCGGTCAGCATCCATTCCATCAAGGCAAACGGCATAGCACTCACCAATCTCGGACCCACCACACCCGTCGAGTTGGCCCCAGGAAGGAAGGGACTGGTGCTCGGGCATTTGGATGGACTCGAAGTGCCGATCGGCGGCGTATTGCCGGCTCACATGGAGCTTGCGACAGCGGAAAAGGTATTCCACAGGTTTGGCTACCTGTTCTCCGGCGAACGGTCCTTCGTGGGAGAGGAGGATGAGTCCCGCACGTTGCTGTGGTGTCCGACGCACAAACATGGAACCTATAAGCAGGCAGCAGAGAAAATATTCCAGCTCGCGGATTCCATGAGCGTGCGTCCCCGACTCGTACACATCTGTCGAAACGACTTTCTTAGGGGTATCCGTGTCTTTGGTCAATGCGTGGAGCAGATGAGAGTGAACACGCAAGCCGTAAGCTTCGAAAGAGGAACAACAGGGTGGGTGCGCGGTCTCCTCGACACCAACTCGGAATGCAAGAGTAGGTCTGAACCCGGCACCTTCGCGGTGACGATCGAGCCTGTCTCAATTGTGCCAGGTTCCACACTCAGCGATGCCCTGGGCACCAGGGAGTTAAGGGAGGTGGTCTATGCTGGGGTGGCGTCCGGTGCCACGGGCATTCATTTCCGTCTCTGGCAGTATATCGAGAGTCGCCATGACGCAGGTAGAACGGCTGTTGCAGCGGAACTCGGTACGATCGCACCGTATCTCACAATCTCGGAACCCGTGGATTTGATGGCATCCTGTTCATCTGATCAGGTTATCGCCAAAACGCTTTTATGCGGAGACCGAGGCATTATTCTGATCGTGATGAGAAAGGACATTCAGGAGTCAGAACCGATAGGCCCCTTTGACGTAGTCCTTACACTCCCGGACTGGCTGGACGTTTCCGAGTTCCTGGAAGTGGGCGGGACAAGAAGCAAGGGCAGGTTGGCATCTTCCAGTGAAGGTATTCGGTTGACAGTTAACGAACTTGATTCTGCCGGGGTTTTCATACTGCCCTCGGTGTTGAACAGGACGAGTGTGACCGTTTCACAGGGAACACTTTAGGAGGAAAACGTAGGAACGAGCCTGGCGGCGTGCACCGCAACGAGGGCAGCCGAAACGCGGCTGGCCTCGCTTTCCGCACGTATGCTTTCAGAGAATCGCGTGCTTGCTTCGAAACACGAGTGTTTCTGAGGGGAGGCGAAACCGTGGAGAGGCAGCGCAGCCTGCATGACTTCTGTAAGGAGTATGCCGCACCCCTCAGCCGTTTCTTTTTTTCCCGAGGGATACCTGCCTACGATGTGGAAGATCTCGTTCAGGAAAGCTTCATGGTTCTGCTGGCCAACCGCTCTCGCATTCAGGACGGCAAGGGCAAGGCTTTCCTTTTCGGCATTGCCTCGAGAGTCCTGATGGCTTATAGAAGGAAGACTCTTCTCGATAGGTTAAGACGTCGAGACGGCGACGGGGTCACCGTCGCCCAATCAGGCGAAACCATGGCCTCAGCGGAAGCTGCCGCCGTGCAGAACGAACAGGCAGCCCTGCTGGAAACGGCTGTCTCTCAACTGTCCCCTCGGATGCAGCAAGTTGTTAGGCTCGTATATTTCGAGGGCAAATCGCGCGCTGAAGCGGCTCGAATGATGGGTGTAGCCCGGCAGGCTGTGCACGTTATGGAAAGGCGGGCTCTGACGCGTTTGCGAGACCATTTCGAAATACCTACGTGACACTCCCTGAGACATCTCGCCCGGCCATCACTGAGCAGGGTCAATTACCTTGCCACGCGAGCTTCTGGACTTGTAATCCAGAGCCCCCGCTCACAAGGCCTAAGCATGGCCTCTAACACCTCTAATCCCAATCTGATACGGAACAAGCACAAACATGGCCAGAAAAACTTCACTCTTTTGTATGACAAATCAGCCGGTCGCGACATGTATTAATGAAAGGTAGCGTTATATCGGTGGTTCTGATCCGCGCAGAAGGATGTGCAAGGGAGGTGATTCAGAGCGCTAGGAAAACCCAGCCACCATCGGGACTATAGTAGGGTCGAGTGAGCCAGAGAGTGTTTTTTCACTCGTAACCGTGAAAGGAGGGCGGTCATGTTTATGAGGGCGTTGAGATTTGTGGCGGTGGGTGTGTGCTTGCCACTGATGCTGGGGCTATTCGTGGGGTTGACTCAGGGAACGCCACAGATAATGAATGCGAGCGATGTCGCAGCGAGCATTGGCGGCTATGACGGATGTCCGTGCCTAGGGCACACAATAGCTTTGTGCACTTCCATTCCGGGCTTTACGTGCACCGAGTATTATAAGAAATGTAATCTGAAATCGGGCGAATTGAATACGTGCAAGCGAGCTATAGGACCACGGCTTTTCTGCACGACAACCGGGACCTGCAACCCCACGTTCGAGGACGTATGCAGTTATCCCTAGCGCAGAAGCCGCCGGACAACTCTGAGGCTGCCTTCCCAATAAAGTAGGGATGTGGGGAGACTTCGTCCTGTGCGCGCGGGGGAAGTGAGGGCAGGAAAAACGACTCAGCCGGACGAAACGGATCGAGAGGAGAGAGCCTTTTCACTGCTACGGCGAAAGGAGGTGTGTCATGTTTATGAAAGTGCTGAGAGGAGTGGCCTGTGGTGTGTGTTTCCCTATGATGGTGGGGCTAATGGTCGCATGGAATGAGGCCATGCCACAGATGATGAACACAATCCAGGTCGAAGCGAGTATTGGCGGCGGCCGCGATGGATGCCCCTGTGATGGGTATACACTGGGTGCGTGCGAAGACCTCTATCCCCATGACTGCATCAACGTATATTTCGTGATGTGTCACGTGGTATCGAGTTCCCAGAGACACTGCGACGTAGCATCAGGCGCCGCGGCTTGTACCCCGACAGAGTGTAAGACCACGAAGAACGACCAGTGCATATTATGACGGTGTCTGAGCTTGCCTGCTCAGGGTAGTTGGGGAGAATAGGAATTACCTACTGCGCGGGTGGATGATTCCCGGCTTATCGGGCAACGCCTGTTCTACGCAAGGGGAGGGATCGCAGCCGTATGGCGCGAAAAGTCAAGCTGGCGGAGATGAGGTGCACCGTTTTGCGGTGCGCTTTTTTTGTTATTGCCGCCCTTTCCGTCTTTACAGACTCAGCACACGCCCAAGGCGCGCAAGACGTGCTCGCAGGTTACGTCAATTCACTTTCTGTCTTCAAAAGAGCATCAATTAAATCTGAGATCGAGACGACTTTCACGGGAGCCTGGAACTACGACATCGTTGTCGAAAGAGAAGTCATCTATGGGGATCTACACTGGGATAGTCCCCGATTTGACATACACACTAGCATGGTCTCTTTCGGCCGTGAGGGAACGAGCCGTGGGGCAGAGGAACACCGTGAAAGGAGGTCGACCTTTTCTGAGCGGGGAGCGTTTGCCAACCAATCTCTTACGTTTGACGCAGTTGATGCCAAACCTCCCATGTGGTTGATCATCAACCCGCTCGACGACCACCAGGTGTGGCTGGCAGCCATACAACCCCTGCAAGCGGAACAGTACCTACATGGCTTTGCAGAGGGACACCCGAATACTTTCCATCTCGAAGAGATTATGCAAGAAGGTTCCAATCTGCAGCTTCGGGACGAGATGGAGCCGGTCGATGGCCACAAGTGTTACGTTCTGGAATCCAAGAATGAGTATGGCGAGAAAACTCTATGGCTTGATCCGGAAGATGGTTTCAACCCGCGGCGTATTGTGCTGCGAACCAGGGCCGAGAACATCTACGGTCTGACACCGCTAGGTGCGCCGCCCGAGCCGCTTGACTCACGATGGCTCGTGAGAGAACCCCGCTCGCAGATCGTCGAGAATGTCCTGACGGTGGACTCGGTAGAGATCGAGGAGGTTGATGGTGTACCTGTTATTGTCGGTGCTCAGATCGTCAGGGAACGGTTCTTCGAGAACGGCCTGTCAACGACTATGCGTTCGATCGTCAAGCGCACCCACATTGACCTGAATCCCGATTTCGAAGCGGTAGGAGCGTTCAAGATGGAGGTCCCTGACGGCACACCTGTGTTCTATCCTAGTGAACCCTCTTCGAGCGCGATTCGGCTGGAATGGCGGGACGGCAAGGTGGTGCCGACAGTGGACACGGCAGCAATCGACGCGATCGAGCGGGAAATCCCAAACCTAGCCCCCGAGTCTACGCCGAGCCCACGTGGAGAAGACCAACAGATGAAAGACCGGACGTTGTCAGATCCAGCAACTGCAGTCGGGGATCAAGAGCAAGCTTCAAGAATGGGTTACTTGGCCGTGGCAATCTGTGTTCTGATAGGGGCACTGATTCTAGGCACGGCAGGTTCGCTGGTTCTCAAGCGCCGCCAGAGGGCGAAAGGCTGACTAATCGTTGTGCGTTCTGCGTTTTCGGTACCCTTCAACGAAATCACACCTCCTACTCCGTGCCCATTTTGCTGTATTCCTCGCACTTGCATTGGCGATGTCGGGCACTGTCCATAGCGCAACGGCACAGTCCGAGCAGGACTCAATATCCAACGCCAACACGTACAAATCGCTCCCGGGTTACTGCGGCGTGTATTGCTTGTACGCGGTGATCAGACTTGAAGGCAACAGTATTGACATATCAGATCTCGTTAAACCCGAATATATCGATTCCCCGGAAGGCAGCTCTATTAAGGGATTGATGAAAGCTGCCGAAGATCACGGCATGCACGCGCTGGCCGTTACTTACCTAACCCCCAATACGCTGCGCGAGTTGTCATACCCGATCATCTTAAGCGTCAAACGGGATATTGAATCAGCCAGGTATGACCACTACGAGCTGTTCTTGGGCGACGAAGGTGGTAAGGCAAAGCTCTATGATCCGCCGGACCCCGCGCGCCTGGTCGATTATCAGGAACTGGCTCCGCGATGGGGCGGAACCGGCGTAGTCGTCTCGGCCAGACCGATCAGCCTTAAAAGGACGTTGATCCCTGCCCGCGTCCGATTCCTGTCGGGCGCTGGAGCTGCAGTCTTGGCGCTGTGGTGGTGGGAGCGTCGCCGGCGGACCATTTCTGCGGACCGTGTGACGCGCCGGAAGGCGGTCGGACTCTCCGTGGCGCAATGGGCGGGGATCTCCGCGGTAGCTGTCGCCGCCAGTGTACTGTTTCATACAATTGACGATATAGGGTTTATCGCGAGGCCGGAGACAGTCGGTTCAATGCAGTTGGCGCACCTGGGGAGCTTCTTGCCGAAGCTCAAAGCGGCTCACGTTCATCGCGCGTTCGAGAGTGGTGACGTTATTATTGACGCCCGCTGGGAAGATGACTACAACGCGGGGCACATTGGGGACGCCGTTAACATTCAGCCCGATGCGACCCCCGAGCAATGTCGTGAGGCAATGGCCGGAGTCTCAGAAGATGCCCGAGTGGTCATATACTGCCGGAGCGCCCAATGCCCATACGCCGTGATTGTTGCGAAAAAGCTCTATTCCGAGGGGTATACCAACATCGCTTACTTCAAAGGCGGCTGGCTCGAATGGAAAAAGGGAGGTGCGTGATTGTGGGAGACCGCACGGCTTGGGTCGACAGGATAGTCCCGCTCACTCCTAGCAGGTTGGGCAATACTATGCTGAAGCTCATGGTTTCCCGGGAACGATTAGCCAAGGGGGCAGTGTTCATCTCGCGCCTGGTGCTGGGATGTGTTTTCATATCCAGCAGCCTTCCGAAGCTGCGTCTCCCATACGAGTTCCTCTCCAACGTGTACAATTACGAATTGGTCGGGCCGAAGCTTGGGATGCTGGTCGCAATGGTCCTTCCCTGGCTTGAGCTTCTCCTGGGAATCTGCCTGCTGGGAGGCATCGTGCTGAGCGGTGCCCTGCTATGGTCTGCAATACTGGGAGCGGTGTTCACGTTTGCCCAGATTTCTGCGCTCTACCGCGATCTGAGTATTACGTGTGGATGCTTCGGAAGCACGCATACAGCCCCTATCACTCATGGAACTGTTTTCCGCACATGTCTGCTCGTGGTAGCCGCTGTTATTGGCTATCTACTGACCCTATTCCTGAGGTCCCACCAAGCTCCCAGCGTAGCGCCGGGAGATCACTAGCGCCACCGGAATGCACATATTCGGGTCAAACGTACACAGACTTGATGACGTTGCACTGCAACTCCCCGAAAATACCTTCACGGAGTTGCAGGAAGATGGGCCATGATTAGGTTCCGACGTGGGGTGTCCGGCCCCAGGCAGGAAAGGGGGGGGTTCTAAGCCATTGGTTTTGCATCAGTTGCGGATCGGAAGAAAATAGATCCAGAGTATGACAAATCGGCTCTTCGCGACATGTATAAAAGGAGAAGAATAATCTGGAGGGCGTACCTGGCATGATCAGGGCAATTCGAGAGAGGTTGTTGGCTCTGTGCGGGAGAGTGCCTGGTTGCGAATGGGTGCGAATCCGGTTGGGTGCTTATTATGGATGGGACCCGTCTTTGTCCAAGGGTGAGTTCCTGACCATTGAGCGGCATCTCGACGAGTGCACTGCATGTGCGGCGGAGTGGCAAGAAGTCCGTCACGTACAGGACACTATCGAGCGGACCCTGGCGGCCTCCGACCCTGACCGTATCACACCTGAAGCCGTCGCCGACAGCGTGATGGCTCGGTTCGAGGCCTCGGACGGCAAGAAAGAAGCCAGACGCGTGGCGCGGAAGGTAGCGTGGACCTCGGTGAGCGTGGCACAGCTTGCCGCTGCGTGCTTGCTTGTCGTGGCTCTTCCGGTACTGGCCTATGTCGCCGCGCAGGTCTGGCGCGGAACGGAACACGATGCCCCAAGGGAACAAGGAGCCGCCGTCACCCGGACGGATGCAGGCGCCGTGACGGCCATCGCTCGAGCCATTGACCCTGTGCTTGTTGAGAAAGGCGCGCTAATCAGCCATAAGGGTGCATTATCAAACGACGACGTCGCCAGCGGTATTGATGAACAGCTTGACAGGCTTTCTATCCAGGCTGAAGTGGAGATGCTGCTTCCTCAGACCGAAGAAGAATACGAAACCTGGGCGCGAAAAGAATACCCCCATATCATGTGGCTATACGGCATTCTGAGAGAAGAGTTTGCCTGGGACGGCACTTGGCGGCAACTTCTCATCGATTCCGGCGAAATCTTCCGCTTTGACTGGCCGGTGCAGAAAGCGGATCTCAATTGCCAGCCGCGCAAGAGCGCTGTCGTGGCCGCGTGCCGAGTCGCGGGATATCACTGCACGCTGTTGCCGGGACGCAGATCAGGAGAAGGGGCCGTGTGTGTCTGGCCGGCCCTGGACTGGCGCGTTGAGGACGATCTCGACTCGCACGTAGCATTTGTCATTGACAAGGGCACGGATCGGATTGAGCGGGCGGAAGCCGTCGAGAGGATGGTGCGCGTTGTCCGGGAGAACGTGGACGCGCTTCAGAAAAGCTGGTGCTCAACAGACCTTTATCGTGCGGACGTCATCGAGTTGGGAGGAACGGCTGTCATGGCGCTACGTCTAGAATACTTGCGCATCTCGGCCAGGGTGGTTGCTATCCATGATTTCGACGCGGAAGTCCAGCATCTTTACGGTGCTTTCAGCCGACGAATCGAGCGTGACTTGGTCACAGTCCTCGGGCTCTCTGATTCCGCGCCGTGCGCCGTGGACTTGGCCAAACTCGGTGTCTTTGAAGAGTTTGGAGAGCTGCAGAGAGATGTGCTCGACGCGCTGGCGCCAGGAGAATCGACATCCTGATGTACTGCATGGGCGTCACCGGGGGCACAAGATGCGTGGGCTCGCGTTGGGGCTGTGTGCAGCAGGACCGACGCGGATCTACGGGGGACGGAAGTACAAGGGCAGCTGAAGGTGGGCTGGATGAAGGGAGGTGAGATTCTATGAAAACCCGATTGATAGCGGCGAGCGTATCCGTCTTTGTGGCTGTGCTCGTCGCGGCCGCGGCTGGAAGTGCCGGAGTGCCAAGAGTCGACGATGGACGACTCGTCGCCGGCGGCTGGTGGATAGGACATTGCGAACCCTGTGACGGCGTGACCTGGGAATACTGCTTCCAAGGGGCAACAAACATGCCTCACATGTGCACCGGGACGAACAAGATCACAGTTTGTATTCCCTACGAGGATCCATATCCATATAGGTGGTGCTTCTTCAACGGCTGGCCGGCTTTCTGTGGCGGCGAAGGCTACTGCACAATCGTAGAGCATTCCAGCTGCGACTAGCACTCAGGGAGAGCGAGGTCTGCATCTGTTATCAGTGCAGGCCTCGCCTCCCAAACAGTGTAAAAGGGAGGAAGCAAGGCCGTGCGGGGACGGAGTTTCTTAGTTTGGATGTTGTTCTTGCTTATTCTACCACCTCGCGCCACTTCTGATATCCGTTCGGAAGCTCTGCTACGCGAATATATGGAAACCTTGACGAAGCAAGGAAAACTCGCGTTCACGTTGAGTGACAGAACTGTACGAGATGGACAGTATGTGACGCCAATTCTGAAAAAAACCGCAGGGAAGAACAACATTCCACGCTTCGGGCGAACTGATCACCAACGGCCGACGTGTGACCTATCGCAAGAAACTATGGAGGCAGTCCTTCAGCTGTGAGCCCCTCTCCAAACACAATCCGTATTATTGGAGATACACATTCGATGGGAAGGAAGCTCGGATCCACGATCGGTACCCCTTGGGTACGAACCTGCCTCTTGGAAACCTAGCGACGGACGCGAATCGTCCTGGTTGTGCCGCAGTGAATGCGACAAACGGCGCGGTTCGCCGTGGCCACAGTCAACACAGGAGGAATGACACAATGTCATGGCGCTGTTTCCTAGCATGCTGTTTCACCGTTGCATTACCGTTGTGCGGCGCCAGTGAAATGGATCCGGAAACACTGGTGCACAACTATACGGACACATTGGCGATGCAACAGGAGTATGCCTTCAAGTGGACGAAGGCGACTGTAAGAGACACGCGAGCTGTAACACCACCTTTTGAGAAACACGAGGGAAGGAATACCTACTATGCTTCAGGCGATTTGATCACCGACGGACGTCGTGTTGCATATCGCATGAACTTATGGGGTGAGTTCTTCGGCCACGAGGCTATTATCTCGGAACACAATCCGTACCACTGGAGTTACACGTTCGATGGCACGCAGGACTGGAGTTACAATCGCAACCCGCTGCACAAGGGCGAGCCACCCCAGGGAACGCTTGTGATTGATCCATCGCCCCCGTTTGAGGGCATCCCGGATGCTGTCAGCATAGGCTTTCCCGGTCACTACCTGCTAGGTTACATCGGCGGGGCCGGTATCAGGATCGACGAGATCCTGACCGATTCTTCCACAATTCTGACGGTTCGACACGAGCCCGAGACCATAGGCGACGTTGACTGTCCGGTGCTTGATATCGAGTCGAAATACGGTCGCGGTAGCCTCTGGCTCGATCCGGAGCACGGCTACAACATTGCCCAAGCTTACTTCAACGTCAGGTCAGGCGATATTGTCAACAACAAGCCGGTCGCGCCGGACAACGAAGCCGACTATTCCGTAAAGGACATAGGCTTCGAGCTCGTTGACGGCGTCTGGTTTCCCGTGGAAGCCACTGTTGAGACAAAAGGAGATTATCAGGGGGATCGAGAGACACACAAACGTCACATCAAGCTCACTGAGGTGACGCTCAACCCGGACATTGACGCCATGGACGCGTTTTCGCGCCCTGACATCCCCGACGGCGCAGTGGTTGCGTATGTCCATAGCCCCGTGCGATTCACGTGGCAATCGGGCCAGCTTATACCAGCGGTTGACGAGTACGCTGTCAAAGAGATGGAGAAGATTGCGCTGACGCTCCTGCAGGAGGAGCTCTCCTTGCAGCCGGACAACCCTGCTCAGACAGCCAATGCGCAGTATGACGCGGCTCCGCGAGCGGCCGAAGGGCCTGTGCAAGAGGAACAACATAGGTCCCTCCCGTTTCTACGGTTTGCACTGTGCGCCGCAGTGGGAGTTCTTCTTCTGTGGTCCATTCGATACGTAACGCGTGCACGCCTCAGCGGAACTGGTCGGCCAAGTTGACAAGGAGACGGATTGGCATGCACCATCCGGTACGTCTCAGGAGCGGGCATGAGGTGAATGTCATCTATGATAGTTCGTGGCGGCGGCCTATGACCCCTCCGATCCTGAAATTCCTCTCGGGGTTAGAGAAGCTATTGCCTCGTGTGAGGACGGTGTGGCGCCTGATGTCAGCAGGATTTCTTGTGACGAGCGTCTTGTATGCATCGGGCTCGTTCGCGCAATCCGTCGAGAATCAGGGCGATGCGGCAGAAGACGCGGGACCAGGGGAAGCTCCACGCAGATACGTCGGCCCTTATTGCGGTGTATACTGTATCTACAGTCTTCTGGTTGCGTATGGCAAGCCGTGTGACATTCGTGACCTCCTCGATATCAAGTATATACCCGTGCGCCAGGGCAGTCGTTTGAGCGATCTGAGAACGGCTGCTGAGGATTTTGGACTGCACGCTGTCGTAATGAACAACTTGACAACGTCCGATCTGCGCAGAATGAGCGTGCCGTGCATTCTGCACGTTCGGCGGTCCGAGGATCGAAAAGAATTCGACCATTTCCTGGTGTACCTGGGCACTGAGGCAGAGGGCTTCGCCCGCATATACGATCCTCCCCAAGAGCCGTCGTCGGTTCCGTTCCACGATTTGGCTTTTCTCTGGAACGGCCGCGGGATGCTCGTCTCCGACTCCCCGATAAAGGTCCGGCGAGTACTCCTTCCGGCTTACACGCAGTTTGCCTGCTACGGCGGGGGCGCCCTGGTCATCATTCTGATCGCACACTCTATTCGGAGACGAGTGATAGAAGGGGCTCTGCCCGAGAAGTGGCGAAGCGGCATCAGGGCGATCACGCTCCAGGCGGCAGGGACAGCTATTATTGCTGCACTTTTTGCCGTTTCCTACCACCTCTACTACGACCAGGGATTGTTGGCGCATGCTGACGCCAGAACCTCGATGCGCGAACTGTACCGCGGAACGTTCATTCCCAGGGTGAGTACGAGGCGGCTGAAGACGCTGATTGATCGCGCGGAGGTCGTGGTTGTTGATGCGCGGCGAGCCAGGGATTATTCGACGGGGCATATCGAGGGTGCCATCAACGTTCCCGTCGGCTCAGACGAGGACTATTTGCGCGAAGCCATGGCCGGTGTGCCCAAGGACGCGACCATCGTCGTTTACTGTCAGACCGCGTCGTGTCCGTTCGGGGAGATAGTGGCGGACGAGCTCATGTCGAACGGCTTTCAGGCAGTGCGTATCCTACGCGGCGGATGGCTCAAGTGGACCGGTGGTGACAGTGAAGCCTAGCGAGCGAGGAGAATGGGCATGGACCATCTGAAACGCATGGGAGAGGCGAGGTACCACGTTCGGAAGGTTCTCAGCAGCCACGGCAGCCGTGCGGCGTTGCTTCTCATTCGTGTTGCGCTTGGCATCATGTTCGTACGGAGCAGCGTGCCGAAGTTGGTTCGGCCATACATGTTCTTGGCGACAGTGTACGAATACGAGCTAGTGGGGCCCAACATGGGCGTCCTGGTTGCAGTGCTATTGCCCTGCGTTGAGTTGGTCGCTGGAGTGTGCCTGTTGGGAGGCGTCATGACTGGCGGCGCATTGGTGACCAGCACAGTGCTCGGTATGGTCTTTGTCTTTGCGCAAGCGTCAGCGCTGTATCATGGGTTGGCGATAAGTTGCGGGTGCTTCTACGCGAGCGGCAGCGACATGGTCAGCTATGTCACCTTGATGCGTGCGTCACTCGTCATGACTGTGTCTCTCCTCGGCTGCTTCTTGTACGTGCGGCGAATGGCACGTTACAACAAGCGTCTCGAACTAACATGCCTAGAGCCGGGGCCAGATGCCGGCCCCTGTACTTTGATCGCGTGAGGCGCTGCTGGAAGGGAGTTGTCTTCCCGATCAGCCGTGA
>Ga0180438_10002492_pt1 | contig 29877 bp, 20 predicted proteins | sample SS_ome_12_FD_132455 | JGI IMG/M metagenome (GOLD analysis project Ga0180438, IMG submission 132455) | Hypersaline lake sediment archaeal communities from the Salton Sea, California, USA - SS_3_D_2 metaG | ecosystem: Environmental > Aquatic > Non-marine Saline and Alkaline > Hypersaline >...
ACACCCCACTCTGGCTTTGGCCTGGGCGTCGAGCGCACCGTGGTCTGGGTGTGTGGCCTGCACCACATTCGCGAGACGATCCCCTTCCCCCGGTTGCTGGGGCGCATGTACCCCTAAGGGGGGTTTGGGGTTTCGAGTTTTGGGTTTCGGGTTTCAGGTTGTGGGTTTTGTGTTGCATGGTGCTGACCATCATTCCCGCCGAGCGGGGTCACAAGATGAGTCACCGGGTGAAGGAAGCACAGGTAGCATACGACGCGCCGCTTACAGACCTGCTCGATCATTCCCCCATGCCCTAGCAGCTTGTCGGAGAAATAGTCGGTGCTCCAACCTGTGCTAAGTCTTTGAAACAAAGCGATATTCTACGCTAAAATTCTGGTCAAAAACACGGCAAAATCAGGGTTTTTTGCGGCGAAACCGATTACTCCGACAGACTGCTAGAGACACTCTCGACGCACCACGCGACACGCACCACGAAACACGCGACACGAAACTCGAAACTCCAAACTCGAAACACGCATCACGAAACGCTTACTTCTCATCCACTTCTATTGCCAAGTGTGTCACCTCGTCCGGTGTGCGAATCTCCACCGTGCCGCGCTCGTCTGAGGGCACGTCGTCGAGCGCCACGCTGATTTCCAGGCACGTCTTTCGCCCGCGCTTGATCGTCCACTCCCGGCGATTGACCCGGATCCAGCCGGTGCGGGGCACGACCTGTACCCGCAAGGCCCCGTAGCCCTGGTTCTCCATCTGGATCTGTTGCTTCGCCGGCCCACCTCTGGAGAAATGCAGGCTCGAGCTGGACAAGTGCAGGCGGGGCACCAGGGCGACGGCCAGCCGGGCACTCACCTCGTCTCTGCCGCCGTTGCTGTCCACCTGCAGCGCATCCGCCGCGTGATGGTCTCCCTCACGCAGGCCTTCAGATAGGGCCTGGACCTCAATCAGTGCCGATGCCCCGCTGTCGCATTCGAACGTCTCGGGCTGGCAGCTCAGCCACGGCACGCGGGCGGTCACCGCGCCCTGCAGCCGGCCTACGCCCCGGTTGGACACCCTGAGCGTCTTCGACACAGGAGCATAGTTCTCGCTCACGCCGAAATCCAGCGCCAGCGGCTCGACGACCAGCGTGGGTGCGGACAGAGCCACGCTGGCTGGCAAGTCGGCCCGGCCGGCGTTGCTGTGCACGGTCAGCCATGCCTGGCCGGCGTCGCCTCCTACGGCCAGGGCGTAGGCTTTGACCTGAACGACCGTCTGTTCACCGGCGCGACACGTCCCGCTGGCCGGCGTGACTTCCAGCCAGGCGTCCGGTCCTTTCTTCGGCCACTCGATCCGCCACTGCAGTTCACCGGTGCCAGGGTTTGCCAGTTCCAGGGGAAGCGTCGTCACGGCATCCCGCCCGATGATGCCAAAGTCGAGACTGTGCCGCGCCACGGCCAGTTGCGGGCGGGCCAGCACGACGTGTGCCGCGATGGTTCGCTCTTCTCCCTGTCCCGCGATGTGCAGCGCGTCTTTGACGGTCCACTCGCCACCTGCCTCAAAGGCAGCCGTGTCGAGCACGACGGTGAGCGGCACAAAGTGACCTGGCTCGCACAGCAGCGCCTCTGGTTCGACGGTGAGCCACGGCACGTTGCTGCGCACGTCGCCTTCCCAGGGCAACGAACCCCGGTTGCCTACGGTCACGGTGACTTCTACGTCGTCGCCGTCGCGCACCGTTCCCAGGTCCAGCGATGCCGCATCGACGACCAGTTCGGCGGCCAGGACTTCTACGGCGGCCGACAGTGCCTGTTGCCCGGCGTTGGCGTCTATGATGACCGCTTCGCTGGCATGCGTGTCACCGCCGGGCAGATAGGCTGTGTCGCACACGACCCGGATCGTCTGCCGCTCGCCGGGTGGGCAGCGGAATTCCGCCGGTTGGACCGACAGCCAGTCTACCTGGCTGCTGGCCTGGCCCACCAGGTCCGCCGTACCAGGGTTGGACAGCGTCAACACCTGTTCGATCCGGGTACCCCGTCTGGCGGCGCCAAAATCGAGGGCCGTGGCGTCCAGCGCCAGGCTGGGTCGTGCCCACGTCCAGGCGACGCCGATGCTGGCTTGCCCGCTGTCGCTGTCTACGACCAGCGCCTGCCGAACTCGCGTGGCTTTAGTCGCCTGCGAGGGCATGTGTGTCCCGGTCAACTCGACGGCGATCCGCGCGATAGCGCCCGCCGGGCAGTGGAAGGCCGGGCGGCGGACCCGCAGCCAGGGCAGCCGGCTGCCCACCTGACCCGACAGCAGTCCACCGCCCTGGTTGGACAGTGTGAGGTAGGCCACATGAGACCCGCCCTGGGTGATGGGGCCGAAATCGAGCACCGCTGGCCCGGCCGCCAGCCTGGGTTGAGACGATTCGGCTCTGGCCTCGAGCCAGGACTGGCCGCCGTTGCTGGCGACGAGAATGGCCTGGGGCGACCCGGAACGTCCCGCCGGCAGCCGCCTGCCTCGCGCCACGACCTCGACCTCGGCTGTTTCTCCTGCCCGGCAGCCAAAGACGGGCCTGGGTAGCGCCAGCCAGGGAAATGGACTCTCCACGTGACCCGTCAGGTAGCCCTGTCCCTTGTTGCGGATCTGGATCTTGGCGACGGCTTTCATATTGGGCGGGATCTCGCCAAAGTCAAAGCCGCGAGGACGGGCGTCCAGCCTGGGTTGGACGCCGATGGCACCCATCTCTTCCAGCCAGGCGGCAAAGGCCGCACTGTGCGCGATCTTTTCCATGCCCGGTTGTGCGGCCTCCCGGGTTGCTTTCTCGCGGGCCTGGGCCGTGCAGCGAGCCGCTTCCTCGATCTCTTGGGCCTCGGCAGCGTGGTCGGTGGTGCGCAGCGTGTGAGCCGATCCCGCCAGCCAGTCTTCGATGCGCCCGTTGACCAGTGCTCGCAGCCCGTCGTCCCAATGCGTGGCGCACAGCCGCACCAGGTCACGCAGCGTCGAGGCTTCGTGCCCTTCTGCCAGCACAAAGGGCTGCAACCTGATCGTAGACACGGCCGGCTCGGCTACGGCGAGGAGGGCGTCTCGCATCTCGGCAGCCGAGGCGAATCGTTTGGCCGGATCCCTCCGAAAGGCGCGAACGATGGTCCGTGTCGTCGCCTCGGACAGGTGCGGAGCGCGCTTGTGCAGCGCTGGCAGAGGACGCTCCGTGGGGTCGTGGTGGGTTATCGCCGCAAAGAGAATGATGCCCGCGCTGTAAATATCTGACAGTGGCGTGAGCTGACCCCGGCGCTGTTCTGGTGCGCTGTAACCTGGTACTCCGCGGCGTGTGCTGTCGTGGGTGGCGCGTGATTGCGTGAACCGCGCCAGACCCAGGTCCACCAATTTGAGGTCGCCCGCCGGGTCGATCTGGATCGCCGCTGGCGATAAATGGCCGAGGACGATCGGCGGGGTCCGGGTGTGCAGGTAGTCCAGGGCATCACACAGTTGTCTGGCCCAGTGGAGCAGGGTGGACTCGGAGGGTTTCTGCCGGCGATCGAGGACGATGTCTTCCAAGGAGATGCCCTTCACTGCCTCGGAGACCACGTAGAAGCGGCGATTGTGGACAAAGGCGTCGGTGATGCGCGCGATGTTGGGGTGGCGCACGGCCTGCCACGCGGCTGCTGCCTCCAGGAAGCGTTCTTCTGCGTCCTCGCGATCCTGCCAGTCCAGGAAGGCGGTCGTCATTTCCTGAACCTGGCACGGCCGGTTCGCTTCCTGGCGGTCTATCACTTCGTAGAGCGAGGCGGCCTGGCCCTGCTTCAGCGTGCGCTGGATGTCGTAACGACCCTGGAGTTGCTTCGGTGGGCCGAACAGTTCCTCAAAAGAGAGTTCCTCAAGCGCTGTGCCGCACAGGGCACACTTTTTGGTTCCGGTGCGATTGATACACCCGCATTTCGGGCAGGTTATTGACATAAATACACATGCCTTTTTCAGCGATTTGAGATTGGCCGTTATAGTTGGCAATTATATGCATTCTGCCTACTTTGCGCAATTGACCCGGAGGTGTATACTTACAGCATGATGGATCGGCCGGCTCACCTTCAACTGAGGTTCCGAGGCTGGGCGGCGGCAGCCCTACTGGCGCTGCTGGTGGCTCAGCAGGCTGTCAGTGCGTCACGGGCATGGGTGGCCGCGATCGTCGCGTTGGGCCTGTTGCTGGGCCTGGGTTACGCCTGGGCGAGGGCACTGGCGACGCGGGTGACCTGCCAGCGGGCGTTGCGTCACGGCTGGGTGCAGGTGGGCGATTTGCTGGAAGAAGTCTTTACCCTGCGCAACGACTCACCGTGGCCGGTGCTTTGGGCGGAGGTGGTGGACCATTCCAACCTGGAGGGGTACGCCGTCAGCCGCGTGGCGGCGGCCGACGCACACGGGCAAGTGCAATGGACCCACTATGGGGAGTGCCGTCGCCGGGGGCTGTTCACCCTGGGGCCGTGGGCGCTGCAGATGAGCGACCCGTTTGGCTTCTTTGAGATTGTGCATGTCTATCCACAGGTCGCGTCGCTGCTGGTTTACCCGCCGGTGGTGCATCTGCCTCCGTTGAACCTGCCCAAGGGCGCTGCCGAAGGCCGGGCGCAGGCCCGCTTCCGTGCCCGGCAGTGGACGGCCAACGCCGCTGGTGTGCGCGACTACCGGCCCGGCGACCCGCTGCGGCGCATTCATTGGCCATCCACCGCTCGTCGAGAGAGCTTGCTGGTCAAAGAGTTCGACCTCGAGGTGTCGGGCGATGTGTGGGTACTGCTCGATCTGGACGAGGAAGTGCAGGCGGGACAGGGGGAAGAGTCGACCGATGAGTACGGCGTCATCCTCGCCGCCTCGCTGGCTGACAAGATGCTGCACCAGGGGCGGGCGGTGGGGCTGGTGGCGTATGGGGAGGAACGTGCCTTCGTCTCACCGGGCCGGGGACGAGGGCATTTGTGGGACGTCCTTCGCGCTCTGGCAGTGGTGTCGGTGGGCGGGCGGCGGCCTGTGGGCCGGGTCATTGCCGAGACAGGCCGGGTGCTGCGACGCGGGACAACGGTCGTCATTATCACGCCCTCGTGCGATCCGGCGTGGCCCGGCGAGCTGCCTCCCCTGGTCCGGCGGGACATTGCCACATCGGTGATTCTGCTGGATGCGGTGTCCTTTGGCGGCGAGGGCAACGTGGCAGCGATGCAGGGGATGCTGGCTGACCAGGGGGTCGCCAGTCACGTCATCCGGCAAGGGTTTCCCTTCCGCCACGTCGTCCCCTTGCAGCGGCGGGGTCACTGGGAGTTCAAAACATTGGCCACCGGCCGGGTGATTGCTGTCAGACGGCCGTCAGGCTGACAAGAGGATTGCCGTGGCTGCTCTGTTATGGCGCATACTGAACCGCTTGCGACCGCGCGATGGCTGGCTGATCTTCCTTTTGACCTGGGGAGCTCTGCTGGGCGTGGCCGGCGGGGTCCAGGAGGCTCACTGGGTGCGGGACGGTGAGTTTCGCCTCTTTCTCGCCGGCGTGACGTTCGCTGGCGGGTTCGTGGGCCTGGGGCTGGCCCGGTCGCGTTTGGCCGGGTGGGGAGCAGGCATGGTGGGCGGCCTCGGCGGCATAGCATGGGTCGTCACCGCCGTGGGCCGCGTCTTGCCTCCCTGGGCGCAACTGGTGGCAGAATCTGGCTATGTGGGCCGGTGGCTGCGACAGGGGTGGTCTGAGGGTGTTTGGGGGCAAATACCCTTTCAGTCTTTGCTGTCCGACAGTGGGAGGCGATTGGCTTTTCTCGGAGGGCGCCTGGCTCAGTGGTGGGCGGTCGTGCGCGCTGGGGGTGTGAGCCAGGACAATGCGCCCTTTTTCTTGCTGGCCGGCCTGACGTTGTGGGCGGCGACGGTCTTTGCGATGTGGGGCGTCTATCGCTGGCGGCGACCAGTGACGGGCTTGATGCCGGGCGGTGCGCTCCTGGCCCTGAGTGTGTACCTCAGCGACGAGGGGTTGGTTTATCTGCTGGGCGTCCTTGCCTGCGGTGTGTTCCTTGTTCCCTGGGTGCGCTTCACGGCTCTGGTGGAGAGTTGGGAGCGGCGGGGCGTCGACTATTCTCCCGAGGTGCGCGTGGAGGTGTTTCTGTTGGGCCTGGCGCTGGCCGGTGCCGCCGTGCTGGGCGGTGCGGCCGTGCCCTCGGTCAGCATCCCACAGGTCGCCCGCTGGGCGTGGGAGCAGTGGCCTGACGCCTGGAAGGCAACGGATGACGGCCTGTGGCGCGCCTTTGACGGCGTTCGCCGCCCCGATCCTTCGGCGGGCGGTATCTCTGTGGGGTCAGCCGGGCTGCCGCGCGCTCATCTGCTGGGCGGCGCTGTGGACCTGACCCGCCAGCCGGTGATGACCGTCACCACCGACGACCCGCCGGTGTACGATCCGAGTGATCTTGGCCCAGCCGGGGCCGGCCAGGTTCCCCAGTATTACTGGCGGGCGCTGACCTACGAGCGATACACGGGTCGCGGCTGGGAGAATGGCACATTGGACGAGATGCGTTACGATGCCGGCCAGTCGTTGCCAGAGACGAAGGGTGAGGGACGGCGCGAGTTGCGGCAGATCGTCTCTTCCTTCGCGCCAGACGATCGGGCCGCTTATTCTGCTGGCGACCCGCGCTGGTTGGACGTGCCCTATCGCGCTCACTGGCGGGCACCCGGTGACCTGGCCGGTTTGGAGACCCGATGGCGACACTATACGGCCCTGTCGCTGGTTCCCGGCGCGAGTGAGCCCGCGTTGCGCGAGGTTCCGGCAGACTATCCGACCGGGGTCGCCGAACGTTATCTACAGTTGCCTGACGGCGTGCCGCAGCGCGTGTTGGATCTGGCCCGCGAGGTGACGGCCGGTACTCCCGCGCCTTATGACAAAGCGATGGCTTTGCAGGCCTACTTGCGCCAATTCGACTATTCGCTCGATCTCGAGCCACCGCCGCCGGATCAGGACGTCGTCGACTATTTTCTGTTCGGCGTTCAGACCGGCTACTGTGATTATTATGCCTCGGCCATGGTGGTCATGGCGCGGGCCGCAGGCCTACCGGCGCGCCTGGCCGTGGGCTATGCGGCTGGCACGTATGACTTTGACCGGGGGTATTACTACGTCGTCGAGGCCGACGCGCATTCCTGGCCAGAGATCTATTTTCCCCCCTATGGCTGGATCGAGTTCGAGCCAACGGCGGCGCGGAGCCCCTTTGAGCGGGCGGGCGCAGCGCCGTTCCCTGACTTGCCCCCTCTGCCACCGCCGCCTCGCAGCCTGGCAGAGGGCAGGCTGGCGGGAAAGGATGTCCTGGCCGGCGCCAGGGTGCTCCTTGCCGGCCTGGCCCTGTGGCTGGCCTGGGCGCACTGGCCCCGGTTGGGGCGGTTGCCGGGAACGGTGCTCATGGCGCTCCTCTATCGCCGGCTGGCTTGCCACGGCGCGCGCTTGGGTGTGCGGTGGTGCCCCAGCGACACACCGGGCGAATACTGCCGTCGCCTGGCCCAGGCGCTGGCCCGGCGTGCGGCGCGACCCCGCTGGCAGTCAGAGGCGCTGGCTGCGCATGCCCGGCGCGCCAAGGCTCACCTGGCGACGCTGGAGGGGGCCTACCTCAAAGCGACCTACAGCCCGTACCCGCTGGCCGAGAACGAACGCCGCGCAGCGCTGAGCGCCTGGCGAGAGCTGGCTCCCCGCCTGTGGTTGATCTGGCTGGGTGGAGGGCGATGAAGGACTGACAGTGGCCCCCATTCCCTTATGTGGCGGCAGCCTATTAGACGTGCCATTAGCAGGTAAAGGCCCCGGCAGGTAGGCGCGTCGGGGCCTTTGGGGAACCGTCTGCGGCCGGGTAGCGTCTTTAGAGTGCCAGTTCTAGTTTTGCAGCGTAGGACATTCGCCGGACAAGCGTCAAGCTGGCAGCGACTTAACATGGTAGGATCTAGACGTCTGATATTGACAGAAAACTTTGTGTGTGCTATACTTTGTGTCGCTTATCCCTAATAGAATTAGGTGTCATGGGAGGGTAGTTTGAGGGGGCAACGGTCCATCTTGGCGGTGCTGACAGTGCTGACAGCCTTCACGCTCGGGCAGGTACCGGTGGCCAGAGCCGATGACCCACCGCCCGGTCTGGCGATGGGGGTGGAGGTGGCCTTTGACGGCTATGTCAAGTACGGCGAGTGGTTGCCGGTGTGGGTGCATCTGGAAAACAGCGGCTCCGATCGACAGGCTGAGATCCGGGTGCGCTTCCCTGGGCGCTGGGGCACGGCAACCTTTGCAGCGCCAGCCTCGCTGCCCACCGGCTCTCACAAGCGTATCCCGATCTATGTCTTGCCGAACAACTTTTCCCATGAGCTCGAGGTGCAGTTGTTCGAGGGCGCTGACCTGCTGGTTTCCGAAAAGGCTCCGGTCAGTCCCGAGCCCAACATCAGCTACTTTGCAGGCCTGGTCGCACCGGAGCGGGGGGCCATGTCGCTGATGATGGGGGCTGTACTGCCGGGGCAGAAACGACCCATCGTGTTACTTGATCTTTCCCCAACCGATTTGCCGGAGCGTCCGGAAGGGCTGCACTCTTTTGACTGCCTCGTCCTGAACGACGTGGACACAACCTCGCTCACACCCGAGCAAGGGACAGCACTGGAGGCATGGGTGCGCCAGGGTGGGCGGCTGGTTCTCGGTGGTGGAGCGGGGGCACTGCGCACCGCTGCCGGGTTGCCCGGGTCACTGTTGCCGCTCGTGCCGCGTGACGTGATAGAGGTAGACAGGTTGCCCGGCCTGGCCGGCTTTGCCGGGTCGGAGGCCATTCGCGTGCCAGGGCCGTTCGTCGTAGCGACCGGCGATCCTGGCGAGGGTCACACACTGGCTGCCCAGAACGGCGTGCCATTGCTGCGCGAGCGGGCTGTGGGCAGTGGCTATGTAGATTTCGTGTCTCTCGACCTGGCGGTCTCTCCCTTCGATGCCTGGGCAGGGACGACCGCTTTCTGGGAAAAGCTGCTCTCGCCTGGGGCGGCCTATCCCGAGTGGCTGCCACCCGACATGTCGTCTCGCCAGATAAAGTCAGGGCAGATGAGGAATGCCCTGTCTAATCTACCGTCGCTGGATCTGCCCTCCGTTCGTGGCCTGGGCGTCCTGTTGGCGGTTTACATCGTCCTGGTCGGACCGATCAACTATGTCGTACTGCGCTGGCGCAAGCGCCTGCAGTGGGCCTGGGTGACCATTCCGCTGATCACCGTCGTTTTCGCCGCCGGGGCTTTTGGCCTGGGTTACGCGCTGCGAGGCACCGATCTGATCCTCAACAAGATCGCGATTGTCGAGTTGCAGCCAGATGGCACGGCGTGGCTGAGCAGTTACCTGGGCCTCTTTTCCCCCGCCCGGCAGTCCTACGAGATCGAAGTGAGGGGCGGCAGCTTGCTCGCGCCTCTGAGCGCTGACTATGATCCCTGGGGGTCAGGCAGCCCTGGTCAGACGGGTGAGATGGTATTCTTGCAGGGCGATCCGGGGCACGTGCGCGGTCTGGCCGTGAACCAGTGGTCCATGCAGACGTGGATGACCGAAGGCGTGTGGGCCGATGTCGGCCGCATCACCGGTGATTTGCAGACCGAGGGTGAGGAGCTGGTCGGTGTTGTGCGCAACGAGACGGACCATGTCCTGGCGGACGCCGTGCTCATGCTGGGCGACCAGCTGGCCCGGCTGGGCGACGTGCCACCGGGCGAACAGGTGCCGGTGAAGATGAATCTGTCCGGGTTCGGCAGCAAACGCTTTGGGCCCGTTGGCTGGCGGCTGTTCGAGGAGCAGTTCAATTCACCGGGTCCCGGTGGGCCGCCGCGCGAGGTGCAGTTGAAGCAGATGGTCGTGGACAGCGTCTTTCAGCAGGTTGGCACGATGAGTCCGGTATCGAGTTTCAGGAGCTTTGGAAGCGCTTCACCTCAGGGACTGGTGCTGCTTGGCTGGCTGGACGAGGCGCCGCCAGACGTGCGTGTGGCTGGCCGAAAGCTCGCGCAGGAGACGACGGTTTTTCTCTACGCGCCCCTTTCTCTTGACTTGCCGGATGAAGGGAGCGTGTCATTGCCCCCGGGCCTCGTGCCTGGCGCTGTGGTGGAGATGCCGTCTGAGGGTGGCCCGTGCGGGCCAGACACCACGTCTGTCTATATCGGGCGGGGGAAGGCGATCTTTGAGTTCCGTCTGCCACAAGAGATTCGGGACGTGCAGGTGGATAAACTCAAGCTGATTCTCGGGTCGGACGGGGCGTGGGGGCAACCGCCGCACACGGCCATCTATGCCTGGAGCGCGGAGACGTGGACCGAACTGGACGACCCGGTTATGGGCGTCAACGTCTTTTCCGATGCCGCCGGCCTGATCAGCGACGACGGGCGGGTCCAGGTGCGCCTTTCATCCGAAGACGGGCGCGGTGGCGGCTGTCTCTATGTGGCGTTGGGCCTGGAGGGGACACGGTAGGAGGGCGTTCTTGATTGCGATCGAAACGCGCGGATTGACTCGCCGCTTTGGCAAAGTGACGGCCGTAGATAGCCTGGACCTGCAGGTCCCGGCCGGCGCATTGTTTGGGCTTATCGGCCCCAACGGCGCGGGCAAGACGACGACGCTGCGCATGCTGGCCGGCCTGCTGGAGCCAACAGCCGGCGAGATCGTACTCAATGGTTACATGGCCGATGCCGGCTGGCGTAAAGTGCGGCGCCAGATCGGCTATATGCCCGACTTTTTTGGCGTCTACGAGGACATGCTCGTCTGGGAGTACCTGGATTTTTTCGCCCGCTGCTACGACCTTCCTCCTGACCACCGCCGGCAGGTGGCCGACGAATTGTTGGACCTGGTGGACCTGGCCGGCAAGCGGGACGCCTACGTGCAGACCTTGTCGCGAGGCATGAGACAGCGACTCTGCCTGGCCCATGCGCTGGTGCACGACCCGCAGATATTGCTGCTGGACGAGCCAGCATCGGGCCTGGACCCGCGCGCCCGCGTAGAGATGCGCGAGTTGCTGCGCGAGTTGGGGGCCATGGGCAAGACGATCGTCGTCAGTTCGCACATCCTCGCCGAACTGGCCGAATTATGCGATTCGGTAGGTATCATCGAAAAGGGGCGGCTGGTCGCCAGTGGCCCGCTGGAAGAGATCAGCCGCTACGCGCGACAGGGTCGCACGCTGCGCCTCAGGGTACTCTCCGACCAGAAGGAGGCCGAGGCAGCCCTGCGCGATCAGCCCGGTGTGGGCGAGGTCTATAAAGCCAACGGGTTCCTGGAGGTCGAATTCCTGGGCGACGACGAGGCAACGGCGCTTCTGCTGGCGACGCTGGTGGCACGTGACGTTCAAGTGGTCTCTTTCAGCGAAGTGTCGAGCGACCTGGAAGAGATCTTTTTGCGGTTGACCAAGGGGGAGGTGGCGTAGATGCGGTTCAAACCACGCCTGGGGGTCAACCCCGTCATCGTCAAGGAGCTTCGCTCGCGGATGCGGGGCGCGCGCGCGTTCGTCAACCTGACAGGTGCGCTGCTGCTGCTGGGGACGGCCAGCTATGTCCTCTATCGCCTTGTGCTGGCCACAGCGCAGTACTCACGTTCGCCTCTCAGTCCGCAGATCGGGCAGACACTCTTTATCGGGCTGGCTTTTCTGGAGTTGATGATGGTCTGCTTTATCACGCCAGCGGTCACGGCTGGGGCGATCAGCGGCGAGTGGGAAAAGCTGACCTACGAGATGTTGATGGCAACGCCGCTGCGCCCGGCGAGTATCCTGTGGGGCAAGCTGGTTTCGGCGCTAAGCTACGTTTTCTTGCTCATCTTTGCTGCTGTGCCTATGGCCAGCCTGGTCTTTATCTTTGGCGGCGTCTCGCCGCGCGACATGATCAAGGCACTGGTCATTCTGGTCGCTGTGGCGGTCTTGCTGGGCGTGGTGGGTATCTTTATGTCTGCATTGCTCAGACGCACCGCAGTGGCGACTGTACTCAGTTACCTGGCCGTGCTGGCCTTTGTGATCGGGCCGGTGTTGGTCTTTATCTTGGTCGCCGTGCTGCGGCAGGCAGAGCCCCCGCGTTTGATCCTGGTGCCCAACCCGGTTAGCGCGCTCTTTTCGGCACTCACACCGTACACGCCCGGCGATGGCGCGTCTGGCTTGTTCATGAGTCTGGGCATGATCCTGGGCGGTGACCTGCAAGCCTTAACGGGATCGGGCAACACGACCGCCATTCCCCGGCCGCTCTATCACTACAGCCTGCCACTCTACGGCGCGGTGACGCTGACGCTCTATCTGTTGGCCACCCGCCTGGTGAGGCCGACCCGGCGCTGGCGCATTCGATGGAAGGAGGCATTGACTGCCCTGGCGTTGTACCTGCTCTTTGGCGGTGCCGTGGCGTTGGCGTTTGTCTCCACCACCGATCGCTACGAAAAAGCCAGCGTTTTGGCCGTGCCGACGCCTGCGCCGCAGCGGGTGGTCGTCGAGCGAGTGGTCGTGGCTCCGGTGGAGATGCCTCGACCGGTGCCCGTGCCGACCGAGCTGCCGGTAGCCGCCTCACCTCTACCTGCGCCCACGCCTACACCCAGTGCTACGCCCACGCTGTCTGCTCAAGACCCTGGGCCAACCGCCCCGGCAGTGGCACGAACTACCGCTGAGACGTCGACCGCACGAGTGACCGTGACACCAACCAAGGTCGCTGGGACGCCAACGGCAACGCCTGACCTCACAGAAATGGAAGTGGACACTTGGTCTTTTGCGTCGCCGGATGGAAAATGGCGTGCACACGGGCTGGTGGCGTTCCCTGTGAACGGCCGGGAAAAGTACTACACTCAGTTGAAAGTCGAGGAGACAGACGGGGCGGCTGAGTGGACAGCGGTCGATGAATGGTCGCGACTCGCATTGGGCTACACCACGCCGCAGCCGCTTCATTGGTCGCGAGACGGAAGGTATCTGTACTTTACCAATAGACCTGTCCCTGATGGCTGTGCTGTGTTCGTCAACGGTTCGGATTTGAACAGGCTTGACCTGAGCGATGGCAGCGTGGCAGCCGTGGTACCGCATTCAGGATTGTGGCTATCCTTGTCGCCGGACGAGACGACACTTGCCTATATCGGCTATGGAGGCAGAGGGCTGGTTGTGCGCGATTTGGCAACAGGGGCAGAGCGCGAGACCAAGCTGGATCCGGGACAGGGCTATGCGGCCGGGCATATCGTCTGGTCACCGGACGGTACGGCACTCGTGCTGACATTAGCCATTCGAACCTGCTCGACAAACTGGGCAGAATCGGTCTCGGTGGTGCGGGTGGAAGCTGCGACGCTAAAGCAGGCGACGTTGATTCGGGAAGATGAGCGGCTCTTTACCACCGTGGAGTGGCCAACGCCTGACAAAGTACTACTGAAAGATGATGGTGAGAGACTGTGGTGGATGGACGCGGGGACGGGACAGGTAACGGCGCACGATGGATAGGCTGAGGATGGGGGATTGGCAAACGGGTGAGCTGCGACCGTACCTGGCGCACTTTGGCCGGCGTTTACGCTTGCGCGACGGTTGGTTGCTGGCGCAACGTTCGCTATGGGCCGCCTGCATGGCAGCGTTGTCGATCCAGCTGGCCGGCCGGATCTGGCCGGTGGACCGTCTCTGGTTCTGGACACTGACCCCGCTGGCGGGCTGGCTGCTGGCCATGGTAGGCACCTCTTTGCTGCGGCGCCCGCCCCCGATGCGCGTCGCTCGCCGCGTTGACGCGGAGCTTGGTTTGAAGGAGCGCCTGGCAACTGCGCTGACGCTGGAAGGCTGGAAGGCGGCAAGATTGCCGGAGACCAGCCCCCCGCCACACCCTCCAACCCTCCAATTCGCTCTTGCAGCCTTGCAACGTCATGATGCCTTGACCGTCGCCCGCGCGATCCAGCCTCGCCGCGCCTTCCCACTTGGCTGGCAGTGGCGTCCCCTGCTGCTGGCGGCGGTCCTCGCGGCAGCGTCGGTCGCCCTGGCTGGTCTTCCTAATCCCATGGACGCCGTCCTGGCCGAGCGAGCGGCCGTCGTCCAGGCCGTCGAGGAGCAGGCGGAGAAGATCGAGAAATTGCGCAAAGAGATCGAGGAGGCGCAAGCATTGACGCCGGAGGAGCGCGAGGCGTTGTTGCGCCAGTTGGCAGAACTGGCCGAACAGCTTCGTGCCAACCCCAACGATCGCGAGGGGGCACTGGCCGATCTGTCAAGGATGGAAGAGGCTCTGCGCCAGGAGCTCGATCCCAACGCCGCCGTGCGCCAGGCGGCGCTGGAGGCGCTGGCGGCACAACTGCAAGCGCTGGCCGGGAGCGAGAGCGGCGCAAAGGCGGATCTGTCCGCCACTGCCGAGGCGCTGGAAAAGCTGGCCCGAGAAATGAGCGAGGTGGACGCCGTCGAACGGGAGGCAGTGGCACAGTCGCTGGCCCAGATGGCTGCCCGCGCTGCTCAGGCAGGTGACGGTACGCTGGCGCAGGCTCTCGCCACGCTGGCCCAGGCGATCCAGTCCGGCGATAGCGACGCAGCTTCCCTGGCGGCCCAGACGGCTGCTGAGGCACTGGCCCAGGCCCAGCGCGAGTTGGCCGACCAGACCGCTCTGCAACGGGCGCTTTCCCAGTTGCAGGCAAGCCGCCAAGCGGTGGCCCAGGCAGGTCAGGGCCAGGGACAGGCAGCCGCCCAAGGTCGAGGTCAGGGCCAAGGGCAACAACAGGGACAGGGCCAGGGCGGGCAGCCTGGCGGGGGCGGTGGCACAAAGGCGGACACGTTGCCTCCCGCCAGCGGCACCGGTCAGGCGGTGCGTCCACAGGGAGAGGGGCCACCGGGAGCCACGGGCGACCTGGGTCAACAGGTCTACGTACCGTGGGAGCGTCGCCAGGGGAGTGGCGATCCATTGACCGTCATCGGTCAGGATACTGGCCAGGGTGACACGCAGGTGCGCGAGCAGAAAGAGCCGCTGCCCGGTGCGCCAGGCGAGGCATTGGTGCCCTACCACGAGGTGTACTATGGCTACCTGAATGCTGCCCATCAGGCCATGGAACGGAGTTACGTCCCGTCAGGGCTAAAGGATTACGTGCGGGAGTACTTTTCGCAACTGGAGCCCTAGCGCTATTCTCAAAACAGGAAAAGCACGCCGTAGCTCATGCCATAGATCGCACCGATGATCAAGAGCACGCGCAATACGCGGCTCCGCAACCGGCGCAGCCTTATACCTTCAAGGAGATAATTCCTCAAGAACCCCACCAGCAGCAGCCACAGCCCCCCCAGGACTAGAACGAGAAACCGACTGAGCCCAGAAATCGTTGCCGTGCTCCAGCCCACCGGCCTGGTTGCCGGATTCTTGACGATCAGGATGCCAAAAAAGACCAGCGTAACGTGTACCTGGTAAGCGGCCAGGGCTGCCAGGGCAGCCAATAGCCCCCACAATCCGTAGAGCCCCACGCCTTCCAGAACGCCGCGTACCCAGGGTGGCATTGGTCTTCTCTTTTTCTGTGCTATCACACTCGCAGCCTTGGATCCAGGGCGTCACGCAGGCCATCGCCAAGGAAATTAACACTCAGAACGGTTAAAGAGATAAACAACCCTGGCCAAAAGACAAGGAAGGGGGTAAATTGAAGAAAGTCTTTGCCATCGAACAGCAGGCGCCCCCACGTAGGAAAGTCAGAAGGGAAACCAAGCCCCAGAAACGAGAGGGCCGATTCCGTCAGGATCGCGTTGGCCACCCCCAGCGTGGCGGCCACCATAATGGGACTGAGGACATTGGGGAAAACGTGACGCAGCAGAATGCGCAACTGGCCGGTTCCGACGGCGATGGCCGCCTGAACAAACTCTTGTTCCTTGACCGTCAGTACCTGGGCGCGGACTACCCGCGCCGTAGGCATCCAGTTGAGGATACCGATCACAGAGACGATCAGGATAAAAATGCCCACTTCGGGCCCAAAGGCCGCTCTCAACGTGTCGCGAAACAGCAGAATGATCACCAACAACAGGGGCAACAATGGCAACGCCAGGAACATATCGGTAAGCCGCATGAGCGGTCCATCCAGTGCAGGATAATAGCCCGCCAATCCTCCCATGACAGTTCCAACAAGGATGGCGATCAGCATCGCCGAAATGCCCACCGCCATTGAGATGCGGCCGCCGGCCATCACGCGAGCCAGGGTATCACGGCCCAGGTTGTCCGTGCCGAAAGGATATTCGGGGGTAGGCTGCAAGTTAGCCACCACAATATCGATGAACTCTGCCTCCCTGGTGTAGATCAATGGGCCGACAGACGAGCCCAGGATCAAGATGGCCAAAGTCGCAACGCCGAACATGGCCAGCTTGTGCTTGCGAAACTGTACCCAGACATCTCCCCACAGCGAGCGAGGCTCACGAGTGACGGTCGCTGATGGTGCTGCTGCAATAGATGCTACACTCACCGTTTCTACCCCCTCTATGCGACTAGTCATAGCGAATCCGAGGATCCAGGATGCCATACATCACGTCGGCCACAATGTTGAACAGGACGATCAGCACAGCAAAGATAAACGTCAAGGTCTGAACGAGAGGAATGTCGGCCCCCTGGATGGCAATGATCAACAATTGCCCCAGCCCATTGACCCGAAAGATCTGCTCGGTGATGATCGCCCCGCCGAAAATGCCGGGGATGCCGAGGGCGATCAGGGTCACCACTGGAATCAGGCTGTTGCGCAGGACGTGCACCATGAGTACAGCCCGCTCTTTCAGTCCTTTGGATCGGGCGGTGCGAACATAGTCGAGCGTCAAGTTGTCCAACATTGACGAGCGGGTGTAACGGCTTAGCTGGGCGGCCTGAAAAAATGCGAGCACGGTGACAGGCATGATGCTCTGTCGGATTTGCACCACAAAGCTTGCAAAATCCGTCACCTTGTGGGTCGTATTGTAGATCGAGGGAAACCATTTCAGGTGAGCGCTAAAGATGACGATCGCCATCAAGCCGGTAAAGAAGGTGGGCACAGAAAAGCCGATCATGGAAATCAACGTGCCGACCTGGTCAAAGATCGAATACTGTTTGTAGGCCGAGACAACGCCGATGGGTATCGCGATGACAATAGACAGGACATAAGACAAGCCAATCACCCACAGCGTTTGTGGTGTGCGTTCGATAATGAGGTCAATGACAGGGCTTCTGGTGGCCCAGGATCTGATACGCAAGCGGTCGGCCGAGTCGCCGATCTGGACGTCAAAAATCGACTCGATGACGTTCAGTGGCTCGTGGACAAAAAACTGTCGCAGCCACTTCATATATCGAATGTGAAAAGGCTGGCCCAGTCCCAAAGACTCGCGGATCTGTGCCCGAACCTTGGGGGGAATCGTCATGGGCAAGTTGCCCGTGGGGTCATTGGGCGCCAGATCAAGTATGGCAAAGACGACAAAGCTGATGACCAACAACGTTGGTAGGGCCGTCAGCAACCGGCGGATGATGTACCTTCCCATAGCTCCTCGATCCTATTCACAAAGTGGTCTACGGCCGTGAGCGGGCCGTAGACCACTTTTTCGCTTTGCGCTTGGAGCAGATCGCCAAGCGCAATGATCAAAGCCTACTGGCTGGCACGGCTCCAGTCAGCGATGTTCCACAGCTCCGAGTCCCAACTGCTCATGCGCACGCCCAACAGGCTATTGGCATGGGCCGACACATCGCCGCGATGCACCAGCGGGAGCATGACATAGTCCTGCATGAGCATGTCGTTCATCGCTTTGGCCAGTTCGATCCGCTTGTCCAGGCTGGCCGTCCCAGCCATTTCAGCTATGAGCGCCTCGTAGTCTGGGTTCCACCAGCGGGGAATATTGTTCCCCAGCCACTGGTTGGATTCGTCGCTGATCTCCCCTTTCGCCCAGTTGCCCATGTAGGCTTCGGGGTCGGTGCCAGAGAAGGAGTTGGTATACATTTCGATGTCAGCGTAGAATTTGCCATAGGTGTCGGGGCTGGCCGGGTCGCCGCCGAAAAAGACGGCCGAGTCGATGTTGCGCAACTCGGTTTCCACGCCGATCTGGCTCCACCACTGCTTGACCAGGGCCTGGTTGGCCTGGCGCACCGAGTTGGTCGAGGTCTGGTAGAGGATGCTCAGGCGCACACCGTCCTTCTGGCGGATGCCATCCGGTCCAGGCAGCCAGCCGGCCTCGTCCAGGAGCTGGTTAGCCAGGTCGATATTCTGGGTCAGACAGTCATCGTTAGCCGTCGAGGCATAGATGGACGGACCGGACAACACGTTACAGGTTGGCTTTCCAAACGGGCCATACACCTGCGCGACGACGGTGTTGCGGTCGATAGCCAAGGAGAGTGCCTTGCGAACGTTATAATCGGTCAGGAACGGGTGCGGGAATTGACCATCCTCGGTCCACTTGCTGCGATTGTCGCCCAACGCCGGGTCGGGGTTGGTAAAGTTGACCATCAGACGCTCGACGCCCGTGCCAAACGAGACGATCACCTTACCGTTCCCGGCCAGTTCCATAGCGTTCAAGATCTGGGGTTCAACCTGCAGGTTCCACGCATAGTCGGCTTCGCCGGTCTCCAACACGGCGCGGGCCGCAGACGGGGCGTCGCCGCCACCCTTGAAAATCACTTCCGAGAAGAAGGGTTTGTTGGGTTCGCGATAGTATTCGTTGACCTCGTAGACCACGACGTCGTTGGCCCTGAACTCTTTGGCCTTGAAGGGACCGGTTCCGATGGGGCCAAAGTTCTGCTCGGTGCACTCTTGAGCGGCGGCCCCCATGCAGTCTTTAAACTGAGCCTTCTGTATGATCGGCGCGACAGCCGACACAAACGGACCGTAGGGGTACGGCTTGGGCACTGAAAAGTTCACCTTTACCGTGAGGTCATCCAGCGCTTCAAAGCTCTCAACGTCGGCGTAATTGGACAGAGCGTTGCAGCCCATATCCGGGTGCAGGCAGTATTCGCCGGTAAAGACCACGTCTTCCGACGTCAAGGGTGTCCCATCTGACCAGAGAATGCCATCTTTGAGCTTCCAGGTGATGTTCATCAGGTCTTCGGACACACCGCCGTTCTCGACCGTGGGAATCTCTCCGACCAGCCAGGGAACCAATTGACCGGTCTCATCGTAACGAGCCAGGGGTTCCAGTATGACAGAAGACGCGTGAATGTCTTTTGTACCTCCGGACAGGTAAGCGTTGAGGTTCGAAGCTGCCTGCCAGTAGAGGACCGTCACCGTGCCACCTGTGCCACGAGCGGTCTTGACAACTTCAACCTCCTTGGTGACCTCGACTTGGACTTCCTTGGTCACTTCTCTCTCAATGACCTGCGGTGTGCCCTCGACGATGACCGTTTCCTTGACCGTCTCTTTGATGACCTGGGTGACGATCTTTTCAATGACCTCGGCGGTTGGAGTGGCGCAGGCGGCCAACAGAACGGCGATCACGATCAGGCTGATTAGCAGAGCAGAGCGTTTCATTTTTTCTCCTCCCAAGAGAACAAGTTAGACAGTTAGCGACTGAATAGTGAGGAAAGAACAGAGAGGGAAACGAGGAATGCACACCGAACGACCTAATCTCTCATGGTACACCACCTCCTCTATCCATGGAATATTGATGAAAAATCTACCACCCCAAGGCTGAGGAGGGGGGATGCATGGAGGAGAAACAGTTTGCCAGCAGGTTTTCCAGCTTGATCCATCCCCCAGCTTTGGGGTGGTGTGCTATTTATGACTGATTCGCAGAATCCGCCTTATTTGTAGCACCAGTATATCAGAGAAAACCCGCGCTGTCATCGAATGAAAAGCGGATTTGCCATACGCAAAAAGGATCGTCTGTTCGACGATCCTTTTCCACAAAGGTCGTATAGGGTCTACGACAAATTCGGTATGGAACCTAAGACAAAAGTTGTATGACCCTTTGCAGGCTCAGACACCCCGCTGTTTTCAAGTGCGGTTGTCGTGCTCGCCCTCCGTACCGCGCTGTCCAGGTGATTATGGCACGATGCGTGTGCCTGTCTCCCCAGCCAGGGCGCGCTCGATGTTCTGTGGGTTGGTGATGATCGCTTCCTTGCCACCTCCTTCCAGGAACCAGATGATGGCCTGGATTTTGGGCCACATGCTGCCCGGCGCAAAGTGGCCTTCCGCCATATATCGCTTTGCCTCGGCCACCGTCATTCGATCCACGTCGACCTGATTCGGCTTGCCAAAGTTGAGGCTGACCTTTTCGACAGCAGTGGAGATGAGGAGCAGATCGGCGCCGATGCTTTTCGCCAGCAGTGACGAGGCATAGTCCTTGTCAATCACTGCTGCTGTGCCGACAAGGTTTCCGTTCTCGTGCTCGACCACCGGGATCCCGCCGCCGCCGACAGTGATGACGATGAAGCCAGCCTTTAGCAACTCTCTGACGGCATCCCGCTCGATGACCCGCTGGGGCAGGGGCGACGCTACCACGCGTCGAAAGCCACGCCCGGCGTCTTCCACCACGTCCCAGCCTTCCGTCTCGGCTCTCCGATTCGCTTCGGCCTCGTCCATGAAAGAACCGATGGGCTTGGTAGGTCTCTGAAATGCAGGATCGTTCTTGTCTACCAGCACCTGCGTGACGACGGTTGTGGCCTGCTTCTTAATGCCCCGCCGCTTGAACTCGTTGTACAGGTTCTGCTGTAGCATGTAGCCGATAGCGCCTTGCGTGTCGGCTCCACAAAAGTCCAACGGCACCTCGTGCAGTTCATGGCGCGCCAGCTCTGAGCGACGCATGATAAAGCCAACCTGTGGGCCGTTGCCGTGGCCAATGGCGACGTTCCATCCCTGCTCGATCATGCCAGCGATGTGGACGCAGGTTTCGCGGGCAGCCTCGTACTGATCGGGCACCGTTTGGTGTTGTTTGTCCTTGATGAGAGAGTTGCCGCCGATGGCGACGACGGCGACGCGTCCGTTATGAGTCATGGATGCTATCCTCCTTGATCAGGTTCTGCATATTGTACTCGGAAAGTGGCAGGGCTTCAAAATCCGGCTTGTTGCGTTGCTCAGGATGCGACCTCGACCAGAGCATCTACCGCGCACACTCCTTGTCCTCTTGGCAGGACCATCAGCGGGTTGATGTCTAGCGCGGCGATCAGATCACCCAGGTCTACCGCCAGTTGGGAGACGCGTACCAGGGTATCCACCAGTGCGTCCACGTCGGCTGGCGGCTGTCCCCGGAACCCCTGCAACAGACGTTCCCCTCTTGTCTCGCGGATCATCTGCAAAGCCTCCCTGTGACTCAGCGGTGGCAGGCGCAGGGAGGAATCTTCCAAGAGTTCTACCAGGATGCCGCCCGATCCAAAGACGATCACGGGACCAAAGTCCGGATCGTGCAGTATGCCCACGATGACCTCTACGGCATCCGAGGGGATCATCTCCTGGATGAGTACTCCCTCCAGCCGCGCCTGGGGACGGTGCTGTCTGGTCGCCTTCATCACCTCACGGGCAGCCGTGGCGACAGCCGATTCGGTCTGCAGTCCAACCCGTACGCCGCCGATGTCTGTTTTGTGCTGGACATCGGGTGACAGGATCTTGAGTACGACCGGGTAGCCGATGCGTCGGGCCGCATCGACTGCCTCCTCCACCGTGGCGGCCATTGCCTCGCGGGGACCGGGAATGTGGTAGGCAGCCAGCAGGCGCCGCCCTTCGATCTCTGTGAGGGCTCCTCGCGTCCCCTGCAGTTTCCTGCGCCAGTCAGACAGATCGCCCGGCGAAGGACATCCGCTGGCGATCGGCTTCCCCATGCGGCGGCAAAAGCTCGCGTAGCGCACAAAGGCTTGGACGGCTCTCAGGGTCTCACGTGTCCCCTGCAGGTATGGGACGCCGCCCTCATCGAGCACTTTTCTCACTTCCGGTTGGAAGGTTGTGGACAGGTTGGAGAACATGAGTACCGGCTTGCCGGTGTCTTGGGCTGCCTGCACCGCCGCTTGCGCCACCGACCGCGATTGCTCCACTTCGAGTGGGGCAACCGCCGGAGGTGTGTCCCGGCTTACAGCCAGCAGGTGTACCTTTTCTTCTCGCGAGACCACTTTTACACACGCCGGATAAGTTCTCTGTAAGTCGCCGCTGCCCCAGGCATCCAGCGGATTGGTGATAGGGCTGTAAGGAGGCAGGATCTTGGACAGGGCCTGTTCCGCCTCTTCCGAAAGGGCCGGGAACTCTAGTCCCATGTCTTGAGCCAGATCTGCTACCAGGCTGATGTGACCACCGGACAGGCTCAGGAGCCCTACCCCTTCTCCTGTAGGCGGAGGACAGGTAAGGAAAAGTTCTGCTGTTTCCACCAATTCGTCTAATGTGTCCAGCCGCATCACGCCCAGGCGACGGAAAGCGGCATCACATACGGCATCAGACCCGGCAAGGCTGCCGGTGTGGGCTTGAACCGCCCGGCGTGCAGGTTCTGAGCGTCCCACCTTGACCAGAAGGATCGGCTTACCGGCGTCAGCCGCAGCCTGGGCCGCGGCCATGAACGCCTGGGGGCGGCGTATCCCCTCCAGAAAGGCGATGATGACCCGGGTATGGCGGTCACTGGCCAGATAACCGATATAGTCCGCACTGTCCAGCACTGCCTCGTTGCCGCTAGAGATGAGATAGCGGAAGCCGAAACGGGCCGCGTTGGCCAGTCCCAGGCATATGGCGCCGCTCTGCACGACTGCCGAGACGCCACCGGCCCGAGTAGCCGGGCTTAAAGCAGGGCTGTACGTCGCCACACGGTCGACCAGGTTGGCCACGCCAATGCAGTTGGGCCCACACACCATCAGGCCGGTCTGATCGGCCAAACTGGTCAGGTCGGCCTGCCGTGCCTGCCCCTCCGGCCCGGCTTCAGCAAAGCCACTGGCCAGTACCCACGCAGCCCGAGCGCCTGTCTCTATTGCTGTCTCTAGTATGGGCAAGACTCTTTCAGCAGCGAGCAGCACCGCCACCGAGTCAACTGGCCGTGGCAGTGACTTTAGGTCCGGGTAGCAGGCATAGCCCAACACTTCTTTGTACATGGGGTGGATGGCATACACGGTTCCTTGATATTCGAGATGGCGCAGATTCTCCAGGACAGTGCGACCGGCGCTCCCGCGACGTTCCGAGGCGCCCACCACGGCGATGGCCGCGGGATTCAGCAGCGGATCGAGGTCGCGAAAGGGTCCTATGGCCATGAACGAAAGCCTCTACTCTTTGCCGGTGACCAGGGCCAGCAAGGCCATGCGGACGAATACACCGTTCACTGTCTGGCGAAAGTAGGCCGCACCCTCATAGGCATCCACCTCTGTGGCGATCTCGTCTACTCGCGGCAGGGGATGCATGATGATGACGCCAGGTTTGGCTTGACGCACCATGGCCATGTCGACCACATAGCTGCCCTTCAGCCGTTCATACTCGGCCGGGTCTGTGAACCTTTCTCGCTGGATGCGGGTCATGTACACGACGTCACTCTCGCGCACGGCAGCCGCCAGGTCGTTGGTCTCGCTAACCGCCGCACCCATTTTTCGAAGTTCCGCCGTGATCTCGGTGGGCATCTCCAGGCCAGGTGGCGAGACGAAGAGGAACCGGACGCCAAAACGGATCAGCAGGTAGGCCAGCGAGTGAACGGTGCGCCCGTACTTCAAGTCGCCGGCCAATGCGAAGGTGAGTCCCTCCAGCGAACCTTTTTCCTTCTGGATGGTGTAGATGTCGAGTAATGCCTGGGTGGGATGCTGTCCTGCTCCGTCTCCGGCGTTGATCACCGGCACCTGCACGGCGTCAGCGGCTTCCTGAGCCGAGCCCTTTTGAGGGTGACGCATCACGATGACATCGGCGTACCCTGACACCGTGCGGGCCGTGTCGGCCAGCGATTCACCTTTCGCTGCGGACGACGTCTTGGCATCTGCCACCGTGATCGCTCCGCCTCCAAGGCGCAGCATGGCCGACTCGAAGGAAAGCCGTGTCCGTGTGCTCGGCTCGAAGAACAGGGCCGCCATGACCTGGCCGGCCATGTTGTCCAGTCGACCTTTCGTCTTGAACGCCTTCTCAAATCGGGCCGCTGTCGAAAGGATAAGCTTCAGCTCGTCATCTGACAGAATGTCAGTTCGCAAGATATCCTTGCCGTACAAAATAGAAGACATGCTGGGTTACCTCCAGAAATAGAATAAGGCCCTCGGGTTCTTTTGCAACTATTTTGATCTTGATAGGCAACCGCGCTTGACTTGTTGCCCCCGGCGGGTAGCATCAATCTCCGTGGTGAAATATCTGCGCGGCTTGTGGCTTGAGAAATTGCTCGATCTCGATGGCATAGCCGCCTGGGTCCTCCGCGAAGAAGCAGCGCACCTGGATCTCTTCTGATTCACGTATCCCGGTCAGTAGCTTGACGCCTTGGCTCTTTAGATAGTCGTACCACCAATCCACATCGGCCACAGCGAGTGTAATGAGCACGGCATTCTGCTCTTGTACGTTGTGGAACCCCCTCTTTTCGTCCACAATGCCAACAAAGGCGTTCCCGCTGACGCGATAGATCTTGGCCCAGCCTTGATCCTCTACCAGCTCAAATCCCATGATCTCCTGGTAAAACAGGTCAATTGGCTCGAGGTCTCGGTAGTAGAGAAAAGTGATCTGTGACTGTACTTTGAGCTTGCTCCGGTCCACGACTTGTCTCCCTTCCTTTTGAGTCAGTGTTGCCCGCGAATAAGCCGGGTGGTGGGTCCAAACGCTCGCCGCTGAGCGTCGTGTCTCTTCAAGGGTGGCATGACCGTTCAGCGGCGTTACGGCGTCCGTGCTTACAATATGTCTGCCAGGCGTGATACGGCTTCCTCTATATCCTCAGGCGTGACGCTGCAGAAAGGAAGGCGCAGAAAGCGATTCCCATCGGCCGGGTTGGCGAAAAAGCCCCGTCCGTCGCTGATCTTCAGCCCTGCCTCCCCGGCACGGACCAGCAGGCTGTCCATGTTGTTTCCCTGTGGAAGCGTAAGCGCGACATAGAAGCCGCCTTCCGGTTTAGACCAGGAAGCCTGGGGCAGGAGGTTCTCCAGAGCAGATAGTGTGGCCTGGAGGCGTGGCAGGTACAGGTCTCTCAGCCGCTCAAGGTTGGAGGGCAGCAACCCTCGGCGGCAATACTCGTAGACCATCCCCTGCGTCGGGAGGACCGGGCCGATGTAGGTGTCAACGGCCCATTCGGCCAGCGAGGCGATCTTTTCGGCGGGACCTGCCACGTAACCCAGGCGCAGTCCGGGTGCCAGCACCTTGGAGAAGGAAGACATGTGTAGCACCCTGGTTGGCGCCAGTGACAGAAAGGTTGGAACGTCCTGGCCCAAGTAACGGAGTGCCCGATAGGGCGCGTCGTCCACTATCCAGAAGTCGAATTTTTCTGCGAGGGCAACGATTCGCTTCCGCTTCTCCAAGCTGGTGGTGACGCCCGTCGGGTTGTTAAAGTCCGAGATGAGATAGATCAGGGCAGGCACGCCTTTTTTCAATTCATCTTCCAGAATCGCCGCGTTCAGACCGTCTTTCTCCTGTGGAATACCCACCACCTCGGCGCCAACGCGCCGCAGCAGGGTGATGGTCCGGTCATAGGAAGGTGCTTCTACGAAAACTCGATCTCCTGGCTTCAACAGCGTCTGAGTGATGAACGAAAAGATCTCCAGCGAGCTGTTGCCGATGAGGATCTGGTCAGCGCCAACCCCGTACTGCTGCCCCAGCCACTGGCGCAGTGGGGCATATCCGGGTGACCTGCCGTACTGCAAGAGAACGTTGGGATCCTGCCGCAGGGCAGCCTCGGCGCATTCGATGAGGTTCTCTGTGGGAAAAGCCTCCACCGGCGGCATCCCTCGGGTGAGATTGATCATCTGTCTTGTCAAGTCCAAACCTCCAATTGATGTCAAATTCCTTTGACGGCAGCCTTGGTCGGCAGGTACTTTGCCTGTCCTGGCGCACCGACCAGTTGTCCGTCTTCGATCAACACGCGGCCACGCTGCATGACCCACACCGGACGACCCAGGCATTCGCGCCCTTCGTAGACGGTATACTTGGCCTGAGAATGCTGGTTGGCAAGCTCAATCGTAAAGGCCTCAAAGGGATCAAAGAGCACCACATCGGCGTCGGATCCCCGCGCGATGGTGCCCTTCTTGGGGTAATAGCCAAATATCCTGGCCGGGGTCTCGGAGAGCAGTTGAACCAACCTGGGCACGCCGATGTGACCTTTGTTTACACCTTCATCGTACGTGACGGTCAGACGGGTCTCAGCCTGCGGTGAGCCATACGGGGCATCGAAAAAGTCGTCGTCTATCTCTTTTGGCTTGGGTGCATGGTCGCTGGCCACGGTGTCTATCGTCCCGTCCTGGATGCCCCGCCACAGTCCGGCGTTGTCCTCGGCGGTGCGCATGGGCGGCCCGATCTTGGCCTGAGCGCCCAGCTTGTGCAATATTGTCTCCGTGAGCGTGAGGTACTGGGGACAGGTTTCCGCGTACACGACTTGCCCTTCCTCTTTCGCTCGCCGGATGGGAGCCAGACCTTTGGCGGGCGTCACGTGGGCAATGTATAGTGCACAGTCTGCCACCTGGGCCAAGGCGATGGCCCGGCTGATGGCCTCCGCCTCCAGCACGTCGGGGCGGGTGCGGGTAAAGACTTCCATCGCCGGAACCTTTAGCCGGTTGTACTTGTCCTGCAAATAGTCAGTGGCCAGGCCGCTCTCGGCGTGAACCGCAACCAGCCCTCCCTCCTGGCCCATCATGTCCAGCAGTGCCATCAGCCAGTAGTCGTCCGTCATCCACTTGAGCTTGGCATAGGTCATAAACACCTTGAAAGAGGTCACGCCCAGCTTGAAAGCCTCCGGGAGGTCTGTGATCTGATTGGCCACGTCAAAGAGGCCTATATGCAGTCCAAAGTCGGTTAGAGAGTGCTCCAGGCCATCGTCACGGAATTTCTTGATCGCGTCCAGCACCTTCATCCCCGGGCGGGCATAGGCATAATGGATGATCGTCGTCGTGCCACCAAAGGCTGCGGTGATGGACGTGTGATGAATATCGTCCAGGTATACGGGGTGGGTGTGGGCGTCTATGGCGCCTGGCAGGACGAGCTTGCCCGAGGCGTCAACGATCCGCCGGGCGCCTTCCGTCGGAAGATCCGCCGTCACGGCGACAATCGTCTCGCCGCGAACGCCGACATCGGCGCGCCTCATGCCCGTGCCCGTCACGACTACACCGTCTTTGATGAGTAGATCAAATTCTTCTGACATCTCGCTCCTCTCGTCACTTGATCTCTTTGACCGGTGGCCTGGCGAAACGTCCGACTTTGCTGTGCCGCAGGCCAAGGTCAACCATCGCTTCGGCTATTTTGAGAGCCACCGACGTTGGGTCCAGAACCACAACGCCCAATTCTCGCTCCACGTCCTCCGAGTAGCCGGCTAACCCGGCGCAACCCAGGATGATCACCTCTGCGCCGTCTTTTTCGACGGCCTGGCGAGACAACTCCAGGATGCGAGCTTTGGCCTTCTCGGGGTTCGCATCCATCTCGAGGACTGACATATTCAGCACCAGCGTGGATGCGTAGGCGCTGTCGACGCCTCTCAAGCGAACGTGCAGGTCCCGGGTCGGGACGCGGCTGCGAAAGGCCGTTGTGATAGAGAATTTGTGACCCAACATCGCGGCCAGGTGCATGGTGGCTTCTTCGATCCCGATGACTGGAATATCAGAGATTTCCTTGGCGGCATCGAGGGCAGGGTCTGAGAAGCAGGCCAATATGACGGCGTCGTATCCTTCTTTATTGGCCCGGCGCACCTCGTTCAAGGTCGGTGGCCCTGCGAGCGCTTCGTCGTACGCTGACTCGATGGATACCGGGCCGTGCTCAGGGTTGACCACCGTCAGCTCGGTGTCAGGCCGCTTGATTTTTTCCAATTCCCGGCGAATGTGGTCCGTCATGCTCTCGGACGTGTTGGGGTTGATGACATAGATTCTCATGCGGCTGATTTCCTTTCTTGAAGCCATTGCCGGCCTTTGTCGAAGGCCTGTAGGTTCACATCAATGAAGCGAGGCGGTACCCGCTCCTTCAACACGCCCTGCCAGACCCCCGGTTCCACCGGCAGTAGGGATGAGAGGGCTCCCAGGAGGACCACGTTCAGGACTTTGGCTGTGCCCACTTTTTGGGCCATGCCGAGCCCCGGGATGCGATACACGTTGGGCGTTGCGGCCTGGAGGGACTTGTCCACCGCCTGCTCGTCTGGATAGGCCGCAAAGCCACTGCTCACGGTCACCGGGTGGATCTCTTGCTGGTTGAGCAGCACCACCCCCTCGGGTCGAACCTGATTGAGCCAACGCAGGCACTCTAGAATCTCAAAAGCGACCAGATAGTCCACGCGGCCCTGTGGAACGATAGGCGAGTGCACTTGCTCTCCCCAGCGGACGTGTCCCACCACGCCGCCGCCGCGCACGGCAAGGCCCAGGATGTCAGATTTCTTCACATCGTGCCCGGCAGCCAGTCCCACGGCAGCCATGACGTCGCTCGCCAGAACGGTCCCCTGACCCCCTACACCGGTAATCATAAAGTTTAAGGTTTTCATGATACCCTGTCCTTCCCCTGGTTCTCGCCTCGCGCCATCGAGATAGCACCCGTGGGGCAGACCTGAGCGCACATATCGCAGCCCACGCACAGGACTGGATCAATCTCTGCCTTGTGGCGTCCGGTCTTGGCATTCACTTCGGCGGACTGGATAATGGCCGGGCAGCCGAGGCGGAAGCAGATGCCACAGGCGGTGCACGTCTCGCTATCCACCCTATAAGCCTCTGCCGCGCCCGGCCCCACAAAGAAGCAGGGGCCGTCTACGATGACGACAGATGGGCCATCGAAAGCCAGAGCGTCCTTGAATGCTTTTTCAACAGCCTTTACGTCAAAGGCATCCACCTGGTGAACGTCGGTCACTCCCGAGGCCCGGACGATCGCCTCGATGTCTACTTTGCGAGTGGGACCTCCACCAAGTTTGACCTCTACACCGGGGTGGTCCTGATGTCCTGTCATGGCTGTGGTGTGGTTATCCAGGATGACGACGGTGCTCTTGCCGCCGTTGTGAACAATGTTGAGCAGTGGCGCTATGCCTGCGTGGAAGAAAGTCGAGTCGCCGATGACCGCCACAAAGGGGTCGGGAATGCCAGCCACGTCAAAGCCGTGCGCCACACCTACGCTCGCGCCCATGGCGCCCATCGTGTCGGTAGCGTTGAATGGCGGGAGCGCCCCGAGGTTGTAGCAGCCAATGTCGCCAGCGACGACGACTTGCTTCATTTTGCTGAGGGTGAAGAAGGTGCTGCGATGCGGACACCCGGGGCAGAGGACGGGAGAGCGGCCGGGTAGATCAGGGGGCGCCACCTGCCGCGCGCCCTTGACTGACTCTCGCGGCAGGATGCCCGCTTCGGCGGCCGACCGCTCGATGACCGCTGTGGGCAACTCGCCGCATGCAGGGAAGATGTCCTTGCCGCGACACGCGATGCCCAGGGCTTTGACCTGGTTTTCAATGAACGGGTCCAGTTCCTCGATGACGACAAGCTGCTCCACGCCCGCGGCAAACTCTCGCATCAGGTCTGTCGGCAGCGGATAGGTCATGCCCAGCTTGAGAAAAGAGGCATGCGAAAAGATCTCGCGGGCATAATGGTACACCGGCCCGCTGGCCACGATGCCCAGCGTTCGATCGCCCCATTCCAGGCGGTTGAAGGGGAAGGCGCTGGATAGCTCGGCCAGCTTTTTCAACCGTGCCTCGATCACCGGGTGTCGCTCCCGCGCCCACAGGCAGGTGGAGACCAGCTTGTGGGGATTGCGTTCCAGGGGAGGCGTTGCGGCGCTGTCGTCATACGCTCGTTCTCCCAGTTCTACCGGCGATGCAGAGTGGGAAACCCTCATCACCGTCCTGAACAGGACAGGGGTATCCCATTCTTCGGACAGGTCTAGACCGACACCCACAAAGTCTTTGGCCTCCTGACTGTCCGAGGGCTCGAGCATGGGCATCTTGGCGAAGCGAGCATAGTGACGGTTGTCCTGCTCGTTCTGCGAGCTGAACATGCCAGGATCGTCGGCAGTCACGA
>Ga0180438_10002493_pt1 | contig 29875 bp, 18 predicted proteins | sample SS_ome_12_FD_132455 | JGI IMG/M metagenome (GOLD analysis project Ga0180438, IMG submission 132455) | Hypersaline lake sediment archaeal communities from the Salton Sea, California, USA - SS_3_D_2 metaG | ecosystem: Environmental > Aquatic > Non-marine Saline and Alkaline > Hypersaline >...
ACGTTGATGAGCTTAAAAGAATAATTAACTATTTTAAGTACTTTGAAAAAAACATTGAACTTTGAACATTGAACATTGAACACCAAATCCACCATTTTCTAAAAATCAGGTGGTGGATTTGGGAGGATTGAGAAGAAATACGCCAAAGTCCCAGTAGTTACTTCTTTTCACCTGCTATTTTCAATTAGTAGACCATATTATAATTAGGTATTTGAATTTTTTATGACTTTTGTTGTATAATCCAAACGGTGAAAAAAGAAAATAAAATAAGCAAAATCTTTGATCGTGAATTTAAGCTTCTTGACAAGGTCAAAGAAATCGAAAAAGGGAAATCTCTTTCGAGAGATGAATTATTAAAAGAATGGTTACAACTGGGAAAAGAATATAACAAATTACTTAAACAAACCATTAAAATAACCCGCATTGGAGACGCAAGCCAGAGGAAATTGATGCATCTCTGGAAACTGGAACAGGAAAAGCTGCAACTGGCACAAATCGTAAAAGATAGGACAAAAGAGATTGAAGAGAAAAATCGCCAATTGGAGGAGCAATCTGAAAAACTGAAAGAAATGGATAGGATGAAATCCCGCTTTTTTGCTAACATTTCCCATGAATTCCGAACACCCCTTAACTTGATTGTAGGTCCCCTGGAGCAAATACTTAAAGAATATCAAGACAGTGAATTGAAACGGAAAGTCAACCTGATGCTGCGGAATTCTCGACGTTTACTCAATTTAATCAACCAGTTACTGGATCTCTCGAAACTCGACAGCGGCAAGATGAAATTACAGGCCTCCCGGCAGAATATTGTCCCCTTTTTAAAGGGTATTGTGAATTCGTTTGATTCGCTTGCCGAAGAAAACGAACTGGATTTAATATTTCATTCCAAAGAGGAAGATATTACACTTTACATTGACCCAGGGAAAATAGAGGAAGTGATCTGTAACCTGCTTATAAATGCTGTGAAATTTACCCCGCCAGGGGGCAAAATTACCCTTTCAGTAACGAAATCCACCAGAAAAAATGATAATTATCCGTCAGGCTGCCTGGAAATTTCGGTTTGTGATACTGGTATCGGTATCCCTGGGAATCAATTGTCCCATATATTTGACCGTTTTTACCAGGCAGAAGGTCTCAGGGAATATGACCACAAAGGCACAGGCATTGGGCTGGCATTAGCAAAAGAACTGGTGTCTCTTCATCATGGGGAAATCACTGTCCACAGCAGTGAAGGTGAAGGTACGGAATTTATTATCCGCCTGCCATTGGGAGATACCCATTACAGACCTGGAGAGATTATCGATCATCCGATAACACCAATTGAGCCGGAGGAACATCGGGAAATACCGGAACTGTATATGAGACAAAAAGAGACCGGTCAAATCAGCAGTATATCGGATGTCCTGGCTGAAAATATCGAACCTGGAAAACGAAAAAAGAATATCATCCTGGTGGTTGAAGACAGCACTGATATGCGCATCTACCTCAGGGAAGTATTGGAGCCGTTCTACCAAATAGTAGAAGCAGAGGACGGGAATGAAGGTATTAAAAAAACACAAAAAATCATCCCAGACCTCATCATCAGTGATATAATGATGCCCGGGATTGATGGCTGTGAGCTGTGCAATATGTTAAAAAAAGATGTAAAAACCAGCCACATACCTATTATTCTCTTAACTGCAAAAGCATCGGAGGAGAGTATTGTAAAGGGTCTGGAAACCGGTGCAGATGACTATATTATCAAGCCTTTCAGTACAAACGTATTATGTGCTCGCATCAAAAACCTTATCAACCTGCGCTGCCAATTGCAGCAAAAAATACAACGGCAAATGACCTTTCAACCGGCTGAACTATCGCTCTCACAAATCGATGAAAACTTTATTAAAGAATTACAGGGCGTAATAAACAAGAATTTATCAGACGCGGAATTTAATGTAGAAGAATTGAAAAACAAACTCTTTATGAGCCGGGCCACCCTTTACAGGAAAGTTGAGGCTTTAACCGGCGAATCCCCCGCAGAATTTATCCGCTCCTGCCGCCTCAAACGAGGCGCCGAGTTATTGAAAAGCAATTTCGGGAATGTTCTCGATGTGGCTTTGGAGGTGGGATTTTCCAGCTCTGCCTATTTCACCAAATGTTTTAAACAGAAGTTCGGCCAACTGCCTTCTGCTTTCCGGGCACTCTGATACGAATGATGAACGATCTCTAAATGAGTTACTATTCAGTTTTCAGAAGTAAAATCAAAACCAATTTCAACTCTTCCAAATAGCATGTTCCGTGCCAAATTGTTAAATCTTTGCCGGGAGAGACATTTTGAATCAATATTTATATCCGTGAGACATCTGTTATAGTTCTTCCTTCATTTTGAGACAATTTTTATATCATTTTGAAACAGGTTTGATAGACACAGGTTCTTTTTCTTATATAATATGCTCGGATGATAATCCTACAGGAAAATGAAAGGTATAATTAGGAAAATGACGCGAAGAACGGCTCAACGGTAACGGTTGGGACTAAAAGTAAAAATAAGGCAGCAAAAAATAAAATAATGGAGGAAAAAATGATATCTTCTACATTAGAGGATATATTCGGAAAGAGTCATCAAATAGGAGAAGTTATGCAACAAATCCACCAGGTTTCCAGGAGTAATTTTTCTGTCCTGTTAGAGGGGGAAACCGGGGTTGGCAAAACATTGGTGGCTCGAACCATCCACTCCTTGAGCAAAAGAAGGGAGCAACCTTTTGTAAAGGTAGAAATCGGGTCCATACCCGATACTCTTTTTGAGAGCGAGCTCTTTGGCTATAGGAAAGGAGCATTTACAGGAGCAGATAGGGATAAGAAAGGATTTTTCGAGGCGGCAAATGGAGGGACTCTTTTTGTAGATGAATTGGAGAATATGACCCCTTGTGCCCAGGGAAAACTGCTCAGGGCTGTGGAAGAGAGACAGGTTATACCACTTGGTAGTACCACACCCATTGACATAGATGTGCGAATCATATCCGCCACCAACAACAATATCAAGCAAGAGGTCAAAGATAAGGAGTTCAGGGAAGATTTATTTTATCGGCTTTGTGAATTTGACATCCTGATCCCCCCTCTTCGGGAGAGAAAGGAAGATATCGCCTTTCTTGCCCGGCAATTTCTCGCTGAAGCAGCCGATGAATTAGATAAAGAAATCAAAGGGATATCTGGTAACGTGCTGGCTATCCTGCTCCAAAATCCCTGGCCAGGGAACGTGCGGGAATTAAAAAATGTCATCAGGAAAGCAGTGCTCCAGTGTGAGCATGAGCAATTAACCCTGGAGGATATGCGGTATTTTTTCGTCAGAGATAGTGAAAATAACCGGGAGTTGCAGGAAATCGATTCCTTATACCCCTCTTTTCCCTTTACTTTACGTATTGCAGCACTGGAGGAATGGGCTATCCGACAAGCGTTAATCAGGACAAAAGGCCGACAAATGAAGGCAGCCGCTCTATTGGGAATCGAATACCAACGCTTCAAACGCAAGCTTGAGAAATATGAAATACTTCCGTAGATCAAAAGTTCCCGATAATGGAAAAGAAAACATTTCGGGATTTAATAAAAAAGGAGGAAACATGAAAAAATTTTTAGTTATCTTGTTTTGTGTGATGGTTTTGACCATCGGTCTCTCTGCAGGAGAGAAAAAAGTGGATATGGGTAAACATCCACCCATCGTTAAAAAATGTGATATGGCTAAACATCAACCCATTGTTGAAAAATTGATAACGATTTTAAAAGTCAGGCCAGATTTGGAAAAGGCTCTCTTATTCTCGCTGAAAAAAGCCAACCGCCTGTATGCCCCGACCCTTGAAGAGTATTACAAATTCTTAGATGAAATGGTTACCTTGATTCCTACCAATAGGAATATTTTAGATTATATCGAAAAGTTCTACTATCTCCTCGACTTTCCAAAGGATCCGGAAGAGAACCTGCTTCAGCACGATGAATTATTCGTACAATGGATGGTGCAATTTGCCAACGACTGGGGGAAATTTCTCGACACCCCCGCATCTGCCTGCGGGGTAAAAACCTTTCTCGATGATCCGGACTTTCACATCGATGAATATCAGGAAAATCCCAGCGGCTGGCGCACCTTTAACCAATTTTTTGCCCGGCAGGTCAGGCCTGGCAAGAGGCCCATCGCCTGTTTATATGACGACCGGGTGGTAGTATCCCCGGCTGACTCCGCCTTCGTGGGCTGTTGGCCGATCGATGAAAACTCAACAATATTCGTAAAAGACAAAAATGATAGACCGTATTCCATAAAAGAACTCCTGGATAAGAGTCCTTATGAAGATAAATTCAAAGGCGGGAAATTCTATCATGCCTTCCTGAATGTGAATGACTATCATCGCTATCATGTTCCTGTGGCAGGAATAGTTGTGGAAGCGAGGCAAATAACGGGAAGAGTATACCTGGAGGTGGATAAATGTGATGATGGGTCCCTGAATGCCGATGATAATACCGGCTACCAATTCAAACAGGAACGGGGTCTGATCGTCCTCGACTCAACCAAACACGTCGGCGGCTATGTGGCCGTGTTACCCATCGGTATGGCCCAGGTCTCTTCCTGCAATATTACTGCGCAAGTAGGAGACTGGCTTCATAAAGGCGAGGAATTCGGTTACTTCCTGTTCGGCGGTTCCGATATTATCATCTTGTTCGATAAAGACTGTGATGTCAATATTTGTATGAAACCAAACACCCATTACAAACAGGGAGAGGCTGTTGCTTATATTGGAGTACCCTGTCCAGATGGCAGGCCATCCTGTCCTTCTAAAGTAGATCTAGACTGTCCAGCCATCCTCAGTGGCCCGGATTGTATACCCTGTCTCCCCAGCGAATTGCCTAATTATGACCCTTGTGAAGCAAAAAAGAAAAAATGAGCACGCCGAACAGCACCGTTACCAAAAAAACCACTACCTCTTTATCTAAACAATAGAAATGTTATTTACAGGTAAAAACCTCAAAAAAAAACCGGGGGCAGTTAAACTGCCTTCCCGGATTCTTTTCTAAAATTCTCCTGTCCCTTTTCATTATCCCATCACGTCGGCTTCCAGCTACTGATCCCGGGAATCGACTTCTGCCATCCCTTCGACGCCTACCTATTTTTTCACCTCTTTATTTTAATTAGGCATAAGGAATCTGGATGCCAGGGTCCAAAAAGGAGAAAAAGGTACCAGGAAAAAAACGATGCATTAAGAAAGCCGTCGAAATTATTGAATCTATTATTTATTTGGTGTAGAATTCATTTATGGTTATGCATGTTCTTGTTCTTGTAGGGACACGAACCGCCGATTTATCGCGTCCGAATCTATTCCTCCCGCTTCCAATGAATTGATATCAAATGGCAAATAAACGAATTTTACCTTCTCGAGAATCTGTTCGGTTGAAAGAGCGTGATTATTCCAGAGGCATCTATGTTGTTACCATTTGTACGAAAAATTGAGTATATTTTTTGGAAATTAAAAATCGGGTACTATTTCGTTTGCGTTTTTACGTTTTTATATGTTTTCGAGTCTGTGTCATTCGTAAAGATTTATAAAGTTCAAAAACTTCGGAAACCAGCTCGTCCTGACGTTCAGTGGTGAAGGGGCCGAGCTGCGCTTTAACCAACCGGATGGTTCCACTGCCAAGAGGTTTCCAGCGCTGGGGAAACAAATCGGAATGATAACCTGCAAAAATCGCGATAATATCACGACCCACTGCACCAGCCATATGCTGCCCGAGCGAATCATAACCGATAAATAAATCACTTAAGTTTATTAACGCGGCAAACTTACTTACCCCACCATGGAAGGCGATAAGCCGAACATTCCGAGACGCTGCGTCGCTACACCTTACCCCTATTAATTCTGGATTTTCTTCTGTCATTTCCACAATTTCAAATCCCATATTGGCAGCAGCTCGAATAATGGCATCGGCCTGATCAAACTCTTCCTTACCGTTTCCTTTGTCAAGGATGATTGTAACCCCATCAGAAAGGAGCTTTTGGATAAGGCCCAGCTCAAACCGAGAGACGATTTCAGACCCGGACCTCACACGTTTTTCTTGATTCCCACCGACACCCAGGCTCATACTAATGACAAATGTTTTTCCTGCTGAGTTCAGGAGTTCGGAGACCTTATTAGCAAAGGTATCATCCTCAGCCAGGAAATGGATTTTCGGATAAATCCTTTCAACCTGAGGCTCGGGACCAAAGGTTGCTTCAAGCCATTGGATCAAATCCTCTGCCTGGCTGGTACCTTTCCATGCTTCATGACATACCGAAGGCTTCCAGAAAAAATAACGCTTATCCTCCTTGCCAGGCGCAAGCATTGGCAGCAACCCGGATTGAAGGAGTCGAGAGTCGGTGTTAACAATGATGTAATCCTCCCCCTGCCCAAGCTCGCATATCTCATTTTCAAGTGCATGGATAACATTAAGCCATACGAGAAACCTGATCAATAAAACACCACGGCGGCGATATTTAAGTTGGTGAACACGAAACATTGATTGATTGCCTTTCAGAAGCGTGCCATTTTTTTCGCTGCCCAGGAATACGATTTCCGCATCCGGAAACCTCCTCCTCATTTTCTCAATGACAGGACTGCTCAAAAGGACATCTGCCCCAAGTGTCACCCGTGATGGAACAAAAATCTTCTTTACTTTGCCCATTGATTGAGCGTCGAATTTCTTACCCGAAGAAATACGTTCAATACGGTTCAACAAATCCGCTTCATTTCTCAAATCCCAGTGATCGAGTCTTTCGTTCAATTGCTTTGCCTGGGGTAGAATTCGGATACGCGAAATCAGGTGAGCCAGCACCCTTTGTAACGTCTTCCTATCCTGGGTAAGAAAAGTGTCGGACAATGGCTCGATTACATGACCAAAAAAGATATCCGTCCCCACCTGGGCCTGGGATGACTCATTGGAAATTGCAGCATCGATGATGACGTCCAGTGCATCCGTACTGAATTGACCCTCACGAAGGCGCTCCATAAATTGTTGCGCTGCCCGGGCTGTTTTAGAATACACTTGCTCATTCATCATTCATCATTAATAACGTATGGATATCTTCCTGATTAGCCCCAATCATACTAAAATTATAACTCACTGTCAAGTTACGGAGTTGTCCCAAATCAGCCATCTAAAAATGGCGAAAACTTGTTACGAATTGCTTAGAACTTATTATTGGCCTTCGGCGTCATTGGTTCGCTTCGCTCACATCAAGGAGTACTTTTTAGAGCTTGTCAATGGAAAATCAAAAAAATGAAAACTTTTTAAAACACTCAATGACAAGTACTCAAAAGTAACAATGACAAGCTTTGGAAATCCTCAATGACAAGTACCCAAAAGCAACAATGACAAGCCCTAAAAGGTTCTCTTACCTCGCAACCCGCAACCCGTAACGAGATCCACTTGTCGTTTAATGAGATATTTAGGAATTTGAAACTATTGCCATTTACTCACAAAAATGTTATAATAGTGTATCAGGTTTGCTTTCAAGACTACGCTCGAAGCAAAAGCCACCACAGGTGGGAAAACAGTATCCACGACATAATGGATGACACCCACTTGTTAGAGCGTTAAGGTCTAAGATAAACCAAGTGTAAACGTATAAGAGATTGAACATCAAAAATGTTTGGAGGTAAAATGAGTAAAGAAAAGGAAACAAAGGAAAAACCAACTAATCAAAAAACATCTAAAGAGAAAAAGGCCAAACAGGCCAAAACCACTGAAGAAAAAACAACTAAAACAACCAAAGAAAAGCCTGAGAAAACCACTGCTAAAAAGACCACCACAACCAAAGGGGAAGTAGACAGTTATGAATTCCAATCAGAGGTAAAACAGTTACTAAACATCTTGGTTTATTCCCTTTATAAGCATAAAGAGGTTTTCTTAAGGGAGTTGATTTCAAATGCAGTCGATGCACTCAACAAGGTCCAATTTGAGACATTGATCAATTCCGACATTGAAGATAAAGAACTGGATTTCAGAATTGACATCACCATAGATAAAGACAAAAAGAAATTGATCGTTGAAGATACGGGAATCGGGATGACCAAACAAGAGATCATCGATAATATCGGGACAATTGCGCGTTCTGGGACATTGGATTTCGTGAAAAGAGTGACATCGTCCGACATCAAAGATAAAATGGATCTCATCGGTCAATTTGGAGTGGGGTTTTATTCCAGTTTTATGGCAGCAGAGGAGATACACATTCATACCAAACACTATGCAAAAGGCAGCAAAGGTCTGTTATGGAAATCCAAAGGGGGCAGTGATTACTCCATTGAAGAGAAAGGAAAAAAGCAGCGAGGGACACGCATCGAGTTATTCTTGAAGGCCGATGAAAAGGAATTCCTGGAGAAGGCTCGGTTGAAAAGCATCATCAACCAGCATTCCAAATTTGTACCGTTCCCCATCTACCTTGAATCAGAAAAAATCGAGAGTGTCGAAGCCATCTGGACGCAGCCAAAATCCAGTTTGAAGGAAAAGGATTACAATGAATTTTTCAGGTTTTTTCAAAATGCCACCGATGATCCGGAGACCTACATCCACCTCTCTTCTGATGCGCCGGTTCAGTTTAACTCCATCATGTATGTACCCAAAACCAATGTGGAGATTTATGGGTGGATAAAGAGTGACCCCGGGATTGATCTCTATTCAAAAAAGATCTTGATTCAAAAAGGTTGCAGCGACATTTTGCCGGAATACTTTCGGTTTATTAAAGGTGTCGTGGATTCGGAAGAGATACCGTTAAACATTTCCAGGGAAACCATCCAGGATAACATCCGCATCAACAAAATCAAGAAGTTTATATTAAAAAAAGTCTTTGAACAATTCAATGATATCAAATCAAAAGATATGGACAAATACCTGAAAATCTGGAAGAATTTCAGCCGGAATTTTAAGGAGGGTGTTCCCAATGAATATGAATTCCGGGAGAAATTAGCCTCTTTATTACTGTTCTACTCCTCCAAAACCCCTAAAGACAAATATACGGACCTGGATCAATACATCGAGCGGATGCCCAAAGACCAGTTCGAAATATACTATGCGATTGGCAATGATTATAATTCCATTGAAAGGAACCCGGCCCTTGAAGCGTTTAAGAAAAAGGACCTGGAGGTATTGTATTTCATCGATCCCATGGATGCCTGGGCGGTTGATCATTTGCAGCAGTACAAGGGAAAGATGTTCCGGCCAGTGGAGGTTGCTGATATAAAACTGGATGAAGATGAAAAAGAGAAGGAAAAAGAAAAAGACAAAAAGGACCTAAAAGATGTGGAGAATCTTGCCTCCTATTTAAAAATCATTTACGGCGACAAAATCGAAGCCGTTACAATCTCTAAACGGTTGGTGGACAGTCCTTGTGTCATGGTAAGCTCGAAAAGCGGCCCGTCGCCCCAGTTGGAACGTATCATGCGATTACAAAACCAAAAGCCAGACTTTTCCAAAAAAATAGTGGAAATCAACCCGAAAAATAAATTGATAAAAGAGATGATTCGAATCCACAAAGAGAAACCTACATCGGAAGAATTGAAAACTCTGGCTCTTCAATTACTGGACAACTTGATAATGCGTGAAGGGGTATTGGATGAAATTGAGCATATTGTCCCCCGCATCCATGATATCATGTTAAATGCAGCCAAAAATATCTGACAATTCAATATAGTTACAATTGCAAGTTAAATAGGTAATAGCAAACGTTTTATGAAAAAAGAAATGAGCCACCAAGACACAAAGGCACAAAGAATACTTGGTGCCTTGGTGGCAATAATCAATCCGGAGGATAAATGAAAATCAAGCGAAATAGTGGATTACTGATGCATATTACATCCCTTCCAGGCAAATATGGGATTGGCACAATGGGAAAAGAGGCCTATGAATTTGTCGATCTACTGGTAGAAGGCGGCCAGAAGTATTGGCAAATATTACCTATAGGGCCAGTATCTTCCGTCTTTGGTTATTCGCCTTATTCTGCGATTTCTACGTTTGCTGGTAATTTCCTATTTATAAATCTAGAAATGCTTCAGAAAGAGGAGTGGATGCGGAATTATATTATGTCGGAACTTCATCATGAAGATTATAATGACTATGTTGATTTTGATAGGATTATTTCCTTTAAACTGCCGCTGCTAAGAAGTGCCGCCATTAATTTTTTTAAATATGGAGAAGCAGGTGCTAAAGAAGAATTTTACCAGTTTTGTGAAAAATCAAACCATTGGTTGGAGGATTATGCCTTGTTTATGGCAGTGGCCGGGCATTACAATGATTATAATTGGATAACCTGGGATAAAAATATCCGCTTCCGAAAACCCGATGCAAAAAAAATATGGGGCGAGAAGTTAAAATCTGAGAAGGATTTTCATCAGTTTGTTCAGTTCATTTTTTTCAAGCAGTGGTTTTCTCTAAAAAAATACGCCAATGAGCGGGGCATTCAGATTATTGGAGATATCCCTATTTATGTCACATTTGATAGTGCTGAAACCTGGTCCACTCCTGAAATCTTCCAGTTGGATAAGAAAACCGGTCGACCTGTAAAAGTGGCAGGTGTTCCTCCCGATTATTTCAGTAAAACCGGGCAGCGCTGGGGCAATCCCCTCTATCAATGGTACGAAGGAAATGGAAAACTTAAAAAGGAGACCTTAAACTGGTGGGAAACTCGCTTTATCAACATGTATCAACTATTTGATGTGATCAGGGTCGATCATTTTAAAGGATTTGAATCGTATTGGGCCATTCCTGAAGAAGAAGAGACGGCTGTCAACGGTCAGTGGGAAAAGGGCCCGGGAATTGCCTTTTTTAAAAAATTAAAAGAAAAATTAGGCAATCAATCGGTAAATCTGCCCTTGATTGCGGAGGATCTGGGAGTGATTACACCCAAAGTGGAAAAATTAAGAGATGATCTTGGTTTACCAGGAATGAAAATTCTTCAATTTGCTTTTGATTTTAACAATAAAAATGCCTATCTACCCCACAATTATAAAACCACCAACTGCGTCGTATATACGGGTACCCACGACAACAACACCACCAATGGCTGGTTCTATGAAAATGAAATCGATGAGAAAACCAGAAATTACATCATGGATTATCTTAGAATTGATCACCGCCATGAATTTCACTGGCAGTTCATTAGCCTGGCATTGAGTTCCATTGCGGATTTAACCATATTCCCGGTTCAGGATGTATTGGGTTACGCCAGTAGATTCCGCATGAATACGCCAGGAAAGATTCGGAACAATTGGAACTGGAAATTAACTCCTGGCAAGTTAACACCTGAAATCATGCATAAGTTAAAGAAAATGTGTGTCCTCTACAATCGAACGTAGAATAGTCTACAGACGAACATGGCTAAAAAAGGGGCCCACTCAGTTGCGAACACACAGAATACACGGAAAAAAGAAAAACAGAATAAAAATTTCTGTGTCTCTCGTGCTTCGTAGCGGAGCTACTCCGCAGAGTAGCATTCTGTGTATTCTGTGGGTTCTCTTTAAATTAAGGAGTAAAGATGAATAGAATTTATATGTTGATGGTTTTTTTAATTGGAATTGTTTTTTCATTGGGATCAGCAGATCGTATCACTGGTAAGATGTTTGCCACCCGGTCGGAAGTCATTGCTACCCACGGTATGGTGGCCACCAGTCAGCCGTTAGCTGCCCAGATTGGTATTGATATTTTAAAAAAGGGGGGCACTGCAGTTGACGCAGCCATTGCTGTTAATGCGGCGTTGGGTTTAATGGAACCCACAGGCTCTGGTGTTGGCGGCGATCTTTTTGCCATTGTTTGGGACAACAAGACCCAAAAACTTTATGGACTCAACGCCAGTGGTCCTGCGCCGCAGGCGCTTACTCTGGAGTACTTTAAGAACAAGGGGCTGAAAAGAGTCCCTGATTATGGGCCGCTGCCCTTGACAGTGCCCGGGTGTGTGGATGGGTGGTTCGAACTTCATAAAAAATTCGGTAAACTGGAAATGAAAACCATCCTGCAACCGGCCATCGATTATGCGGAAAATGGGTTCCCTTTGTCGGAATTGATCGCTTATTACTGGCAGCGGGCAGTGATACGATTCAAAGAGTATAGAAACTTTCAAAAACTCTATGCACCCGGCGGCAAATTACTGGAAAAAGGCGATATCTTTAAAAACCCGGAACTGGCCAATACCTACCGCCTCATTGCTAAAAAAGGGAGGGATGCCTATTACAAAGGAAAAATCGCCAAAACCATCGCTGCTTATTCAAAAAGAGTTGGTGGTTTTTTCCAACTGAAAGACTTTGAAGATTTTCATGCTGAATGGGTAGAACCGTTGAAAGTCAATTACAGGGATTACGATGTATGGGAACTGCCGCCCAATGGCCAGGGAATCGCTGTACTGCAAATGCTTAATATGCTGAAGACCTTTGATTTAAAATCCATGGGTTCGAATTCCTCGGAGTATTTGCATACACTAATCGAAATCAAAAAAATCGTCTATGAAGACCGGGCCCGGTTTTACGCAGATCCCCGATTTGCCAGGCTGCCTATTAAAAAATTACTGTCTGATGATTATGCCAAAAAGCGGCTGAAACATTTTAATTCAAACAGGGCCAACCGTATAATCCCTTACGAAAATTCCATTCTTGAGAAGGGAGACACTGTTTATATGACCGTGGTGGATAAGGATTTAAATGCCGTATCATTGATACAGAGTAATTATGATGGCTTTGGTTCCGGTATGGTGCCGGATGGGTTGGGATTTTGTCTCCAGGATAGGGGTGCACTTTTTAGCCTGGAAGAGGATCATCTTAATGTTATAAAGCCTGGCAAGCGGCCATTTCATACCATTATCCCTGGTTTTGTTACAAAGGACAACAAGCCTGTGTTTGCCTTTGGTGTTATGGGCGGTGCCATGCAGCCGCAGGGGCATGTTCAGGTGTTGTTGAACATCATTGATTTTGGCATGAATATCCAGGAAGCAGGAGATGCAGCACGGTTCCGGCATAGGGGTTCGTCTCAGCCCGATTACGGAAAGATGACCGATGAAGGGGTGGTTCAACTGGAGAGCCGTATCACACCGCAGGTGATTCGTGAACTCATGGCCAAAGGGCATCGAATTATTGCTGCCAGGGGAGGTTTTGGCGGTTACCAGGGAATATGGATCGACCATGAACGGGGAATATTAATCGGTGCCTTCGAATCTCGTAAAGACGGTTGTGCCATTGGGTATTGACGGGTAGACTTAGAGCACAAGGCGTAATTCATATAGAATTTGGAAAACGCCTGAAATGTATATCCAGGAGTTAAGTTGAAATCTGTTCCCTGGTATTCTGCTATATAGGATTCATGTTTAGTTGGATCCCTGCGCCGTGAATTCCTGGCCGCTGAGGGCAAAAACCTTCTGTCAAAAAGAATATTTAATGTTGAAATAGTTGACATATAGTCAATTTTGTATTATATTCTTCATGGTGATAAAATGAAGAATATAATTGGAAAAAACATCGAATTTTTCAGGAAAAAATTAAACTTAACTAAAAAGAAAATTGCTGAAATTTTAGATGTAAACCCATCTTTAATTACCTATTATGAACAGGGCAAACGGGTTCCTACTGTAGGAAAATTGAATAGAATAGCTGAAATTTTTGAAATCCCTGTTGAATGGCTGCTGATGGAAAATGTCGAAAACATCCAATTTGCAACCCGCTCGAAAGGGAAAGTAAATCCCTCTGAAACCAAAGAAATTCTCTTTTTCCAGAAGATCGTAATGGATTTTGTTGGACTTTTGTCAAAAATTGGCATGCCGGATTATACTTATAAGGGGCCGCAGTACCCCAATAAGACCCCTACAGACTCGATTGTCAAGGATTTAAAGAAAATATTGGGCATTGGTGACATTGTTTATTATGAGCAATTGAAAACGATCCTGCAATCCGAATTCAATATTTATATTTTTGAAATTCCATTTTATAATGAAAAAGTCTCAGGTGTTACTTTTTACAAAGGACAGGTTTTCTGTGTATTTATTAATAAAGGTCATACCCAACAAAGAAGGCTTTTTTCTCTTGCTCACGAGTTTGGACATATATTGTTCCATATTCACAGTGACTCCTATCTTATTTCAAGACTGGCATCAACTGATATAGTAGAAAAAGAGGCCAACCACTTTGCGGAAATATTCCTGATCTCTGAAACACGTTTGAATAAATTGATCGATAAACGGAACCTCCATTTATTTAAAAAGGAATATATTCAAGCCCTAGCCGATTTTTTCCAGGTATCAGCAGAGTCCATTTTTTATTCCCTGGCAAAAAAGGGATTGGTGCAGTATAACTGGAAATCGTACAAACCGGCCACAGGCTATCCGAAAAATTACGATAAAACCTTTACCTATAAAGACCTCCCCTGGATTTATGTATTAACATGTTTCATGGCATTCGAGCAAGGTCATATCTCCATTTCAAAATTTTCCGAACTCACATTTACCGATCTTCGCGAGGGAGGTCAAATCATAAAAAAATTCGAAGAGATTTTAGAAAGGGAGACGGATAAAAGAAACGTTGAGTCATCATATGAAGAAATCTGAGACATTCCTGATGGATACAATGGTACTAATAAATTTTACCGAGCGCTGTGAAAGTAGGGATCTCTTTGGTTATTTTCAGAAATTGGGGATGCGTTTTAAGATTGTTGAAGAGGTTGAGCGGGAATTTAAAGAAGGGATTAAACCCATTGGTCAATCCCGTTACGAAAAGTACACAAAAAGTGGAATTATCAAAATCATTCCTAATGATAAAATTGAAATCGATATTGAAAAAATGACCTATCTGGTCGATAAAGGCTTTGGAAAAGGTGAGTTATTCTCTTCTTTATATTTTATTACGCAAGATAATCTCAAATTTGTTTCCGACGAAAAATTAGTCCGGGATGTTTTCAAAAAAAAATTCAAACGAAATATCTCCAAAACATCAGACTTACTCAACATCCTTGTTGAGAAACACTTAATAACGGAAGTTGAAAAGGATCAAATTTTTGCAGAAATGATTGAGAAGGGTCTCTGGATAAAAACCAAAAAGATGAAATAAAATAAATAGGAAAAAGGAAAAGAGGTCGGCACTAATACTATTGAATCACTTTTCTATTTCCTCTATAATACCCTTATGAAAAAGAAGGAATTATATAACCGTTATCCTGACGCTGTGGCAAATGTTGATATCTTAATCAAAGGGTATTATACTCCGGAAGGCACGCGTGGCCATGCATGTTCAACAGTTACTTTGGTAGAAGATAAAGAGTTAAAGATAGTCGTTGACCCGGGAACCTTGTCAGACCCAAAAATTTTAATTAAGGCTCTAAAAAAACGAAATTTATCATTGGATGATATTAATGTTGTTTTTATCACTCATTCCCATATCGACCATTACAAATATGTTGGTTTGTTTCCAAAAGCTAAAATTTTAGAATATTACGGGTGGTGGCAAGGGGATTTTTGGAGTGAGACTGAATCTGGATCCGATGGTATTATAAATGATAATATCCAAATCATTAAAACGCCAGGCCACAGTGATGACAGTATTACATTATTAGTAAAAACCCACAAAGGAACGATTGCCATTTGTGGAGATGTATTCTGGAAAAAAAATTATCCAAAAGATGACCCGTATGCGTCTGACAATTTTTTGCTGAAAAAAAGCAGACAAAAATTGCTAAAAATAGCTGATTACATCATCCCAGGCCACGGCAATATTTTTGCACTTAATAAATATAAAAAAACAAATATAAATAAAAATCGGAAGGATAATGATGAGTGAATTTTTACAAATTATGACAACAACCAACACCAAAGAATTGGCCAAACAAATCGCGGAAACCCTGGTCGGAAAAAAATTAGCGGCATGTGTCCAGATTTCCGGGCCTATTATAAGTACCTACGAATGGAAAGGTAAAATCGAAACCGAAGAGGAATGGTATTGTGTGATCAAGACCCGCAAAAGTCTCTATAAGAAAGTTGAAGAAAGGATAAAAGCATTACATTCCTATGACGTACCGGAAATTATCGCTTTACCAATACTGGAAGGAAACCAGGCTTACCTGGATTGGATTAATGAAGTTGTGAAAGAATGATAATTCTCCCTTACTAAAATTTTTTGTCTTGCACTTTTTTATTTTTTAATTTATGATAATGTAAAGGCCCCTGGAGAGCAAATTGTTTATTACCTCTTCACAAAAACCGGTAGAAGAAGGAAATTTTTTTTATTTTTTGGCTTGCATTATTCTTTTTTATCTGGTATAAGAAAATATGAGAATGTAGGGGTAAAAATGAATAAAAAAACTATCATCGTTTGTGTGGTTTTATTTTGTTTGTTCTTAATTTCTACGATCCTCTTTATAAGCTATCACAATGAATATCATGACTTAAAAAGGATTTTCGAAGCAGAACTGGCCGATACGAATAAAAAGAAGGATTTGTATGAACGAATCATCATGCAATATCAGCTCATGGATTTTAAAATATTTGCCTTTGAAAAAAAATATTCTGAATTTGCCAAGATTGTTAGTCGAGCGTTTGAGGAGGCCAACAAAAATAAAATCTCCCCATATACGGTACTGTCTGTCATCCAGGTGGAAAGCAATTTTGATCCTACTGCCAAATCAAGCGTTGCAGACGGATTAATGCAAATCAATCTAAGTGCCTGGAAAGAGTATTTTAATATTGACGAAAGCAAGATTTACGATATCGATTATAATATTGCCATCGGATGTAAGATTTTAAGACATTATCTCGATGAAACAGGAGGCGACTTGCCCAGGGCTTTGTACCTCTATAACAATGGATACGGGTTTCACAATAAAAAGTATGTTCCCAGGGTACAGAATAATACGTTTGCAAAAAAGAACAAATAGGAAGTAATAAAAGTGACTAAAGTAGGAAGTGACTAAAGTGCCTAAAGTTTTGGTGCGCCAAAGGCGCGTTACCTTTTTAGAGCTAAAAGATATATGGAGCGATGCGACACCTTAACTTTAGTACCTTCTAAGTAAAATCTTGCCAGAAAATGGCAGAAAATTAAAATTCGAAATCCGAATATCGAAATACGAAACAAATCCAAATGACCAAAATCCAAATGACCAAAACAAAACCCATGCAGTACATCTTTAAGATTATTGATTGAAATCTTCTTTTAGGTCTACAAGTTCCTGTTTTGAACATTTGAACATTTGAATTTTGTATTTGTTTCGGATTTCGGATTTCGTGCTTCGGATTTTTTTTGGTTCCGGCTTGTCTGGTTTGTGCACTTTTAGTTCTAACCTCTCTAACTCTTAATCTCCTTTTCTTCGCGGTCACATTTTTGACTGCGGCCGAAGACCGTGTTAGGAATTTGTAAGCCTTTCTTCTATTTTTTTTGAGGTTTTCGTAACAGACAGGCCGCCCAAAGCCGTGCACCTTAATTCAAAGGGAATACTTTTCCCCACCTTATCCATCGCATCGATGACTTCATCCAGGAGTAATACTGCATCGAAATCTGCGAGAGCCATATTGGCACAGGAAAGTGCATTGGTGGCAGCCATTACATTTTTCCCAAGACAAGGAACTTCTACCCTGTTAGCGACAGGATCGCATACCATGCCGAATATATTTTGAAGGGCCATGGATGCGGCTCCAACCGCCTGGTTTGTATTGCCTTTCCCCAGAGCAACCAGTGCAGCTGCAGCCATTCCCGATGCAGCACCGCATTCAGCCTGACAACCTCCAACCTCTGCGGAAAAAGTCGCATGAGCGGAAATAAATATACCGATCATACCTGCAGCCAGCATACCTTTTGTTATTTCATCCTCCGGCAGTCCCATTGAATCGGCAGCACCGATACATGCACCCGGAAGAGCTCCGCAAGCACCTGCCGTAGGGGCAGCCGCGATTACCCCCAATGAACTTTTTATCTCCATCATTGCTGTCGTATAAAGAATCATTCGATTTAATATACCTGCATCAAGTAAGCGATTGTTTCCCATTTGTGTTTTAAAGCAGCCGGATTGATAACCCAAAATTCTATCCTTATACTCGGTCCCCTCTAGTCCAATTAAGATCGATTTTTTCATTATCCTGACAATATGAGTCATCTTTTTAAAGACGTCATCCGTTGAAATGTTTCCCCTGGCACTTTCATAATGGGCGGCCAATTCCCATAAATCCAGGTTTTTATCCTTATTGTATGTAAGCATCTCTTCACAAGTTATAAATGGGACCTCCAAACCTTTGCGAGAAAGTATCGGTAAAACCGGATTTAGTTCTTTTATATCGGATATTTTAAATCTTGAACGTAGTTGATAAAGGATTTCTTTATTCAAAAATTGCTGCGCTTTTATTTCGATGAATGTTGTATCCGTCCCCTTGCAAACGATAATATGGTCGGCGGTTACATTTTTGTATAGATAGTTTCGGATATCCTCTTCATTTTTTTCCTTTGTATAAACCAGGGTTTCATAATAATCGCCAGCCATCGATACGTTTACACCGTCAATTTCCACGACTTCTATCATTCCACCGCCCGTTGAAATGGCTGTCAGTTCACGGGTTTCTTTATTATTTTTCAGTGTTAATTTATATGTGCTGGGATGTCTGGCATTATAGTCTTTAACCTCTATGGTTATTTTGATCCCGGCATCCTGAACAGCCTTTTCGTAATGTTTCAGCCGTTCATCATAAGCCTCCCACCCCAGGAAACCTCCAATTAGGCCCATGTCAGATCCCTGGCTGTGATGTGTTGTGGCTAATGAACCCCTGGGATCAAACTTGATTAAAATCTCCTTTAGATCGCCTTCCATCAAATCTCTTGCCATCCTGCCGATGCGGAGGGAAGCAGCACAATGAGAACTGGATGGCCCTCTCATTACAGGTCCGATAACATCGTTAAAAATGCTTGTGTAATTCACGGGACTTTTTTAAACAACTTAAGCCTGTAGCCCAGTGCCCAGGGTAGAATGTAAGGTTTGATATGACAATCATCAATTTAATAATTTTTCACCGATTTTTGTTAATTCCTTTACTAAAGAATGCACTTCTTCATACTCATTCTTGCTGATTTTTGTTTCCCATTTATATTTGGCCTGGTTTCCCAGCAGTAAAGCGTTATGTAAATTTCTTCCAATAGAGTATGGGACCTCCCCTGTTTTTACATATAGTTCACCGAATTTATTAACGATACCCCCGTGAGAACCTGGTAGATCATCCAGTTTTTTCAAAAGCAATGCTTTGGATGTAAGTTCCAGGGCATTAAAGGCTGCATCTGTTGCTAATCTCCAGTGACCTGCTCCAGCGGTATCCTCAGCAGAAATCAAATATTCTTTACTTAATGCCATAAGACCTATCAATGCTTCTTTTTTAAGAGTTTCCTTATCCATACTAAAAATCTCCTTACCATAAGATAAAATATTATAAATGAAGTAACTGTCCGGCCAGAGGATTTCTTCGATAGTAGATATTAATACTTCGATTGGTGCGCCGGTATCTAATAAAATATTATAAAGGGCTGCATTAATGATCTCTTCAACTTCTTTTCCATTTTTCCGGACAACTAATAAATCGATATCGCTATCTTTTGTGGCTTCTCCTTTTGCATGACTACCAAAGAGAATCATCTTCAATAAGTATTTTTTTGCCTCGCTTTTCAAAAGGCGTTCTTTAACTTTTAAGATAATTTCTTTTTCTGCATTCATTTCTTTTATAACATAACATAATGATTAAATCCAATCAAGAAAATTTTCAAAAAATAAAAAGTTATTGCGGAGAGTGGCGAGGAAGCATTCGCGACTGTCTCCTTTTTTTCGAAAAGTATGTTCCCAGGGTACAGAATAATACGTTTGCAAAAAAGAACAAATAGGATGTTTGTAAACTCAGGTTGAGGGATACTTTAAAGAGTTCAGGTTGAGGTTAAGGCAAAAGTTAAGAAGGGTGTCTTATTACGCCTTAATCTCAACCTTAGTTCTGATTATTTAATGTTTAGATCTAATCACCACGTTTACCAATTTCTTTGTAACCTGGCCGCTGTCGCCTTTTTCAATAAAAACAAACCTGTACTCACCGATAAACCCGGGCCCTGGCTGCCAATAGAAAATGCCTCTTTCGCTGTCCAGGGTAGAGCCGATAGGAAGTGAAGAGATGTTCAATGTTCGAGGTTCAATGTTCATTGTTGAATCAAAGAAATGGATTTCCACCCGTTCCAATTCTTTTATTTCAATCGGTATGATACCTTTGTCATTGGGATAAACCTTCACCGGTTCCACATTTGGATTACAACCCTTTTTAATTTTGACAGGGTGAATGTAATCAACAGAAATCCGATCAGGATTAACATTGAACACTGAACGTTGAACATTGAACACAGCAGCCCTCTCTGTGCTGTGCGCTGTGCGCTCTGCTAAATTCTGGATAGAGAAATACCGACTGCCAATGCCATCGGTGTTCCCCGCATCGTCCTCAGCCGTCCAGGCAATGGTATGAACGCCGTTTTCATAGGTGGTGGTATCTAGATAAAAATTACCAACAGCCCCACTGCTGTTGGCATAATCCGGGAATAAATCGGCAATATCAGACCTGTATATATTATATGTGGGATTGCCGAGATTGACTCCATCCACAATAACATTTATGGTTGAACCATCTGTTGGAATACTATTGGGCTGCGGAGTTAATACCCAGCCCCAGTTTACGAAACTGCTGCCCGAAGCTGTCCCTCCCTGGGTCGGGGTATCAATAGCTCCGAAGGGTTTCACTGCATTGGCATTATCACAGATGATGGTTTTTATTCCCAATGTTACTTCATATCCCTCTGTATCTTCTGCAATGGCATGGATTTTGAAGTTTCCGTTTCCTCCATTGGGTAAGAAATTTGTGAGCATCATGTATCCCCAGCCTGCTTTGTAATTAAAGGGATAATCGGGAAAGGCCTGTTCTACATCCGGGCGTGCTCCTTCCACAAACACAGCATCTCCAATATATACCAGTGAGGTCCCTTCTTTCCTGTAGATTTTAACACTCTCAACACCAATATCGTCCAGTACCCATCCAGTTACTGGAATGCTGCTTCTTACTGTGGAATGGTCAATGGGTGTGGCAAATTCTCCAAAGGGTTTTGAAGTTATACCGGATTTGTATACATTCAAAGTAACGTCTATTGTTTGAGGTGAATTTGACGCATTGGGATCTGTAACAGTGATAACTCCATCATATGTACCTTGTGATAGCCCAGAAGCATCCACAGACACGGTCATCATACTATCACCCGTTCCACTGGATGGTGAAACCTGGAGCCAGTTCTGGTTTGAAGTTGCAGTCCAGTTTAATATTCCCTGGCCCGCGCTGCTGATCAGTACCATTTGTGAAGGAGAGACTATGCTTCCAGATGCTGCACCAAAATTTAATGCGGTTCTGTTAATATTAATAATAACTTCTGAGGAGCCGCTAACCGTGGTCGTTGTGTCAGGAGCAGAAGGTGCATTTTCCTGGTTGCCAACATTGTCACTGGCAATACTATAGAAGCCATAGGTGTGACCGTAAGAACCAGTAAACGCTGCTGATGTCTCAGTGGTGTTGGAGAGCCATTCCACATACGAACTGCTATTATCTGAAACATATATGGAATAGCTTCTTATGCCTGAATGTTGGTCTGTCCCTTGCCATTGGACCGTAAAAACTGCTGAGCTTTGAATTGGGCTGAGTGCTAAGACATGACTTTCAGGTTGAGTGATATCGATAGTGTTGATCCATTCCGGTGTGTCCATAGGCGCAGGGGGTACATCAATCTCAAAATCAATGGTGGCTTTATTTTTGATGACCGTTCCTGTGGAAAGGTTGGCTTTGGGTTTTACACTGTACAATACCCAACCACGACCTTTAGGGTCCACGTTTTCTGTATTGGGTGGAAGGAAGTCAGCAAGTTGACCAGTGAAGGGATGTTTTCCCCGGAAAATCCATTGTGCCTTCCCAGTAGAGGAATTAAAGGTACATTCTACTTCAACAATGGCGGTGATTTCAGGTCGAAAATCCACCGAAGTACTGAAGCTTTGACTCCCTTGGGGCACTGAAATAGAATGAGTGCCAATTTGGATATCATCAAAGGCGAAGGTGGACCAGTCGAGATTTGAATCCAGTTGGTCGGAAATTTTCATATCTTGAACCGCGGCTGTGGCGGTTTCCAGGTTTTCGAATTGAATCATGTAACAAAGTGAAAGATCTCTAGCAATAAATCTTTTGCGTTGTTCGGATGTTGTACTTTGAGCGCCGGACCCTGTTGGTCCAACTTTGTCGTTTGGGTCCCAAGACATAGAGAAACGAACTTGATGTATTATTAAAGAAAGTTTAGAGAGCCAATAAGCTGGACCCAATAAACCTGAGAATATCACATCATAAGCAGTTAGACCTCCAGGCCACTTCATATGTGAAGCGCCTTCGTAAATTTCCGCTGGGCCTATTAAGGGGTTCCACCATTTTGTATTAAGGCCTACCTCTTTATATTCCTCTTTAACAAATAAAATACAATTCTTGAAGTTTGAGAAAGGGATAAGCCAGTATTTTCCCGTTTCCCCCAAGCGCTCAAGAGCATTTGTTCTAATCTCATTTCTTTTTTCTGGGTACATACCAGGGGGATCCCAAGCACCTAAATATTTTCCTTTGTCTATTTCACTGTTATCACCAAGCCATTCTTCATGGATGTTTATTGTTTTAATTATATATTCAGCTCCCTTTCTTTCGAGTTCGATTGCCTCTCCATTGCCAATATAGATTGCAACATGTCCTGGTGCTCCAGCAATTCCTTTTGATAGACGGAATACCATGCTCCCTTCTGGGGGAGGCCAATCTTCGGGAGAATACCACGTTCTTTCAAGATTGTTTATGTCCGTTCCACTTATCGAGATTGTATTTGCAATTTTTTCTTTTGAATTTGACTCTGAAGTATCAGTTACCACCATACGTGCTGTAATCTGATCAATTCCTTCTTGGTTGGGTATAATTGTGAAAGTAAAATTACCATACTCATTCGGATACAACGAACCCACCAGGACAAACAGCTCATTCCCGTCTGATTCGAAAGATTTTGAATAGTCAGACGATGGATCAGCACAAGGGAGATCAACTTGAATAGTACAATGTGCAGAGAGTGTTATCCAAATAGCTGAGGATGGTCCGCAGACCGACCCACTGTTTCCGTATGATACATATAAAGTTGATTTCCTTCCAACCCTAAAATTTTGTTGCCCAATGATTTCTACCCAAAGTTTCGGTGCTCCACCGGTTTCAATGGTGAAGGAATTGGAAAGGGAGCCTGAACCTCCACCTGGGTTGATTACCACCAAATTCCATAATCCTGGTGTTTTTCCTGTCAGGTCAAAAGTTGCGGAAAGTTGTTTTCCATCAGATGTACCAGTTACATTGGAGGCGATAATGTCTGTTTTACCCGTTTTTGACAGCTTTACTGCTGCATGGGGATCAAGATACTGCCCATTGATGGTTACTCTCACCGAGCCAACATTACCTCCTTTGTTAGGAGAAATACTTGTAATCTTTGGCAAAGCAACTGTTGTCGTAACACTTGCAGTAATTGGTTCAGGTTCTTCCGCAGAGGATATTTGTGCGGTCAGAATAATTTTTGTTCCATCAGCTATCCCAGATGCCACCTTTGCCTTGAAGGTGACTGTCTGTGCTTCTGAACCGGCCGGAAGTGAACCGACATTCCAGCTTATACGCCGATTTGCTGAGTTATAAGTTCCACCATTTGATATACTTCCATTAATCAGTTCCAATGTTGAAGGAAGCGTAATTTCAATAACAACGTTTGAAGCATCAGCGTCTCCGTTGTTTCTATAAGTCGTAGTATAGGTGAGTTCAGCGCCGTGCCATACGAAAAACTTGTCCACCTGTTGGATAAGTTCGAATGTTGCCCCCAGGCGTTCAAGTGTCAGGTCGTATTCTCCAGGATCATCTCCAAGGAAATCACTGGCAAGAATAGTATAGGTTCCAGTGGTGGGTAATGGGTCACTTATAATTTCAGCACTCCAACCGTGCCAGGAGCTATTAAGTTCTGTACCATCCGGACTATAGAGACGAATCTGTGGAGTAAGGAAAATATCTGAGGTCTGACTCATTCTTATTATAACTCTATTTCCGGCAGTTGCAGAAAATGTATACGTATCTAAACCCCCCACCACAAGATTGCCTGAAACGGTCTGTCCAAAAGAAATCGAAGGTCCACTGCCAGGATTCAGACGTTCGAGTGTCAGGTTGTATTCTCCAGGATCATCTCCAAGGAAATCACTGGCAAGAATAGTATAGGTTCCAGTGGTGGGTAATAGGTCACTTATAATTTCAGCACTCCAACCGTGCCAGGAGCTATTAAGTTCTGTACCATCCGGACTATAGAGACGAAGCTGTGGAGAAAGGAAAGTATCTGAGGTCTGACTCATTCTTATTATAACTCTATTTCCGGCAGTTGCAGAAAATGTGTACGTATCTAAATCCCCCACCACAAGATTGCCTGAAACAGTCTGCCCAAAAGAAATCGAAGGTCCACTGCCAGGGTTCAGACGTTCGAGTGTCAGGTTGTATTCTCCAGAATCGTCTCCAAAGAAATCGCTGGCAAGAATAGTATAGGTCCCAGTGGTGGGTAATGGGTCACTTATAATTTCAGCACTCCAACCATGCCAGGAGCTATTAAGTTCTGTACCATCCGGACTATAGAGATGAAGCTGTGGAGAAAGGAAAGTATCTGAGGTTTGAGTCATTCTTATTATAACTCTATTTCCGGCACCGGAAGAAAAAGTGTAGTTATCCTCCTCACCTACGGCTAAAGACCCTGACACGGTTTGTCCAATGGAGATGGACGTCCCCATAAGTGGTAAACCAAGATAAGAGAACAGTATAAAAATAATAAAAAAGCCCAATAACCCATTTAAACACTTTCTATAATATCCCAACATTTTTACCCCCTTTATAAGAGTTTACTGATAGTAAAATCAATTTCCATCATAGATATTATTATATAGAAAATTCTTTAATATTTCAATAGACGGGAACCTTTTTTTAAAAAAACATATATGCTCAAAGGCCTATTTTTTTTTAAATAAGTAAGAAGGTAAAGCACTGTGCTAGGTATTTACTTTCGTAAACTTCGAGACAATCTTTACTATTATATCTTTTCTACTTATCCATCTGTAAAAACCTTGCTAAAATCAAATGCAATAGTGCATTCCCCGATATCAAACTCTACATTATCATTTTCAAATGTACCTATCTTCCGGTAATTTTTATCTTTTAACTCAAACACTTCTGCGCTGGACGTTTCAGGATCTACAAGGCAATAATACTTCACCCCAGCAACTTCATAGAGTTGATATTTTATAATCCTGTCCTTCCGGACGGTAGAGGGAGACAGGATTTCAAATACTAAAACAGGAGGAATTAAAAGTTTTTCTCCCTCGATATCTGCACCGCATACCACCAAAACATCAGGTTGAACCACAATATATTCATCTATTTGCCAATCCACCGGCATTAACGTTCTACAGGTTCCACAGTTTGTAAGAAGAGTCTCTAACTGATGTGCAATTTTCACGCTTAACCGTTGGTGTTTTACTGTGGGTGCAGGTACCATGGCATAAGGAATTCCATGGATCAATTCCCATCGCCCTTCCCATTTTACATAATCATCATATGTATAATGTGGTAAATCTTCAATTCTCAATGCTACTGATCCCATATTCTAACTCCTTACGCTCTTAATAATACGTCATATTTTCAATTTAGTCAACCACTTATTTCCCAGGAGCTTGTCCGAGAATTAAGGTTAAGGCAAGGGAGAAAAAGATCTCTCTTTTAAAGCCTTTTGTAATAACCTTATATGTTCCTCCCTCAACCTAAACCTTAACCCCAACCTGAGTTCATAGACCGCCTCCTGGATAAAAAGTAAAAAAAAGCACACACCGATTGAAATTTCTTTTTATTTCCTTTAAAATGCAATTATGAATAAGAACAAGTATCCAGAGGAAAAAAATGGAGAAAAGGAGAAAATAAAATTTTTAAGCCTTTGGATTCTTGAATATTTTTTAAGGAGGTTGAAAAATGAAAGATAAAGAGTTATCGAATCGAGGATTGGAATCTGTTCCACCGATCCTCCAGAACCGCCGCAGCTTCATAAAAACCATTACCATTGGGGGAGCGGCCCTGACAGTCGGCGCTATTTTCCCCACCTCTCTTACAGCTCAAAGCAGCGGAGGGGGAAAACCCCAGAGGAGTATGATACTGGTGGATTTTGACAAATGCACAGGATGCCGGACCTGTGAAACGGTCTGTGCCCAGTTCAACCAACAGAAGGTCATTAATGGTGAAGCGTTATGGGGATTGGGTAACCCCTATTTTGCCAACATCCGGGTCTATCCATTTAACCCGGATGCAGATGTTCCCATTGTTTGTCTGATGTGTAAAGACAATCCCTGTATAGAGGCATGTCCTGTCGAACCAGACGAGCAAGGGCACAAGGCATTATACAGGGACACCAAAACACTGGCCATCCGCAACAATAAAAAACGCTGCATTGCTTGCGGTTCCTGTGCCGAAGCCTGCCGAGAGAAACGGGTCGGGGCCATTATCCCCAATAAAGAGACCAATCACCCGGAACGGATGTGTAATCTCTGTAATGGTGACCCTCAATGCGTAAAATATTGCCCTTACGGAGCACTAACCCATGTAAAGGGCGGCCTGGACGGCCGTCATTACGCAGTACCTGCTGAAAAAATCGCAGAAGAATTAATCCATCGCTGGTACGGCTCTGCCGGACTTCAAAGAACACCCTATAAGGGCTAAAAGGAGGGAACCTGAAATGAAAAAATTACACGGTTATTTTGGCATTTTATTGGATGTCGATTTGTCCACCGGACAGATTTCTCACCGCGAAGTGGACCCGAAGGACCTCCAAAATTTTATCGGAGGCCGAGGTCTGGGAATGAAACTGCTCTGGGATTTACTTCCAAAACCCGGGACAGATCCCCTCTCAGAGAAAAATCCTTTACTTTTTATGACCGGGCCGTTTTCCGGGTTTCCTCTACCCTCTGCCTCCAGGACCTGTGTGGTGACCAAATCTCCAATAACTTCACCTCTAAAATCAAAATACCCCGGTGCTTCAACTGTTTCCTACTCAAACATGGGTGGGTTTTTTGGTCCTGAAATCCGGTTTGCCGGGTATGACGGCCTGCTGGTGCGGGGCAAGTCAGACAAACCGGTTTATCTTTATATTGATGATGGGAAAGTAGAAATTCGCGACGCACAAAAATTCTGGGGGCAACGAACAGACCCATTTGACCGCGCCTTTATAAAAGAGTTAGGCGACCGACGTTTCAGAACCTGTTATATTGGACCTGCCGGGGAGAACCTTGTTCCTTTTGCTTCTATTATTAATACGGCAGCCCGGGCAGCTGGCAGGGGCGGCACTGGCTGCGTTATGGGATCGAAAAAATTAAAAGCCATTGCGATTCGGGGTTCCAGGCAGCCGGATGTTGCCAAACATAAACAATTTCTGGAATTATTGGAGAAAGCAAGGAAGGATTTTGCTGGAACCACGAATACAGAAAATTGGCGCCGTTATGGAACGGGTTCTGCCCTGATTCGGTCCAGTGATGGGGGAAGTCAGGCAGTCAAAAATTTCCGGGAAGGCACATTTCAGCATATCGATAAGATCGGTGGTATCACAGCCAGGCGAAGTATCTGGCAAAGAGATTTCGCCTGCTTTGTTTGTCCCCTGGCCTGCAAGAAATCCGGTGTGGCTCCTTTAGAACCTTTTTCAGGACTGGTTCATGATGGCCCTGAGTACGAAACCGGCACCATGCTGGGAGCGAACCTGCTTATAACCAGCATGAATGGAATGCAAAAAGCAATCTACACGGCTGATGATCTTGGTCTGGATATTATCTCTGTGGGTAATGTCATTGGATTCTTAATGGAAGCATACGAAAAAAGATTGATTAACAAAAAATTTCTAGATGGAATCGATCTGACCTGGGGCAATGTGGATGCGGTACTCAAAATGCTTTCAAAAATTGCTTTCCAGGAAGGTGTGGGTAAAGCAGCGGGTAAAGGAGTGAAATTTTTAGCCGAAACCATTGGTAAAGACAGCAGAAAGTTTGCCATTCACTGTAAGGGGCATACCTTTGCTGCCTGGAACTGCCATGTAAGTCCTGGAATGGGAATCAGTTATGCTACCGCAAACCGAGGCGCCTGTCATTTAAACGGAAGAGACGTACACATTCAAAATGCAATCGCATTAACCGATACCACCGGCGTTTGCCTCTTTGCCAGGGGTGGTTATCAGGGGAACCTCATAAGTGACATATTGGAAACCATCAGCAACCGTGGGTGGAGTGAGGAACAATACACAATTGCTGGAGAGCGGGTGTTTAACCTGGAAAAATGCCTTAACTATCGTGAAGGTTTTCGCAAACCAGATGATTCCATCCCTGACAGGTTTTTTGAAGAACCATTGACCATTGGGCCTCATAAAGGAGCAGTCCTGGATCGCAAGGAATTTGAAGGGATGTTGAACAAATATTACCAGAAGCGAGATTGGGATGTCAATACCACACGCCCCACTGATCAAAAATTAAAAGCCCTGGGACTTGATTTTGTACTTCCCCATCTGGATTCGGCTGACACCTAAATAAAAAAGGCAGTTGGCAATAAGCAGTAGGCAAAGGGGGCTTTTGTGGCCCTGGGAATCGGTAGCGGCAGCTGTTTCTTAGCACAAAGTAAAAAGGATGGGTTTTATTTTAGCCTGGCACCTTTTTTTCTTCTTAGATACTGTTACACCCGGTAAGGAGGAACCAGTGCACAGGTATATAATAAACAACGGTTTGACCCGCTTTAAACAGGGCGAATTTGTCTTTGTTTAAAAATACAGCTTTTTGCGGTTTGTATGTATCGATAAAACTGTGGAAGCTTCGGGTTAATGTGCCGATCGTTGCACTGCCGGTCTTGACTTCGATGGGAATGGCCTGATCTTCCCTTGTATAGATAAAATCTACTTCCGCTTTGCTCTTGGTACGCCAATAAAAGATATCGTCAAGCAATTCCAGGTTTTTCTGAACCTCGTTGAAAACCATATTCTCTGTCACGCTGCCCGTATCTGACCTGGCTGCAGTTGGAGAGAGTCTTTTCAAAGTCAGGTTCCGGATCCCCAGGTCGTTGAAATATATTTTGTTGGCATACTTCACTTCACTTCTTTTATTGGAGGTGAACGGATTCAACCGGGAAATCACAAACGTGTCCATGAGGATTTGTAGGTATCTTTCAATCGTGTTTCTATTGGCGGAAAGTAGGCTGCATAACTCCGAAACGTTGATGATGTTCCCCACCTGGTTGGCAAGGACTTTGACGAGATTGTTGAAAACTTCTGGGCGCTCGACTTTAAAGTAATCAAAAACATCTTTTTTCAAATAAGAGTTGTAAATCTCATCTAATTCGTACAATTTCGCCTCTGCGTCCTCCAGCGCATAAACAGCAGGATAAAGGCCGTAGATCACTACGTTTTCCATTTCTTCTTCCAGGTATTTTCGATAGACCTCATCTACTTTACGCCATTCTTCAATGGTCTTTTCATTTATTTTTTGCTCGCGTAAATCAATGGGAATCAAGCCTCTGGCGTTGACGGTTTCCCTGAATGATAATGGCAAAACCAGGTGGAGACGCTTCCTCCCCGTTAAAAATTCCTTTGTTTTGGCTTTGATCTCAAAGGAGGCGGAACCGGATACGAATACTTTGATATTACGCCTGGAATCGTAGATTCCTTTCAAAAAAAGACCCGGATTTTTCAATCGTTGAATTTCATCTATAAAAAGATACACCTTACCTTCC
>Ga0180438_10002494_pt1 | contig 29872 bp, 30 predicted proteins | sample SS_ome_12_FD_132455 | JGI IMG/M metagenome (GOLD analysis project Ga0180438, IMG submission 132455) | Hypersaline lake sediment archaeal communities from the Salton Sea, California, USA - SS_3_D_2 metaG | ecosystem: Environmental > Aquatic > Non-marine Saline and Alkaline > Hypersaline >...
CCTGCAACAGCTTCACAGCACGGATTCTGCGTTGCTCGAGCTGTTTTTGTGTTCCTATTGGTCTCATGTATACTATTATCGGTCATCAAAGCCTCGTTCCTTTATCTTTTGAAAGGTCAATAGATGCCCCAAAGCATATGACGACAGGATTGTGGTAATTTCAGAGGGCCTGATTCGGCTTCAACTCTTGACACCAGCCTTTTAGCTGCTTTCTTAATATCAACCTTTATTAACTCTCTCTTCTTTGCCGATGCTTTCTTTAGGCGAGCTACCAGCAAAAGGACCCTTGTTATCTCGCCCAGAGTGGCAGCTTTACATATTTTTTCGATTTCTTCGACTATAATTGTGTCGATGTTTTCAATTTCGTCCAATTCTTTCGCACATTGAGACTGCGGGTCCAAAGCCTTTATCTCTTTATTGGCGGCCTTAATGAGTATGTTACTTAGCTTTTTTCTAATTGGTTCCATTACTGCAAAAGGCTTAACGATTTGTACCGGCGTTTAATCGAGGTTTGGATTTATGGTCGGCAGAATTGTTTTCTTCTACAACGGTGGCATCAACAAATTTCGATTTCCGGACACCTGCGAATTGCCCGAATATGGTTACTAATAAGGCCTTTTCCTTGTCGCTGAGGTTTTCGGCTGCTTCAATCGAATTCATCACTTCCCATAACCGGGATTCGCTGACCGGGCCGTGAGTAGTCAGTTCGTTAATCTTTTCATAAAAAGGCCTGGCTACCTCATCTATCACTTCCATTCGCTCTGAAATCCTGCCCATCATAAACTCAGCATGCTTGTATAGCGTGCGCGAGAGCTTTTCGAAAATAGCATTGCGTATTTTTTCCGGCAGCTTTTTCGGATTCAGAGCCAAAGTTGATTCTTTGAGTTTTTTCTGGGCCGACCACATCGTATTATGACTTTTGCCTGCCAGCCAGCCCATCTGATTTGCAACACTGTCGCAGAAATCTTTCAAATTCACTTTGACTCCTTTACATCGTGGACAACGGTCTCTGCAAAATTGAAGGTCAGGCATGCTTTGAAAAAAACAAAAGTTGTTTGTTTTTTCCTTTTCAAACCGGAATGTTATATCCGTTAATCAGTTATATGATTATTCAAGAAGACCGAAAAAATGATTTTCTTAAATAATATTTGCCTCATCTTCAATTTTGCAGAACTGATTTTATGAGCAAAGAACCGAACAGAACACCAGGGAAATCGTGACGATAAGCTTGATGAGAATATTCATAGCAGGGCCTGAAACATCTTTGAATGGATCACCCACCATATCCCCGACCACCGCTGCCTTATAAGCGGCTTCCATATCATCTCGTTTTTCGCGATGACTTTCAATCCACTTTTTGGCATTGTCCCATGCAACTCCCCCGATTGACATACTCATTCCCAATACCGAGCCTACAATCATTGCTCCGACTAGAAAACCGCCCAGGGCCTCTACACCAAGCGTAAAGGCCACAAAGAATGGTGAAGCAATAGCAATTATCCCAGCCACAACCGTAGCCATCAATGAATCTCTGGCAATAACATCTACACATCTATCTGTGTCGGGTTCGGCCTTACCTGTCAATAAACCTTTTGTTTGTTCAAACTGACGGCGAACTTCAACAACCAGCTTGTTGGCTATTCTGGTTACCGCCCCCATAGTCCAGGCGGCAAAAAAAAGCGGCAAAACGGCTCCAATAAACAATCCCACAAGTACTGCAGGTGCGAATAACTCAGCATCGGCTAATTTTGTGCCGCCGATATAAGCCGAAAACAAAGCTATCGCTGTAATAACGCCAGCGCCAATAGTAAATCCTCTGCCTATAGCAGCGGTAATATTTCCGGCAGCATCCAGCTTGTCTGTAATCCGTCGCGTCTTTACTCCCGCCCGGCTCATTGTTGCTATGCCGCCGGCATTATCGACTATCGGTCCGTAAGCATCGATAGACATAATGATTGCCATAGTTGCTAACATTGCTACTGCCGAAAGGCCTATTCCATAAAGTCCGCCAAGTAATAAGGTTATGGTTATTGTTGCACAAACTGTAATAATAGGCAAAAGTGCACCTATAAAACCTACGGCTAATCCTGCAATTACATTCGTAGCGGCCCCTGTTTCCGACATCTTGACAATATATTTAACTGGAAAGCCGCAGCCAAAATATGCTGTTTCAAGGCCAATCAAAATCCCGCATAAAACTCCTGTTACAACAGTTAGAAACAAGCTGAATTCCCCTGTTATCCAAATGACTGCTGCGAAGGCCCCGGCGAGAAACAAGCCGTTGGCAACATAGATAATATTACACAGAAATGTCTGCGGCTCCATACGTTTACTGAGAAGCTTACCTGCTGATATCGCCAACAGACAACTGATAAGTCCTACAGCTATTAATACAAGCGGCAGTATCACATATTTTAATTCGCCCATTCTAAGGGCCATAATAATTGCGGCAACCGTAGAGCTCGTGAAAGATTCAAACAGATCCGAGCCCATGCCGGCAACATCACCTACGTTGTCACCGACATTGTCAGCAATTACAGCCGGGTTACGCGGGTCATCCTCAGGCAAATTGTATTCTATCTTTCCTGTCATATCAGCTCCGATGTCGGCGCTTTTTGTAAATATTCCGCCGCCAACTCTGCCAAACAGTGCAAAAAAAGAAGCTCCGAGGCAAAAACCAGAAACGACATACGGCAAAGCAGCAGGATTATCGCCGTTAAGTACGAGAAGAGAATAAGTGCCAAGGCCAATGATACCGACAGATGCTACGGAAATACCCATGACAGAGCCGCCCAGAAAAGCAACATTTAATGCTTTGGCCAGTCCGCTTTGCTTAGCTGCCTGGCATGTTCGAGAATTTGATGTGGTGGCAGATTTCATGCCGATCCAGCCGGGCAGCATTGAACAAATAGAACCTGCCAAAAACGCCAGGCCCGTTGGCATACAAAGCGTAATGCAAATGGCAATGAAAGAAATAATCAGGAAAACTCCGGTTATTGTGTATTCGTGTTTAAGAAACACCTCTGTGCCTGAGCGGATTTTCTCTGCGATATCCTGCATTTTTTTAGTACCAGCCGAATACCCGAAGAGACAAAGATACCCGAGCAGGGCAAAACCCAAACCTGCAACACCGACCAGGGGCACCGCTCGCAGCAGTGCTTCATAGCGTGGTAATTGTTCCACCGAGATCGGCTCGTCTGTGCCACAGACTGAATCATCGGTTTCTATTGACGCTATGGGGATGTAACGGAACTGTCCCTGAGTGTAAATATCGAGAAGTGCGGTGTTATCTTTGTCTGAGGCGACCGCAGCAAAAAACTCATCCAGGTCGGATATAGTTGCGCCATCAATACCAACAATTACATCACCAGGTGAAAGGCCTGCCTCCTCGGCAGCGCCTCCGGGCGCCACAGATAAGACTACGACGCCATTTACATTGTTTGCAATGTTATGCGTGTCGCGCAATGCCGGAGTAATCGCTGATAACGATACACCCCAGTCGGTTTCATCTTCGACTTCTGTATCCGTATTCGTCGTTTGCGCTGTCAGCATAATGGCCGGCGGTTCGGCAAGGGTAGCGTATGTCCGGCTCTTTCGGCCATCTCTTACATATGTGATTCTTACGGTTTCGCCAGGGTCTAATGTCGACATAACCTCTTTGAATAGATCGATGTTTATCGTGGCAGTAGTATTTACGACGGCGATGACGTCGCCTCTTCGAAGGCCGGCTTTTTCCGCCGGCGAATCGTCGATAACAGAGTTCACAAGAACGCCGTGCTCATCGTTTATACCCAACTGCTCGGCGATAGCTTCATCGACTGAAACAACTGCTACCCCGAGAAAAGCAGACGGCGAAGGAGACATTTGCTCATCTGCGGCGGTTTTGATAATTGTTCCCTGTTCGATTCTTTCCGTGAACTCGCCGATTACCTCAGCTCGGGGAAGATTAAGGTCAAGGCCCATCACATTTGAATATAGCAGGTAAACAAAAAAAGCAAACACCATACCCATTACAACTATGGTCCACTTAATATAATTCTTCGGGCATTTGTCAAATTGCTCTCTATTTGGGCTACTCAAAAGCCTATTCCTTTTTAATTCGTTTTACTTTGAACTTCGCTGTTGTCTTTTGCCGGATCAGTTGATGGCTTAATTATGCGTCTGGACCATTGTCAGATCATTAACACAAGATGTCGCCTTTTTGCCGGCAATAACCGCTGCTCCAACTAAATCGCCCGCAAATTGAGACATCTATGTTAGAGCTTCCGAACACTCTAATCGTGTATCATCCATTATGACTTCTTTCGTTGAATCAGATATGCTAAATTTCTCCGTCCATATATTGAACCGGTATGTCCTCTCCAACCGGCACCTGCTCTATTGTGACTTCTGGGCCATATACATTAATCAAAAGAAAATGACGTATGCCTGAATCCAAAAGTCCATCAGAAAAGCTGCCCGAAGTAATATACCGAACACCGTTGTTCGTAATATCTACGAAGCCGTGATAATGGCCCTGCAGGACAAAGTCTACTTCGTATTTTTCAAAAAGCTTTATCAGCTGCTGTTTTTCTTCTGTTTCGGGAAATTCGTATACCCCATACGAGTCACCATATATAGGCATATGGCTTATTACAAAAAGAAGCGGCTGTTTATTGCGCCTTAGTTGATCCTGAATCCAATCCATTTGTGCTTCGCCTATTTCACCGCCTGCCGAATCGATTACGACAAATTTTGCATTGCCGCCGTTGAAGGAATACGCCGATGGTCCCAGATATCTCCAGTAATATGACCAGCCACTATTATAGATGTCGTGATTTCCCAATGCGGGGTAGGAAGGTGATGTTAGTGCGTTAATATGATCGATAAAATTGCTGTATTCAGCTTCTTCACCAAGGTATGTCAGGTCTCCGCCAAATATAACAAATTGTACCTGTTTTTGTTTGATTGTCCTGTCAAGATCATCAAAGCAGCCGTCTCCTTTTGCGCAGATATGGGGATCACCGCAAAAAGCAAACGAGTATATATAAGTGCCTTTTATCGCATCTTTGTAAGGTGATTTTATCGATGAGGACAATCCGAACCTTTCCTCAACGGTTGACTCCTGCGTTTCTCCGCGGCTTAATAGGAACAGACACAGAGGAAGAAGTATCAGGATGATTGGCGGCCTTATGAGTAAGGCGATGAGTATCCGCTTTAGCAAGCTTCTTTTCTCTTCTATCAGATCGGTCATCAGCCCTTTTTCACTTCCACCGGTCTGTTGTATTCCCTGTAGGCAAGGTAGAGAATCAAAAGTAACAACAGCCCAATGAATAATACAGTATCATTTGCCGGTCCACCTGATTGTGGCGGCACCGAAGTGGGTCTGTTCATGCCTGTTGTACTGGTAGTTCCTGATGCACCACCGGTATTTTCATCTCCTGGCACAGTTGAGGGCCTGTTGAAAGCGGTATTATCCGAAGTAAGTTGCACATTATCATCGGGGGCAAACTTTCCACCTTTTGGCCCTTCCTCATCGTCATTGTCCTCATCCACAAAGGGAACCCCGCCCGTGAATATTGAGAAAATTTTCTGCCGCAGGGTTGTTTGAGTTTGCGTTTGATCAGCAACCTCCAAAATGCCCGATGAATCCAGCGGTACATAACGTACTGAGCCGGCGCTGTAGACATCCAGAAGAGCGATATTATCATTGTTGCTCGACAGCGCTGTGAAAAAGTCATCCATACTTGATACCGGAGTTTTGTCAATACCCATGATTACATCTGCCGGCTGCAAACCTGCGGCATCTGCGGCGCCACCAGGTGCTACTGAGAGAATCGCGATACCATCTATATCAGCCGGAATATTAAGCGAATTCCGCATTGCTGAACTGATATCTGAAAGCGATATGCCCCAATGACTGTCACTTGAGTCGGCATCCTGAGTTGTTATCAGGCTGTTAGGAAGCGCTACAAGCCGGGCATACGCTATGTTTTTTTGACTGTTCCTAATATATACAATTCTAATGTTGTCACCTAATTTGTATTTGACCATTAGCAACCTGAACCCATCGACATCCTCTACCGCTTCGCCATCAATAGAGATAACAACGTCACCTCTTTGGAGCCCGGCCTTTTGAGCAGGAGAGCCACCAACAACGCCGTTTACAAGAACACCTCGTTCACCTGGCAGTGACAACTGCTCGGCAATAATGGAATTGACTGAAAGAACCTCTATACCCAAAAAGACAGAAGGCCGAACAGAGACATCTTCGACCGCGGCTGTTTGCATAATATTGGTCATCTTTACAATGTCGGTTGTTGTATCCGTAGCGCCGTCTGTAGAGCCTGACCTTAGCCTGTTCGGCGCAGATTCAAACAGAAAATAGACGCCTAACATAAGTATTATGCCAAATAGAAAGGCCCATAGAGCACTTAGCTTGCCTTTTGTTTTTTTCTTTTCCACAGAGTAAGTACCTCACTCGTTTATTTTACATTATATTTATCGACTTTATCTTGCGTCTACAAATAGAAGCATCTTGGGCATATCACTATGTTGTTGTGGCTAATTTGTAACAACTGGCTTTGTTTGGCATTTGAGACGTCTTCTCATTGTACAATCCCATGCCACCTTCGAGCCTGCGGTAACAACAACGCCTACTGTAAATGGAACCAGTGCCGAAGTAGTGGCAAATAGAGTCGATGCTCTTGCAGCATTACTGGCCACCAACCCAAATAAGGTAGCCAATCCCATACCAACCGTTTCGCCTGTGGTGTCAATAACCGCGTCCTGTTTGGTCATCCAGCCTTTCTTGTATTTTCTGGAATTTAGCAGAGCAGCTACGCCTCCCCATACCAGGCCTACCATTGCACCTGCTGTAACAGGATTAACGGTATCAACGGTAACCACTCTTACAGCCCCGGCTGCCCGACCCATGGTATAACCAAGCGTACTTGTTACGGTTGTCGGACAGTAATAATCACTTATTTCCATTGCTAATACTCCTCTTTATTTGTTCTATTTCTCATATCGTCATGCCATCGTTCACGCTATTTTCTTTTTCCTTTCAATGAATCTTTTCCTGTAAACCATAAAAGCCGCCTGTCCTGAGTGTTCTATAATTTCGTGATTCGAATGGGCACTTACCGCCATTGATACTATAGGCAAAGCACGCGGTACCAATCGAACGATCAAAGCTGCAGTCAGGTGTTCAATGTATTCTTCCAGAGCTTTTGAGCCCAGAACCGAGACACCTTTTTTAGCCGTCGTTCGTTTGCCCGATTTGCTCTTAATTTTCTTTAAGGAAGCGATTTCTTTTAAGGCCTTGAACTTTATCTCCGAGCCGCCAACACCGATTTCGATTATTCTTAGCATTATCTCTTTTTCGATAATATCGTTTGGTTCGTAGCCATAACAAAACGCGATTTCCTGGATCATGTGAAAATCCTGAACCAAAAGTGCCGTCAGATCCACCATTGCCGTCAGCACGCCTCCAAGTCCTGCCGCAGCACCTTGTATAGCACTTGCCCTTTCGTGGAAATTTATGTGCTCGCGGTTGCATTCATCGAGCAATTCGAGTTTACAGGTCTTGAGCTCTGAGAGCTCTTTTATCATCACTCCGTGAGCATGAGCCCTTTTTATCAGCTCTTCAGGATTGACTGTATAGGTCGATGCGGATAGTAAATTCTTAACGGTTTTCTCGACAGCATTTTCAAATTTCCGGAGCTTTTCAGGGCCCATCTTGCCAATAACATAATCCACCGGCCTGGAAGCAGCATCGAGAACTTTCTTGTGAAGGCCCTTATGTTTTTCCTTCTCCCACTTTTTGATGTTTTTCAAACTGATTGTTTCGTATTCGCTTATTTCCATAATCTGCGATCCCACAAAGACTATAAACTGTAAGCATATTTTGGCTCAGCTTTAATAACCGCCTTCATTTCAGGGAACTTCGTTTTGAATTTCTCGGTTATAGAGCGAATAACGTCATAAGTCTCCTGTTCGTCGGCATCTTGTTCCAGCACTATATCAAAGATCACGTTGCATCTATTCGCATCGCAGCCGACGATTCTTACATCATGAAAAGCGTTTACCCTTCTGTCTTCAGAGACAATCTCTTTTATAGCCTGGGTGATTTGCTCATACTGAGGATGGTCCTTATTTATTGGGTCAACATGAACAACCGCCATTCCAGGAATCTTCTGAGTGATTGTATCTTCAACCTGCTCGGCAAGAGCATGAAGTCTGGAAGCAGAATCGTTATCTGATACTTCTATATGCAATGAAATTACGCTTGTCTGGCCGTATTTATGGAAGATTACGTCATGAACTCCTGAAACACCTTCGTAAGCTAAGGCAAGATTTTCTATTTCTTTAATTGTCTCTCTCGACGGAGACTCGCCTAACAAAGGATTAACAGCTTCTTTGGCAATCGAGAAGGCTGAATAGAAAATAATCAGAGAAACACCGACGCCCATTATGCCATCAATGTTATTATAGCCAAATCGCGTTGCGATAAGCGCAACAACTACCAGGGCGGTAGCGATTACATCGCTTCGATGATGAAGGGCATCTGCTTTAAGAGCCTGCGAATCGATAATCTCTCCGAGCTGATAGGAAAACCGTGACATCAGTTCCTTTATTACTATAGTTGCAAGGATTACCAAAATCACACTGGTCGGAGCTGTAGAGCTATGCGGTTTGACAATGGCATGAATCGACTTTTCCGCCAACTCCACGCCCGCCATAAAGAGTAAGACGGATACAACCAGGGCTGCTATCGACTCCATTCTGCCATGGCCAAACGGGTGTTCTTTATCCGACGGCTTTCGTGCTATTTTAAATCCGATTATAACTACCGCTGAAGTACCGGAATCGGCTAACGTATGAACAGCGTCAGCAATCAAAGACACGCTTCTTATCGAAATTCCAAGGACTATCTTAACGACAAACAGCAGCAGGTTAACAACAATACTTGCCCAGCCTTCAAGTGCCCCATATCGTGCCCTGACCTTCAGATCATTCACGCTCTGGTGCTCTTTAATGGCTTTCGCCGCTATCCAATGAGTAAGCTTTTTCACAGACTGCGCCCTCAGCCATCAATTGCCTTCAACAACAGCGGCCTTGCTTTGTTTATCGGTATCGCGAAACTAACACCTGAAAAATATCCTGACGGAGACGCAATAGCGGTATTAATTGCAATCACTTCGCCCTCACTGTTTATCAGGGCACCGCCGGCACCGCCACGGTTTATTGCAGCGTCTGTTTGAAACATATCTGTGTATACAGTATTGCCAATAACGATACTTCGCTTGTTATCACTGATAATGCCTTCCGTTACTGTATGCTCGAAACCAAAAGGCGAACCGATGGCGAGAATCGTATCGGTCACCTTGACCATATCCGAGTTTGCCAGTTTCGCTACGGGCAGGGGTCTGTCAGATTCCATTTTCAGTACCGCAAGATCATTGGCTATATCGGTATCGACTACATTTGCCTTATATATTTGGCGAACAGATGTTGAACTGAAAACAGTTACGTTGAGGTTGGGATGATCTTTGATTAAGTGATAGCACGTAAGAATATAGCCGCGAGCATCGATAATAACACCCGATCCAAGAGTTTCTTCGTCTGTTTGCAGGGCTGCTGTCGAGGGCATATCAAAATCCAAAGCAGGCCCGCCTCTTCTATTCGACAAACCGACATCAGCGGCGGCTATATCAATATTCACAATGGCCCGTTTTGCAGCCATAACCGCATCTGTAAGATCGTCATCGGAACATGAAACAAGCTGTATATCGCCGGAAGCCGTAAGCGTAATTCCACCGCCGCTGGAGCCGTCCTGAACAGTGCCGGTCGTCTGGGTTCTTTCCCGCATCTCGAAGCCGAAAAAAATCAGTTGACAGGCTATGAGAACAAGAAATCCGGCAACCAATATAATCATGACCACATTAGCTTTCGAGTATTTCTTTTGTTTTCTAAGTTTTTCGAGCTTACTCTCAGCCACTAAAATACCTCTGTGTCATCAGCTTTATCTCTATCTTTGGACTTGGTTTTTGATGAAGGTGGGCCGCCACCGCCGCCACTGCCATGATCTTCATCATCGTCATCAAGAATGACTCCTGCCGTTGAAGAATCCTTAAGTCTGCCGTCATTGTATATATCAAGGGCCTGCTGAATCGTGCCGACAAACCCGGTGTATACTTTGACCCTGAGGTCCTTGAGGGCTTTAAGGGCAGTTGCACTTATGTTATTACAAACAACAACAGCGCCGCCTTCAGAGACAATGAATTGAGCAATTTCGTCTCCGGTTGCCCTTTTGTCTCTGTAATATGGATTCGCTACAACGTCATATGTTCCCAGGCCGAACATCAGGAAATAACGGGCATCGTCGAGCAGTTGGGCAATATCTGATTTCAGGCTTCTTCCCGTGGATGGAATAACCAGCTTTCTGGAGGTCCCTGCTACATAGATTATGTTCGAGGCGGAAGCAACTGTTGTTGCTGCTGTTGGTATAGTAACACCGCTTGTGCCTCCGGGTGCTTCGTTAACCAGCCGGGATCCGCAGACAGGACAATTAAGTGAGGAACACGGAACGCCTATTGGATGTGTTACGGTCACGCCGCACATAGGACATATACACAATGTTGACCGTCCGCTCTGTGACGCCCCGGAACCGGCCTGGCCTCCACCTTGAGATTGTCCGTCTACGGCAGGCCCGGCATCTGATGGCCCAACACCGGCACCGTCTGCCGGCGGTCCACCAGCTACCGGTACAAGTGATACCTGTTGAGGCTGGGTTACCGACTGCGTGCTCTGGCCCAAAGGCGGCACGCCGTCAGGTTGACTTGATATTGGCACTAAGTAAAAGGCCTGCTGGACAGGCGGAACATCATCAGGCTTACCGCCAACAGGAAGTATGTAAAATGCCTGCTGAACCGGTGGGACATCATCGGGTTTGCCGCCGGTCTGTATTGCGCCTCCAGCGGTATCACCGCCCGGTGCGGTATTAACCAGACGAGAACCACATATAGGACAGCTAAGCTGCGAACAGGGAACGCCTACCGGATGCGTTACCGTTGTGCCATCCATAGGGCATATACATGTTGTTGAACGAGCGCTCTGCGATGAGCCTCCAATATCAGCCGGCGCACGGCCAGTATCAGTTGGTGCACTACCGGTATCTGCCGGTGGCCCACCTGCTGTTGGGACAAGTACCGCCTTTTGAAGCTGATTTGTAGACTGCTGAATCTGGCCCATAGGCGCAGGTGTACTTGATATAGGCGCTAAGTAAAATGCCTGTTGTACCGGCGGTACATCATCAGGTTTGCCGCCAGTCTGCACCCCGGCGGTTGGAACACCTGCAGTCGGCATGCCGGCAGTTGGTGTTATCACGCTGGCAGCGGCACTGGTGCCGCTTACCATTCTTCCACCACAAACAGGACATTGAAGGGCTGAACAGGGGACCCCTATTGGATGTGTTACTGTCGTACCATCCAGCGGACATATACACACCGAGACCTGTGTGGTAGTAGCTGCCGTTTGTTTCAGTTGAGTTGTTGCAGGCGGTATAGTTTCAGGCTGATTGCTTATCGCCCAAATATCGTTTGCTACGGGTATAGCGCTAATTCTACTGGGTACAGAAGCAATCTGGACAGGACCACCTGCCGTCAAGGCAACAGGTCTTAACTGGGTTGGTATCTGTGTCGCCGGAAGCTGACTGGTCATATCTGTACCGGTGATTGAATCAGTACCAGGCGATGCAGTCATAAGCTGCGAGCCGCATATCGGGCAAACCATATCCGCACAGGCAGTATTTGCCGGGTGAGTAACCTCAGCACCGCAATTCGGACAGACACAGGTTTCAGGCCTGCTTGCCCTGGCATCGCCCTGGGCGGTAAGCTCGATGGGTTTACCCATAGGAGGAATTGTCGACGGTTGGCCGTCGAGACCGCCACTTTCTTCATCATCAGTATCTTCAGTCCAAGGTGATCCTCCCGTTGGGATTGTAGCTGCCGAAGAATTTCCATAACCGCCCAGATTAGCTTCTTTTAGTTCCGGCAATCTTTCCAATTGATAATTCGTTATCGCAGTTCGCACACTGCCCGTAACAGGGCCATAGACTTTAACCTTAGCCAAATAGAAAGCATCAAAAGCCTGCGGGCCTATTCCGCCTGCTACTACAGCATCAATCTTGAAGTCTATCAGCATCTGAGCAACCGTTATTCCCATACCACGAACCTGGGCAGCATATGGGTTCGCAATTACCGTTGCCTGGTTTGTGTTAAAGTCATACAGAATAAAATACGGAGCGGAGGCAAATCGGTAGTAAACTTGCCCATCCGGATTTGCAGAATCGGAAGGAACAATTATTCTGTTTGTTTTTGCAACCTCTTCGTCAAAGCTCATTAACACAACCTGCGGCGGCGAATCGCCTTCATCAGGAAGCGTCACAAAGATATTCCTGGCATCAGAAGGTGAATAGACGTCTAAAAGAACATTTTCATCATCTTCAAGAGCCTTATAAAGAGTCTGTAAATTAGGCGTTGGAACCTGGTTGATGCTCAAGATAACATCACCAACTTCAAGGCCCCGTGAATCGGCAAGGCTGCCCTGAACAACCGCAACAATAACAACGCCATGCACCTGGTCGGGTATATTGAACGCGTCCCTTGCATCGTCTGTCAAAGGCGATACAGATATTCCCCATGGTGTTGACATTACCGGATCAACTGTCGCATCAGGAGCACCCGCTGCCTTTTTAATATTTGTCTCAGTTGCGGCTCTTTCTCCATCCGGTTTGGCACCGAGTGTGACATAAACGTTTCTTTTGCCCCCGCTTGCAGTATCGACAACAAGCTTGACAGTGTCGCCGGGGTCGCGCCGGCGAAGCTGGTCCTGTATCTGGAAAGAGTCGGTTATTTTTGTTCCGTTCACGGAAAGAATAACATCACCTCTTTCAAGGCCTGCCACATCAGCCGGAGAGCCGGGGGTTACATAATTTATCAGGACACCATCATTTGAAGCCAATCCAAGCGCATCGCTGATAGTGGCGTCTAAATCCCGGATTTCCGAGCCGAGCCAGGCTATCTTGCTTTCGACCTTGTTGTAGTTTATCTCAAGACCGCCGCCCGGCGCCCCTGTAAGAACACGGTCAAGCAATGTCATCCCAAGACAGCCCATTGCCACAAGTGCCAAAAGCCCGATTACTATGGCCCATCGTCTCAGCACTCGCTTCTTATGTTCTAATACTTGTTCAGTTTCTCTGGGCGTCATGTCGTCTGTTATTGTCTTTTTCTTTTTATCCTTACTCTGTTTCCATATCATACATATGTATCCTTTAGTTTTGGCTCTGGTATATGGGATACGATTACGACATCCCCGATCCTCTCGAAATTATCAATTACATTTTTCGTGACACTATCGATTATCTTTTTCACCTCAGCGACCTTCATTTCCGGTTTGAATACCGCTTCAAGGTCAATCCACACTTTCTGTCCGGTTTTTCTGGCACGCAGCTTGCTAACATCTAAAATGCCGTCTTCTTTCAAAACCAGCTCTCTTACTTGACAAAGCATTGTTTTATTGTCAAAGGAACTGTCTGTTATGCCTTTAACGCCTGAAACAAGTGTCTTAAGTCCGTTTCTTGCAATCATAATACCAACAATAATTGCTGCCAGAGGGTCAAGAACTGCAAAGCCGATCCTTGCACCAAAGACGCCTGCCAGTACGGCAAGCGAGGAATAGACATCGGCCCTGTTTTCCCACGCATTTGCTATCATCGCGGGCGAATCCATCTGCTCGCCGGCGCATAGAGAGTGTCTGAACATAATCTCGTTCGCGACAACAGATATTGCCGCTGCCCAGACTGCCAGAATGCCGGGGTTGTAAATATCTCCCTGAAGAATCGAAACCGATGATATTATGGTGATGGTTATTGCGGTACAGACAAGCAGTGTGCCTATTATAGCAGATACGATAAACTCGATATTGCCGTGGCCCCAGTGATGGTCATCATCGGGCGGAGCCGAAGAGACCTTCAAACTAACAATAACCAAAATAGCTACTATAACATCGCTGAGAGAATGGATGGCATCAGCAATTAACGCCTGAGACCGGCCGAATATGCCGCCCAAAAGCTTAACGATAAGAAGCCCGAGGTTGGCCCAGAAATTTATCCCGCCAACATGTTTGGCACACCAGTAACATTCTTTACAAGCAACTGCCATTTATATTTTTTCCATATTTATTCCAGTTCCGGCGCTGACGCATGAGATATAATTACAATGTCAGCCACTTCTTCGAAATTGCCCATTACTTTTTTCTTCGCATTATCTATCACTTCTTTTACATCACAGACCTTCATTTGAGGGTCGAATTTTGCCTCGATGTCGATCCATCTCTTTTGTCCGATCTGCCGGGCACGGAGCCGACTTACATCTTTTACACCCTGCTCTTTCAGTATCAACTCTTTCACTTTGGAAAGCATTGGCTCGGCTTCGAGAGACTGATCTGTTATTCCTCTGACTCCTGAAAAAAGCGTCTCAATCCCAAATCGGCCAATCATAAAAGCGACAACAATAGCGGCAATAGGATCGAGAAAATCAAAACCTATTCTTGCCCCAAAAGCACCTGTCAGAGCAGCAACAGATGAAAGAACATCAGACCTTTTTTCCTTGGCCACTGCTATCATTGCAGGAGAGTTCATTTGCTGGCCAACACAAATCCCCTGTCTGTATATAAGCTCACAGGTAATAATGGCTATAAATGCCGCCCATACCGCTAAAATGCCTGGGTTTTGGGGTTGGCCTGCTAAGATCGATGTCAGTGCTACAACCACAATAGTTATAGCTGCACAACTGAGCAATAACCCTATCACAATCGATATTATAAACTCAACATGGCCGTGACCCCAGTGATGGTCATCGTCTGGCGGAGCAGAAGAAACCTTTAAGCCAATAATAAACATCACTGATACAACAACGTCACTTAAAGAATGCACAGCATCAGCTATTAATGCTTCGCTGTGTCCGAATATACCGCCTAAAAGCTTTATGATTAAAAGGCCAACATTGCCCAGTAGATTTAAAGTGCCAACATGTTTAGCACACCAATAACATCGTTTACAAGCAACCGGCACGGGCTAAAACCTCAAAGTAATATCCAAAATTAGATATGAAAAACTAAAATTGCGGAATCCGCTTTCGGCGGATGATTTCCTTAATTTTGTTTTTTGATTTCTAAGTTTTGATTTTCCTCGTCAAATACCCATTCGGCTTTATTATCCCAGGAAAAGTACGGCTGTATGCCGAAACGCAGCACCCTTCCAACAATATTGACGGGGAAAGTGCTCAGGCGTGTGTTATAAATGTTTACCGCGTTATTGTACTCGATCCTCTTGTCGTAAATCTGGCTTTCGACCTGACCTATCTTTTCGACCAGTACCTTATATGGCTGGCTTGAAACAAGTTGCGGATAATTCTCAGCCACAGCCATAAGCTCTGTCAAGCCGGCTGGTGAAAATTTATCCGACGAAAATTCCATAGCATCCTTGATGAGCTTCTTTAAGTCATCCGAGACCCCCATAGAATCTTTCCTCATTTCCATCGCAGAAGTAAATATCCCCTGTTCATGACTTATAAACCGGTTCACCGCTGCTGTCAGGCCGAATACGATATTCCGCCTCATTTGAAGGCCTGCCTCTATATCTGCCCGGTAATTACCTATCTGCTGTTCCATTTTTATTAACCTATTATAGTAATAAATATGGGTATATACACAAACAACCACCAGCAGTGTTACGGAAATGACCTTGTAATGTTCAGCGATAAACCGGCCAACCAAATGCAGCCAACGTTTCTTCCGAAAATGTTCGGGTCCCAGGATAACTCGCACCCTCTCCTGACGTTTTGCGTCAGCCGATTTTCTAAAAGGAATCGCCATAGACTAAGAGCTCAAAATAATATCGATTATTAAAAATCAAAGTTGTGGAATCCACCTTCGGCGGATGACTTCCTTAATTTTGCTCTTTGCATTTTGATTTTTCTTTTATATTTCTTCCAGTTCCATAGCCTTTTTGAAACATTCCATTGCTTCTTCACGCCCACCCATTGCCTCGTAAGTGTAGCCAAGTCGCTTATGAGCCTTGGAGTAGTTGGGTTCAATTTCTATGGCCTTGGTGAAGCTTTCTACCGCTTTTTCATAATTCTTGAGCTTGTCATAGGCAACACCAAGGTTATACATAATGTCGAACGACGTCTTATCCTTGTGTGCAAGAGCGCCGAGATATTTAACCGCCGCCTTGGAATCATCGTTCTTTATGGCCATAAGACCCAATCTATAGACCGCATCCGTAAGGGTTTTGTCCATCTCAAAGGCCTTTTTATAAGCTTCTTCGGCCTCTTCATCCATGCCTTCCCGCTCACAGCAGATGCCAAGGTTGTAATAAAGGCCCGCATCCTCTTTGCCCATGCCGATCAGTTTGTTATAATGGCCAATAGCCTTTCCGTACTGACCACGCTTCATCAATGTAGCAGCCTTTTGCCAGACCAGATCCTTTGCTTGGCCGGATTCTATCTTTGTCAAACTGCAATATGCATCAACGAGGGCGTCGAGACCACCTTTGAGCTTTAGGAAAAAGCTTTGTGTCCGAAGAGTAAGCGGCACCGCTTGGTCCTTTTGGGACTCTTTAGTTTCGTTCTTCTTTGTCATTTTTTACGCCTCCTCACTTGCCTCTTTGGCGGCCCATTTCGCTTTCATACTGCGAATACCGGCTAATATTGCCACTATTCCAAAGCAAAGCACGACAAAGGGCACAATAGTAACCAGTATATCTTTAAACATATACCAGTTGCCCGTTATCCCCCACAGTCCAATCACGATCGCGATGATTCCTACAATTACGTGCAGCATTTCTTGCTCCTTTCTTTCATATTTTCAAATATTTACTCTGCCATCGCTCGTTTCTATAGCGTAATCCCATGCCTTTATTCCGCCTGTCATGTTATACACATCCTTAAACCCGGCATTTACCAGTATCTGACAGGCAACCTCGCTTGTTACGCCTACAAAACAATACACGATTATGTCCTTTGTTTTGTCCAGGCTGGACACCCTGTAGCCAAGTTCATTTAAGGGTATGTTTATCGCCCCGGGTATATGAGCTTCGTCGAAGGAAGCATCATCCCTGATATCGATAATTATGAACTTATAGTCACTTTTGTCGTCTATTCTGGCTTTTAACTGGTCCGCGGTAATATCATAGTAACCCGCTTCGTTGGGCAGCACCGGGGCAGAACCATCATCACCATTGTCAGTTCCTGTGAAGTGGGCATAAACCAGACCACCGGCTATAGCCAACAAAGGCAGAAATGGTATAGCGATTAGAACGACAATAACGGTAATAATCTTTTTCTTTGCAATCATGCGATAATAACGTTTACTTCCCTTGCAAACGGAATTTTTTCCATTAACTGTATCTTCACATGCCGTGCAATTCTGTCAGCTTGTTCCATACTCAGATCATTATCCACGCTTATCCACATATCAATATGCAGCAGTGTTCCAATATAGCGGGCCTTTATGTTCACAATCTCCTTTACCTCATTAACTTTTTGTGCGCTTGTCCTTATTCGTTCCAGAATTTTGGGTGATGGAACCTTGTCCATAATTCCGGCAAAGCCAAGAAAAACCATCCTTAATCCTACAAAAAGCACGGCAATGGAAATAACAGCAATCCCGATCCTTATAAGATAGCCTGCGCCAAGACCGACAAGTATCAAAAGCAATAAAACAAAAGTTGAAATCCAGGCCCCGATACGATTGTACCGCCCGGACATAGCAAGCATGCCGTTTGAGGATTTTTTGTTCTTTTCTTTCAGGTATCGGTAAAGAACTTCGTTGGTCATTATTGATATAAGAGTTACCATTACCGCCAGCGTATATGAACCGGCCAGTCTGGCTCCGGTCATTATCATCAGGCTATAATAGAGCATATGAGTAGCAATAACCAGGCCGAGCAAACCTACAACAGCCATGTTTATAAACAATATTTTGCCCAAGCCATAGGGATACCGGGCATCGGCACTTCTTTTTTCCAAAACCTGTGCCTGCCAGGGAATCAAAAAGGCCGCAACAGCCATAAGTGAGAAAAGACCGTCCATCAAAACCAGCTTACTGCCGCCCAGCAGGACAAAGCCCAGCTTCAAAATGGCAAGTGCCAGGTTTCCAAGCACTCCCGTAAGAGCCGAACGGATAGACTCATCGGCGTTCGAATAAGTCTTGCTTATGTCCATTTACGGCTAATCACTTTCTGTAATTCCTTGAATGTTTTATAATACCCACAAAATATGCGGTGCCATAGCCGAGAAGAAAACTTAGAACCAAAAGAAAAACTGTTCTTATCTCAAAGCCTTTTCCAAAGGGCAGGTTGACCTGCGTTGTGTGCATATTCACAGCTATAAACAGAAAAATAATTAAAACAGCAGCTATAATTAATATCGTTCGCAACATGTTTCTTACCTGATTGTGTCCTTGACAATTGGTTTTACTTTGTTAATAGGAATTGCGAACCCAACGCCTGTAAATACGCCGGTCGGGGCATAAATGGCTGTGTTTATCCCAACAACTTCTCCGCCTACACTAACTAGTGCCCCTCCAGAATTGCCCCTGTTAATGGCGGCATCTGTCTGGAGCATATCTCTATAGTTCTGGCCTTCTATAACGAGATTTCTCGAATCATCACTTATGATGCCGGCGGTAACTGTCTGCTCCAATCCAAAAGGTGAACCGATAGCCAAAACTCTATCGGCAACCTTTATCATGTCCGAGTCTCCTAGAACGGCAGCCGGCAAAGGTGATTCGGGTTCGATCTTCAAAATGGCAATATCATTTTCCATGTCTTTGCGAATGATCACCGCCGGGTACACTATCCTTGAAGAGCTGAAGGTAACAACCTTGATATTTACAGCATTAGCTACTACGTGTGCATTGGTGACAATATAGCCTCTGCGATCAACGATAACGCCAGAGCCTAATGAGGGATCTTCAACAAATTGTATCGAAGGATCATCAAAGGCAATGGAACTGGCCAGAGCAGGCCGACCTCCTCTGGATGTTACCTTATCGGCGGTTATATTGACGACCGCAGGTCTTACCGAGGCAAATGCAGAAGCCAAATCATCATCCGAACAGGTTAGCACCAGATTGGAACTTGAAACAGCATTCGGTCGCTGAGCGGGATTTGTCAAATCGGTGTTGGTTGCTGTTGCGGCCTGCTCCTGGACGAGTAACTTTTTGCGCCCAAGCAGATTCCATCCAAGCAGCGAATCTCGCCCCCCATAAATCCCAAGATTAACGGTGCCCCAATAAACTATGAGGAAATTAATCACCACAAGTGCCGCTAATACCAATAAGATATTTTTCGAAAGCCATTCTTTAATATTCATCTGCGCACCTTTTTATCAATCTTCATCTTTGTAACGTTCCCCGGATTCTTCAAGCCGTTTGCATACCGGCTTTTCATAATCATCTTCTTCGTTTATATGTTCTGCAAGTATCACATTATCATCATCTGTAAATATGGAAATTAACCTGTCTACCAGCCCCGGTTGCCTTTGCTGGGCCACTGCGGCGACGGTGGATGAATCCAGTGCGACAAAACGCAGCTTGCCTTTACTGTAAATATCCAGAAGCGCGATATTGTCATCGCTGGCTTCAATCGCTGCGAAAAAATCGTTCATACTTGCTATCGGTGTATTGTCGATGCCGGTAATCACATCTCCGGATTGCAAGCCGGCTTGATCGGCCAAGCCGCCCGGCGCTACAGACACAATTACAATTCCACCGATATTAGCAGGGATACGCAATGAGGTGCGTAAATCCGAACTGAGAACAGATAACGACAGGCCCCAATCCGAACTGTCTTCATTTTCAGCCTTTGCCGCAGCAATAGACGAATCGCCGAGCGTGGCATAGGCCGTGTCCTTTCGTCCGTCCCTTATATACGTGATCCTCACATCATCACCGGGATTCAGTTCGCCCATAATTCTTCTAAATCCGTCTACGTCCTCTACGGCAATATTATTCAGCGAGAGCAGACAATCGCTTCTTTGAAGACCGGCCCTTTCGGCAGGCGAATTGTCAACAACGCTGTTTACAAGAACCCCGCACACCTTCGGCAGGCCAAACTGCTCGGCAATAACAGTATCCACGGATGTAATCTCTACTCCGAGAAAAGCCGATGGTGATACAGCCTGCTCAACTGCCAAGGCCGTTTGCACAATCGGCTTATCTGTTTTTGGGTTACCGGCAGCAGCACTCAAAAGGCCGTGATCAGCTTTCTTTAGATGTGAATATGCCAGGCAACCCAAAAAGCCTGCCACCATCCCGCCGATAACAAAGGCCAACCAGTAGTACCGTTTCAGGCCTTTGGAAGCCTGGATATCTTCAATACTCAAAGCCTTTGTCCTTATTTACTCGTCGTCTTTGCCTTCCAGTTTATCGATTCGCTGCTCGGTCTTTTTCAGCTTGCTCGCAAGCCAGAATACCACAACGATCAACACCAAAAGTAACAATTGTCCGAGTGTCATAGGATAACTCCTTTCTTCTGTTTACTGTTTTATCTTCTCCTGTTCATTCCTAACAGACTCAAAAACTGCACTATGGCAAGAGCCAACGCTATTATGTAAGTAAGTGCAGCCGCCCTGAGTACTCTTTTGACTCCTTCAAGCTCCTTCTCGTCGGCCACATCGTTCTCTTCTATATACCGCAGAGCTCTGGCTGAGGCTTCCAACTCTACAGGCAGAGTAACGAGATAAAAAACAACTATAGCCAGGAATAAAAGTAGTGCCAGATTGATAAAAAACGATGCCAGTGCGACTCTGGACAGCAGTATCCCCAAAAACAAAAGTGGCAAAATAAAGTATCCCGCCTTTCCGATAATTGGGGCAATATTGTCTCTGAACTTTGCCGGAGGATAATCGGTGCCGTGTTGTATGGCATGTGCCGCTTCATGAGCAGCAATTCCTATCGCGGCAATAGAAGAGTTTCGTGCAACACGGCGGGATAGCCTGACCGCCTTGTGGCGCGGGTCGTAATGGTCCCTGAGCGTGCCGCTGATCTCTTCGATAACAACCTCGTTGAGTCCGGCGGAATTGAGCATCGTCCTGGCAAGACGACTGCCTGTGATTCCTTTTTTGACCGGTTCCTTCGAATATTTGTCATATAGCCGATTAACCTTAACACGGGCATAGAAGCCGTAAATAACCAAAGGTGCAATCAAAAAACCGGATATTAGATAAAGTCCTGTCAGTATATCCACCAATCAATCCTCTTTTTGTTTTTACTTTAGCTGTTCTTGTATGCAATCCCTGTCCCCCAGGGAGGATTTGCCCACTCTATCCCGTCACACGCTACGCGACACGCACCGCATTCGAGGCAGTTCTCGAATCTAACGTCGATTTCGCTTTTAGCTTCGTCCCAAACATAAACTGCTGCCGGGCAAATATATGTGCATATTCGATTGAGGCATTCTTCACACAACTGTTCGTCGAGCCTGATATGCGATTTGGCCAGAGGTTTTCTGCGAACCGTATAAAGCTTGTCATCCAGGCTAAGCTGATGGTTTTCTTTTGTCGCCATATCAGATTCCGCCTTTAATCAACGCCATAACTGTCCTTGCAGCTTTAACGAAACTCACCCGGCTACGCAGCATATGAATGATGTCGCTCTTGATTGTGCTCTTAGGGACATCACTTACTTTGAAATAGCTTGTTATCACATCTTTGGCAAGATGCGGATAATCGTTGATTAGTTCTTTGTGTGTGCGCAGAATGTCTATAAAATCCCTGCTGCTTTTCATATTTTGAAGGACAAAAGAATTCTTCAGTCGCCGTTCGTACTGCCGAAGTGCCTTGGTGTCATAACGCTTTTCTGCCCTGTTTTCCAATATTGTCTCAGCAGCAATTATCCCTGAGGCCATAGCCATGTTTACGCCTTCGTGGCAAATACTGTTGTTCACCAAACCTGCAGCATCACCAATCAACATAAGACCATCGGTATAAAACTTGGGCAGGTTTTTGAAGCCGTCCATTGGAATCATATGAGCTGAATATTCCAACGTTTTACCGCCCTTTACCAAAGGCCGAATACAGGGATGGTTCTTGAATCTGTCCAGCAGTTGGTTTGGCGAAGGAGGATTCTTGTGCCCATACAGCTCACTGATAACAATGCCAACACCCACCGACAATGAATCTATATTTGTATAGATAAACCCGTCACCCAACATGCCTGGTGTAACATCGGCAAAATACTCATAGGCGGCACCTTCTCTGGCGGTTAATCCGAATCTTTCGTCAATTACATCTTTGCCCAGCTCTATCACTTCCTTAACAGAAATGCATCGAGCCCGCATCGACAACCTGTTGCGAAGGCCGGCCTGTTCCGAAAGCATGGAATTGGCACCCTCAGCACAGACAACAACATCAGCCAGCAAGGTGTTATTGGGGTCATCCGTAGTACCGGCAGTAACACCGACAATTCGATTTCCTTCCCATACAAAATCTGTTACTGCCGTGCCGCAAATAATCGTAGCGCCTTGCTCTTTGGCTTTCTCAGCAAACCATTTATCAAATATAGAACGCCTGACGATGTATGAATGATTGTAAGGCGGCTTTTTATGTTCTTCTGAATCGATATTCAAAGAAAGCTCTGAGTTGTTTATCAGCAATGCGTAACGCTTTTTGGCAACAAATCGTTCGACCGGTGCTTCGGTATAAAATTCCTGAATCAGTTTACTCATCTGGTCGGCGAAAAATATTCCGCCAAACATATTCTTGGCGCCGGGGAATTGACCCCTTTCGAGAATTACAACATCCACACCTGCTTTGGCAAGAACGTAGCCACAGGCAATGCCTGCCGGCCCTGCGCCTACAATAACTACTTCACACTCAGCCATAAGATGGAACTAACTCCGACAATTTTCATCTTTTCAACTTGCCTTAATTGCTCAAAGCAAGCTGACGTTCCAATTCACTATCCATTACAACAAGCTCGGCTTGTTCTGGATGTCGTATCTTTTCTATTTCTTTTGTTAAAGCAGGAACTACTTCAAGGACATTCCCCACAATGCAATAGTCCGCCACGTTAAAAATTGGTGCCTTTGGGTCTTTGTTGATAGCCACTATAATTTCCGAAGACTGTATTCCAACAAGATGCTGTATAGCACCGCTGATGCCGCAGGCAATATACAACTTCGGACGTACGGTTTTACCCGTTTGGCCCACCTGATGAATATATGGCAACCATCCTGCATCTACAACTCCGCGCGAAGCACCCACCGCAGCTCCCATTGCTTGAGCAAGGTCTTCGATGATCTTAAAATTCGCAGCATCTCCCAAACCAAGTCCGCCGGCAACTATTATTTCTGCTTCCGCAATGCAAGCAGATTTGGAAGCCTCTTTAACTACCGCAATCAGTTGGGCCCTTTGTGTTAAAATATGATACTTATAGTCATACCTGATAAGCCTTCCCATGCGCAGTTCGTCGCGCTGAACGGGTTTGAAGACTTTCGGACGAACGCTGGCCATTTGAGGACGGTGGTTCGGGCAGATGATAGTAGCCATCAGATTGCCGCCAAAGGCTGGTCTGGTCTGTAATAAATCTTTACTTTCCATATCTATCTCAAGGCCGGTACAGTCCGCGGTCAATCCGGTCGCCAGTCGGCTGGCTACTCTTGGTGCCAGTGAGCGTCCTAGAGCAGTAGCCCCGAACAAAACAATGTTGGGCTTATGTTCTTTAATCAGGCCGGTTATTACTTCTGTAAAAGTGTCCTCAATAAAAACCTCCAACTGGCCGGACTCGGCCAGGTATACCCTATCGGCACCGTGGCAGATTAAATCACGAGCAGCTTTTGCAACCTGGTTGCCCAACAACATCGCACAGAGGGGTTCGGCGAGTTTATCCGCTAATTGTCTGCCTCGACCGAGAAGCTCAAAAACAACATTGGCTATTTTCCCCGCTTTCTGTTCAGCAAATACCCAGACTCCTTTATATTTGCTCTTATCAATAGTCTCCACATTCTTGCGCACCAGCTCAATAGCATTAAATTTCTCACAGGCTTGGACACAAGCTCCGCAAAAATTACATTTAGCTATATCAATCTTAGCTAACTTTTCCGTAACCGTAATGGCCTTAAATAGACACGCCTGAGCACAAACCCCGCAACCCTTACATTTTTCTTCAATAACACATATCCTCATTTTGTGTCCCCTTTTACAATAGTTCTACCTGCCGCAGCTTGGACACCAAATCAGTTACTTGCCCACCAACTGAACCTTCCAGAATTTGCCCGGCTCTGCGATGCTCCGGTGTTGTCATTTTAACGACCCTTGTGGGAGAACCTTTCAATCCAATTTTGCTTTCATCGGCACCTATATCATGAGCCGACCAGACTTCAATCTCGTCTCGGGCGGCTTTTATCTTTCCTCTCAATGAGGGAAAACGTGGCTCGTTGATTCCTTTGGAAACTGTTATTAAACCAGGAAGTGAAAGCTTTACTTTTTCGATTGCCCCCTCAGTCATACGCTCCGTGATCATATATTCATCTGCTACTTCATCTATTTTTATTACACAGCTAATGTGTGGGACGCCCAGCTTTTCGGCCAGTGATGGCCCGACGTGTGCGGTATCGCCATCGACAGCCTGTCTGCCGCAGATAATCAGGTCGAAATGCCCTATTCTTTTCACTGCCCTGGCCAATGTGTAAGAAGTAGCGAGTGTGTCAGACCCTGCAAAGCCGATGTCGCTGAGCAAAATGCCCCTTTCGGCTCCCAGGCTCAATCCCTGCCGTAAAGTATCAATTACCTGAGCAGGCCCCATCGACAAAATTGTCACCATACCGCCATATTGTTCCTTTAGACGCACCCCTTCTTCAACCGCATATAAATCGAAAGGATTGATAACGCTATCGACGCCTTCGCGAATGAGCGTGTTGGTTTCCTTATTGACACTTACCTCAAGGGTATCGGGAACTTGCTTGACGCAGACAATTATATTCATCTTTATCCCAACAATTCAGCCTTCCACCATTTCTGCCATTCCTCAATCAAACGCTCGGGTGAAGCCCGGGACACTGACATTTTCTCACCAGTAACAGCTTGTAAGGTATTAAGAGCAGCATTTTTAATTGATCCGGATCGGTCACCGAGACATTGAACCAGAGCAGAAACCAACTTGTGAGAATGATGATTGCCTTCCTTGCCAACCTGTCCGCTCAACCAGCCGATGCACGTGATAGCTCTTCGGCGAACTCCTTCGTCATCGTCGGAAAGCATACGCGTAAGTGCCGGAATACTTTCCGTCCCGGCTAAACGATAAAGCCCCCACACTGCAGCTAAACGAACAGAAGCTGCTTCGTCAGCCAATGCATGTTCAATTGTGCTCAGCTCATCCTTGCTCTCAAGCTTTGTCAGAGCTTTGATACATTCCTGCCGCACATATGCCGACGGTTCATTGGCCACATGAGTAATCAGGAGCCTGGGCGATAACTCATGACGAATACCGGCTATGGCTGCCGCGGCATCTGCACGCGCTGTAACCTTATGGCTGGCAAAGTCAGAAAAGGCTTTTGTAAAGATTATTCTGTCTTTCCCGTTTTTGAAATCAGCCGCCTGCACTTGTTCCAGCGTCACTTCTGCCGGCTCTGTAGCCTCAACCTCAACCTTCGTCTCCGCCTCCGCTTCCGATTTCAATTCCGGCTCTTTAACATTTTCAACACTTACATCCATCGACTCCCCTTGAGCAGTTACCTCTATTGAAGGCTCAATTTCTTTTACGGTCTGCTCATCAATATCAGCCTTTTCTTTGTGCCTGGTTTGTAGTGGACTAATCTCTTGCAACGATGGGGTGGGCATCTGCTTAGCAGCAACTGCCGGTTCAAAAAGCTGCTCTTGTTCTCTTTCATTTATCTGGTTATCATCCGGCTCGACAGCGACTTCTATTGGAGATTCAGTTCCTTCATCGCCGATGAGCACTGTTGCTGTTTCGTTTACTTCTTCCTCCGCCTTGGAGAAGCTATTTTGCTTTTCCGTTTGTATAAGATTATTATCCGATTCTCTTTCACGCGCTCTGGCTAATTCACTGCCAAGGTTAGTTGCTTCTGATTCCAACGCAGTGGCCTTCGTCTTCATCGCATTCGCTTGAGCTTTGGCTTCATCAGCCTGGCTTTGTGTAGCCTGGAGCTCAGAGTTTAGCGAATCTTTTTCTAGTTTTAACTTCTCAAGTTGTGACGTAAGCTCGGTCCGCGTAGATTCAGCCTGGCTGCACAGCTCTTCTAACCTACGCATCTTGGCGGCGAATTCGGATTCCAACGTAGCCACCTGCTCGCTCATTCGGTTCTCTCGAGAAGTCATTCTGTCAGTTTCACTCCGTGCCTTTCCCAAATCCGAAATTAAGTTTCCCTTTTCTGTTGGTAGATATTTGACTTGTGATGCAAGTTGAGATTGAGCTTTTTCGGCCTGGTTTCGAGTTTCTGTTAGTTCCTTATTAGTTGCAGCAAGTTCGGACTCGAGGGCAGCTACCTGCTCAGCCAGGAAATCGGCTTGAACTGTTATCTTGCCAGTCTCTTCAATCTCTTTTCGGGCCGTTTCCAGTTCAGAGAGCAGAGATTGCTTCTCTGACTGCATATCTTCAAGTTTTGATTCATATTGAGATTGAGCCTTCTTTGCCTCGTCCTGTATTTCTTCCAACTGACGTTTGGTTGCTGCGAGATCAGTTTCCAGCTTGGCTTTAGAGTCGGTTGTTGCAGGCTTTTTACCTTTTGTGTTGTCAGCTTTGCTCTTGGCTTGTTCCAATTGCTGGCCGGCAGCCTCAAGTTCCGATTCCAGTGCAGCCGCTCGCGCTCTTACCGCACCTTCGCTGGCCGTTATCTCTCTAACCTCGCTGACAGCTTGTTCCAGTTCGGAAACCAGAGACTTGTTTTTTTTCTGCAGAGTCTTAACCTCAGACTTGAGTTGAGACTTTGCTTTTTCTGCTTCAGCTAATTGCCGCCGGACCTCGGCAAGGTCGGACTTTAACGCAGTTGCTTTGGTGCTATTGGACTTCTTTTCCAGCACGGGTTTAGTAGCTTCATCAGCTAAGCCAAGCATCCCTTTTCCAGCCGATACGCCGTCTGCAGCAATGCCTGCGACTCTTTTACGAAGAGTTGCCGCTTTTCCAACAAAACTGCCCGCACGTTCAGATGCAGTCCCGACAATTTCTATAACCTTTGCTTTGTCCTTCTCCATGATTCTACACTTTTTTTTGATTAAGTAATCTAACACTTTTCTTACCAGAGCACCTGCCGCTCGATTGCTTTGCTTCAGCAGTCGGTCCTTGAGTCTGGGGTGTTTCAAATGTAACCTTTGTTTCTGCAGATGCCTTGGATTTCGGATGGTGCTTTTGACTTCGGCTCGAATTCTTTGGCTTTTTCCCTTTTTTCCTTATTTTAGCCTGCCGGGATGTTGCCTTTTTCTTCACTTTTACCGCCAGGCTGATTTTCTTTTCTGGCAGACTCTTTACAGGTTTCTCAGCAACCTTTGTTGACGCCTTAGGTGCTGGCATTGGCTTCGGCATCGGTTCAGGCTCCAGCTTTTGTGTTGGCTCTATCCCTGGTTTCGGCTCTGCCTTTGGCTTTGATGTTGGTTCCGGCTTTGATCCCCGCTTTGGCTTCGTGATTTCTTTGACACACTTGGTCATTTCCTTGCTGCCAACCACCAATGTTCCAACAAAGGCTCCCGCAAATCTGGAAACGGTTTCAACAATTCCAGGATATTCTGACTTGTCATTTTTCATTATTCTCACCTTCAATTCACCGGCGAGATTCTCTCCCTGCCGCATCTACATGACAGCAACACTCATACATAAACCACAGCTTCAAATCCGCATGCTGTCCACTAAAGCCTAAGCGGTAGCCGCCGGATTTGGCTGGGTGGCATTGTGATATCCGTTCTTGAAGGCTTCTTTTGCCTCCGAGGTTATCTGGCAAGCTTTCGCTCGCAGCTTATCCATAGCGTCTGGATATTTTTTGCGAACAACTTCTGCACTTACAGCACCGACGAACACCCCGCCTATCAAAATTCCTAAACTCTTAAGCATGTCATCTCCTTTCTTTCAGAATGTGTACACCGCGACCAATACCGTAGCCGAAGTTATACAGCAATTTTTTCTTTTTACCCTTTTGGTGCTTATTTTTCTGGTCGTCTGGTAAACAATTTCTACATTCCTCGCCACCAGCCGTTTTCTCTTTTTCTGTCCGCCAATTCTCTTCCAGGTCGGATGCTCCGGGCTTCTTCTTCTCATCGAAAATTCTAAGCAGAGATGAAGCTTCCGACGCTGGTATCCGGTAATGCCTTCCGGCAGTTCTTATCGCTTTGATTTTGCCTCGTTTGGCCCAATTGATAACAGTGAAACGCGAAACTCCACAGAGCCTGGCCAATTCTGTTGTTGTGAGATAACCGCTCCGCGGCTTGCTCCCATCGCCTTTGACGTTCTCTTTGCGCGTACCAGAAGTGGTGCCCATTAAATTTCCCCTTTACCAGCCAAAGCCTGATTGTTGAAATTACTCTGCACTCCGTCCCCGTCGGCTGCAGTAATATCTTGCCTGGCCTTAAACATTTTGCACAAACCCGTTTTGCAGAAATGTTTGAGTTTTGTTTTAAGCTTCTGCAAAAAACTCAAAATTATTAAACTTTTCACCCGGCAATCGCCGAGCTGATATTCGGGAATAAAAAAACCCAGCCAGCTATCCATTGGGATAACCAGCTGGGTTAAACCATCACACCTTGGTTCATTGAACTGGTGAAGTTCAAAAAACTCCTGCAGTCCGTTGCTGGTACTCTATCCACGCCTGATATATGAGGCTGGGTTCTCATTTTGCGAACTATCGCAAACTAGGATATCTACCCATATATCAATGGACAGCACAGCATCATCCGTTGAGCTAGTTTTTCATTCTCGTTTAGAGCTATCTAACCGAAAGATTGCACGACTTCAACAAAAAAATTCCTGATCTACAAATTTTTTGTTAACGTCCCAAAGGTTGTGGATCAACCAAGGTTCACAGGATCGAGCAAAATCGTTCGGGGCCCCAGCGTGCAAAATTACCCCCCTGCCGCCCTAATTTTGCCCGCTGCCCAAACGATTTTGCTCTTTGAAACTTGAACGTGCCAAAATCAACCACAAACTTTGGGACGATACTAATTTTTTGTGGATTTTGCAAAAAATGCTTTCGGCCTCAAGCATATTGCGACTGCTCCATTTCAGGCAGAACCTTGCAACATTTTGCACAAATCGCGGTGTGATGAGACAGTTTTTGTGTTCCGCAACTTCTTGCGAAATATAGCATTACACTGATTTTAAGGTCTTCGCCTAAAAAGTGCTCGCGGATTGTCATGACAAAAAATGAGCCTATCGTCCACAAAGATAACTGACGGGGGAAAATTTGCTGCTAACTGACATGATGATGTTCAACAGGCCAAAAACGGGAGGCCTTTTACAATTCTCACATTATCATTATTCTGCCCGTGCACAATACATGAGGTCTCTCTGTGTAGTCGGCCCTGAAGAATAATCCAAGTCTTTTTTCAGTAAAGGGCTGCCTCATTTGAGCCTGAGGAGGTATTTGTAGATCGTGGCTTTCGAGGTCACGATTACAAACGTCAAGCCTTGGTTCACATTGTTGGCCGGGGATTTGGAAAACGGCCTCGGACATTACGGCGTTGGTTCAAGCGACCAAGTGTGATTGAGCCGGTAATCGGTTATGGCCAAAGTGATTGTCGTTTGGACCGGGACTATCTCAAGGACGGCGAAGCTGACAGGATGAATACGATTCTGTGCGGCTGCGGATACAATATCCGCAGGC
>Ga0180438_10002496_pt1 | contig 29849 bp, 26 predicted proteins | sample SS_ome_12_FD_132455 | JGI IMG/M metagenome (GOLD analysis project Ga0180438, IMG submission 132455) | Hypersaline lake sediment archaeal communities from the Salton Sea, California, USA - SS_3_D_2 metaG | ecosystem: Environmental > Aquatic > Non-marine Saline and Alkaline > Hypersaline >...
AACTCATCGAGCGTGCTGTCTATCACGATTACCCGTTCCTGCGACCCATTCTTGAGCTGCGTGTACCAGTAATCCTTCCTGAGGTTGTTCCCCAGCACGAAGTCCGTCCTCCCTATATACACTATCTGGTTCCCGTGGTCGCTCAGGTAGTCGATGTCATCCAGTATGTATTCCGGTATCGCCCCGGTGGGCACGATAATCACCGCATCGCTGAGCCCCCGCACGTCCCCCTTGCCGATCACGTTCACCGTAATCCCATATTCCCCCAGCTCCGCGATGCCCCCCACGAACTCGTCAAACCCATCCATCCCGATGCCGGTCTCGCTGAGCACGAGCACCATCTTCTTGGGCTTTTCATCCAGCGAAATCAGGGTCACGTTGCCGGTCCCGTTCGCAAAAACAACCCAGTACCCCTGGCCCCCTGCGCGGCCCTTTGAAATCAGCTCGACATACCCTGTGGGCGCGCCCTCCTCCTCAGGCCCGGTGAGCGCAAGGAAGAAAGTCGCCGCGAGCACCACGAGCACTATCAGTATTATTATCTTCTTCATTCCTTCAGCCTCGAGTTCCTGAGCCAGTCAAGGTCGTTCTTGTAGAAGGTTCTTATATCCTTTAGGTCGCTGGCCAGCATCACCGGCCTTTCAAGGCTAAGCCCCCATGCAAGCACAGGGTAAACATCGCAGAGCGGCTTTGTCATCTCCGGCCTGAAGATGCCCGCGCCGCCAAGCTCCATCCACTCCCCCCTTTCCTCAAAGAACACTTCTATCTCCAGGCTGGGCTCGGTGTACGGGAAATAGCTCGGCCTGAACCTGATTTTCTCAAAGCCCATCCTCCTGTAAAATTCCTTCAGCACGCCCATGAGGTGCGCGAACGTCGCGCCCTCCCATGCGACAATCCCCTCCACCTGGTAGAACTCCGCAAGATGCTTGAAGTCCGTCGCTTCGTTCCTGAACACCCTGCCTATTGAAAAGTACTTTTTCCCGCTTTCCCCCTTCCCCAGTTTGTGCAGGTACTGCGCGCTGAGCGCAGTGGTATGCGTGCGGAGCACGAGCCTTTCCGCCTCCTTTTCGCTCCATTCATATCCCCAGCCCGCCTCATGCGCCTCCCTTACCTTTTCCACAAGCGCCTTTTCAGGCAGTTTCCCCTTCCCTTCCAGGTAGAAAGTGTCCGCGAGCTCCCTTGCGGGGTGGTCCTGCGGCTGGAAAAGCGCATCGAAATTCCAGAACGCGGCCTGCACTATGCCGCCCTCCATTTCCTCGAACCCCATATCCGCGAATATCCGCTTTATCTCGCCCATCTTGCGGGTGAGCGGGTGCTTCTTGCCAAGCGGCGCATCCGCAACCGGCGCAACCGCATAAGGCGCAAACGCCTTCCCCTTCCACCCCCCGCCCGTGATTACCTCATGCGTGACCTGCCCTATTTCCTCCTTCTCCTTCCCGGCCTTCTTCGCCTCATTCTCCCCCTCCTTTGTAAGCCTGATGTAAAGCTCATGCCCTTTTTTCTCCTCCAGCAGCCCCCTCTTCACGAGAATTCCGATTTCCTCCGCGCCCGCCTTCTCCGGGCTTCGCGCCGCATCCTCAACCGCATACTCCTTTGGCCTCTTCTTCACCCTGAGCACACCGCCCTCAACCTTTGCCCAGCCGTTTTTGAGCGCCCACATAACCCCTATCCTTTTCTCCTCCTCAGGCAGCGATGAAACCTTCTTCCCGTCATGCTCCAGCACGCGCACTTCCGGGAACCCCTCCTCCAGGTACCTCCCGCATTCCTTTGTCCGCAGCACCGAAACGTGCTCCTCTTCCTTCAGCTCCGCAAGCCCCTTCTGCTGCAGCCACGATGCCGCCCTGCGCAGCACGTCGCTTTCATTCCCCTCCGCAATCTCCTTCAGCTCAACCTCGCCTTTCCCTGCAAGCCTCCTGAGCAGTTCCCTTTCAGTTCGATGAAGCACGGTCATCTCTTCACCTTGGTTTGGAGGAAGAAGTATGCGCCGATTATGATTGCAACAAGCGCAAGAATCGCAATCCCTTCCGGCCCGTAGAGCAGGGAGCTCAGCTCGCCCCGCGTGCCCACGAAGAACCCGACCACCTCCTGGTCCAGGCTGTCCTCAATCTCGAACACGCAGGTGAAGTGCGAGAGCACCCTGTTCGTCCAGCTCAGCTGGATTGCGCCCCCGGTCACTTCCTCGTCCGGAGCCGGCCTCACTTCCACGAGCTCCGCCCTTTCCGGGAGCAGCAGCGTGAGCCGCACGTTTTCCCCGAGTATCACGTCCCCAAGCTCGCTCCCCTCGAAATAAATCGCCTCCGAATTCAGCGAGTACCTCACAGTCCTCGGCTTGTAATCGTCCATTGTGAATATGCCGGTTCCTGGGATTGCATCCCCCTCCGAATCAAGGTACGGCTTGATGGTATATGTAATCACCAGCTCCCCGTGGCACAGGTCCGCAAGCGCGTTGCAGTTGCTCAGCGGCGCAGGGCTCACCACAACGTTGTCAATGTCCACATGCCGGTTGTCGAAATGGCTCCGCACTTCCTCCGAGCCGGTTGCCGAGGACCACGATGCAAGGTCGTTCTTTGAAATCGTGCTCTCGTAGAGCGACTGGTGGTAGCTGGTAGTGATGATGAAGTGCATCCTCTCGGTCACCTGCGCGCTGCCGCCCTCTCCCACGTCCGCGAGCACGTCCAGCGCGGTCATCCTGAACTCGGCAAACGAGAGGGACAGCAGCAGTAGCATTAGCAGGAGCCGTCGCATGTGAAACAATTGCCCGCCTCGCTTTTTAAACTTTATCAGCAGCCGCGCCTTTCCGCGCCTCCGCGTGCATTTCCGCGGGTTTTCGCAATTTTTTGCAGTAAGGTATAAAAACTTTATTCCAGTAGTCCGCGCAGGTAAGTAAAAAACCGACAAGGTGAAACTATGAATAAAGGATTGGTAATAGCCGCATTCGCGGTATTGCTGGCAGGCGTATTCGCCATCTCTGATGCGGCCACCGGAACGGTCGTCGAGGAGGGCTACTACACCTACAGCGGAGCACAGGCAAGCGACCCGACTGAGGGTGGCAACGTAACCGGCTACAACCTGACCGGAAACGACTCCACTGACAGGTGGGCGGGCTACTTCGGAAACGTCACCGGCGACATCGTGCTTGGTCTGACCGAGTCTGAGATCATGTACAGCTGGACGTGGAACGGAGGGGCAGGCGAGGTCTGCGCATCTGCGGGTGCGGGCACCTTCGACTGGGCGAACCTCGCGATTACGACCGCGGCGGACATCAACACAATTTTCGTCCAGGGAGCTGCTGACGACAACGCCACGAACACCCTGACCGACGCAACCGGCACCATCGACATCGACGGCACCACTGTCACCAGCGCCGCGGTCACTGACGACCAGAGCTGGGAGACCGTTGCAGTCGAGGATGGCGGCGGCGCGGTAAAGGCGGACTACGCGTTCTGCGTGAACATGTCCTCCGGTGCGGCGACCGTCACGGGCGCGAACGGAAACTACCAGCTCATGGTAGCGACCCAGCCTGCGACCATCGAGACCTACTACTTCTTCCTGGAACTGTCCTAGAGGAAGCATATAGGTTCGAAAAGGAAGGCAAACCCTTCCTTTCTTCTTTTATTTTCTCCAAACCCCCAGAGTGAGCCATTTTCGGCTAAAAGTGGGGTTTTTAAACATATTCTACCACATATACTAGTTATGAATAGCGACGCTTCTGGGAGGGGGAGTGGAAATGTCCACTCCCTGCTCTCAAATTACCATGCAGGCGAACTCAGCAAAGAGGATTTCATAGCCAGATTCACAGCCCTTGGAAATGAAGGAATTGCAGAGGCGTTCTCAGCAATATACGCCTCAACGGAGGCGGACCGCTCCCTCCTAGTGGAGGCGCTTTCCAAAGCCCCTGAGGGGCACATCAAGCTCATCGGGGGCGGCCTCCGCGACCGGAGCACCGAAGTCCGCTTCGCAGCCGCCGAAGCCCTCTCCGCATCCGGAAGCCCGAAAGCCGCGGGCTACCTCATCAAGGCCTCGGGCGACCCGGTCTCATTCATCCGCGACACTGCCTACGAAGGCCTCGTCAACCTCGGTGAGCATTCGCTTCCCCAGCTTGCAAGCGCGCTCAACAGCACAGACCCGGACATGCGCTCAACCGCGGAAAGGGCCCTTTCCCATTTCGGGAGGGCGGCAGCGCCCCACCTCGTAAATGCGCTCAGGCATGGGAACGACCACGCAAAGTCACGCGCATCTAAGCTGCTCATCAGACTCGGCCCCGGTGAAGCCGAAGGGGATGCAGAGCCCCAGCCGCAGGGCATGCTCAACACGCTCGCATTCAGCGACGCGCCCGAAGACAGCAGGCGCTGGGCCGTGATGGCCCTCAAGGCGGTAGCAAAAGACGATTTCAGGGCAACCCTGATGGACTGCATGCTAGAGGACAACCCGCAGGTGAGGAAAAGGGCGCTTGAGGCGCTCTCCACCGCGCTTTACCAGGACCCCGCAATAATCCGCGAAACAACCTACCTTCTCGGGGACGATGACCGCGGCGTGCAGGAAGCCGCAATAGGCACGCTCGTTTCATACGGGGATGCCGCCCTCCCGGAGCTCGTCGTCTATTTCGACGACGTCAGCGACAAGCCGCTCATTGCAGTGGAGAACGGCATATCTGCGCTCAGCAGGATTTCCACAAAGGCCTCCCTCACCCTCCTTGTTGAGCTCATGGCAAAAGGCCAGGACCCGGAGGAAATACATCTCACTGCCCAGCAGATGGAGGAAGCTTCCGCAGACAGGATGTTCGACATGGACGTGATTGCAGCGGAAATCCAGTCCTACCGGCTTGCGAAGGAATCCCAGTACAACATCTACCTGTTCTCCGCGGAGCGCATAGCGGAAATCGGGGAGAAGATGACCCCCTACCTGAAGAGGGCGCTTGAAGACCCGGGCAAGTCGCCAAGGCACAGGAAGCGCGCAATAGAAGCGCTCTGGCACATCGGGAACAGGCAGGCCATGGCCGCAATCTCCGAAGCCATGGGCTGTGAAGACAATGGCATCGCAGGCTTCGCATCAGAAACCCTCGCCAGCGGAAAGGACGATGCGCTTGACTATCTCATCCCCGCGCTCGGAGATGAAAACAGCACAAAGCGCGAGAATGCCGCAAAGGCGCTCGACAAAATGCTCTACTACACAATCAGCCAGAATGGCGAAACATACGTCCTCGAATCCCTCCTCGAAGTCGTAACCAAGGGCGAAGGCAGTGCAGTCCCCGCGGCATACACAATACTCGCAAAGGCGGGCTACTCGCATAAGTCCATCCTGCCCGCATACGAAAAAATCCTTGGCGAGCTCCCCAGCCCGCGGGACAGGAGCGACGAGGAGCGCGCAGCGGAAAAGGCCGCAATGCTCCGCATAATGGGAGAAATCCTTGCGGAGTCCCCCAACCCGGCCATGGCCGGAACCATAGTGAAGGAGCTCGGCCATGAGGACGAGGCAGTCCGCGAAGCCGCGGCCGGGGCGCTAAAGGCAATGGGCCTGCCCATGATAGAGCCGATGCTCTGGGCCGCAGGCCAGACAAGCTCGAGGGGCAGGGAGCGCATGATCTGCCTTCTTGAGGAGATGTCCTGGCTCGCAGACGAAGGCGATGCGGTGGTAACTCCGCTTGAAAGGAACATTTCCAGCGATAATCCCTGGTCACGCGCAGTGGCTCTCGAGGCGCGCGTGACTCTCGGCCTCAGCAGCAAGGATGCATACGGCCTCGCCGAGCTCGCAGTTTACGGTTCCGAAGAAGAGTTTTCCGCGTACGGCGAATCCCTCCTCCGCATGCCCGACACCGCGGTGCAGCCGCTTTCCAGCATACTCTGGCTCAGGGAGAAGAAGGGGCCTGGGCTCCTGCGCAAGCCGGAAGTGGATTCCGACCCGGAGCTGGAAATCCTCCAGTCCGGGATGGAAGACCTGGTGTTCGGCGATTCCGTGCACGAGGAAGAGCGCGAAGAGGTGGACCTCCTGAAAGCGAAGAAGAGAGCGGGCACGCTCCTTGCGCAGATAGGCGATGCCGCCCTCCCGGACCTCAAGGAAATCATCTGGGATTCCCCGGACCTCGAAACCCGCAGGGTTGCAGCATATGCAGTTGCCCAGATGGGGACGAAGGAGAGCCTCGCGCTGCTCGGCCGCCTTATGGGCGCAGGCACGCAGCTCAACGACCAGATAATCGCGGAGGCAATCAACCTAGTAGGGGAGGAGGCAATCCCGATGCTCACTGAGATAGTGAACGACCACAACCAGGAATGGAGCCGCAGGGAATTCGCGGTCAAGTGCCTGGTTTCACTGGACTGTGCGGACAGCGACAAGATGGATGCGCTGCTCCCGATGCTTTCCGACCCTACCCCCGACATAAGGCGTGAAGCGGCCAGGGGCCTCAGCAAAATCGGGGAGGCAAGCCGCAGGGAGCTCGTTTCCCGCATTTCCGAAAAGCTGGGCGTGACGTACAGCCCTGAACTGGCCCGCTCCGCAGCGCCGCTCATGCTCCTGCTCGACACGCGCGATTCCCGCAAGCTTTTCAATGAAATCGCGGAAGACCCCGAAGACCGCGGCCCTGCCGCGCTGGGCCTGCTGGATTTCTACACCGAGCTGCAGACAAGGGACATCCGCCTCATGGAGCTCGCTTCCTCGCCCAAGATTGAGGGCGCAAAGCTCTGCGCGCTGCAGGCAATCGCAATGAAAGGCGATAGGTTCGCGCTCCCGCTCATGCTGGAAACCCTCCGCTCAAGGAGGCAGGAAACCGGAGAGAAGCGCCTGCTCCTGCTCGACATGAGGAGGGCCGCGGCCGAATATCTCCACAGCAAGGTAGAGTTCAAGTATGTCCTCTCCGAGATAATGCGCCTCGGGCAGGAAGCGAAGGATGCGGGCGGCCGCGAGGACATCTCCGAGAAATCCCTCGAGGCGCTGGTCTCGATGTACCGCAGGCTCGCGAGGAAGTCCGGGGGCCAGCGCGAGGCGGAAGCTTCCGACACCCTCATAATAGAAGGCATTTCCGCAAGGTACGCGGAGCTCAAGCCCGTGCTCTCCAACCTCCTGCTCAACTCAAGGAACGAGGATGTGAAGGAGATATGCGTAAAGGTGATATGCGGCAAGAAGGAGCCGAGCACCATAGGCCTCCTGGTGCACGCGCTCAGCGATGATTCGAAGGAAGTGCGCGATGCCGCAGCGGCCGCGCTTGAAACCAACCCTGACATCGAGAAGGTAGTGCTTGCGCTCGTGGACCGCTCATGGCAGACCGGAGGGGAGCGCGAGATGGAAGTGATTTCCTGCATAGGCAGCGCAGGGGACACGCGGGCAGCTGAAAACGGGAAGACTGCCCTAAACTGCGCAACAGACGGATTCCTGATACTGCTGGTCAACCCCGCCACGCGCACACGCGCCCTTTCCGCGATATTGAAATCCGGGGAGGTCACCGCGGACCTTGCAGGGAACCAGAAGTTCGAGCATGCGGTATTCGACATCGCGAGCACCAAAGGCCACACGATGCGCAGCACCTGCCTCGGCATACTAATGGACAGGGGAAAGCCCGATGCAATACCTTTCTTCGCAAGCCTGCTTTACGAAGGCGGGAACCCGGAACTTGAAGGCAGCGACCCCGAGGTCGCAGCAAAGGGCGTTTCCGCGCTGCTCAGGCTTTCCAAGAGCCACCCGCACGAAGTCGCGATTGAGATGGCGGACATAATCCAGAGGACCGGGATATCTGAGGAGCATACTTTGCTCGCCGCGAAGCGCGCCTTTGCCGTGCTCTCCCAGATGGAGCCCTCAAAGGAGCTTGCCAAAACCCTCGTTTCCCTCCTTGTCTTCGATGAGCATTCCCAGACTGCGCTCGAGATACTCGTGAAGCAGCCGACTTTCTCCGAAGTGCTCAGGGAAGACCCGTTCGTGCTCGAGAAGCTCTACGATTCGCTCGACCATCTCCCAAAAGCCCTTGAGATGGAGGCCCTGAAGCACCTTGCGGAACTCAGCGAAAGCAGCACAGCATTGCTTTTCACCCACCTTCTCCTTTCCGAAGACCAGGAAGTCTCCGGCTTTGCAAAGGAGGCTCTGAAATCGCACGGCCTAAGGGACGAAGTGGCATGGCTTCTCAAGGAGGAAGTGCTCCAGAACGCAGGCCGCGGCTCCGAAGGCGCCTCCGAACACGTGGCCGCCTGCCTCGAAGTGCTTTCCGCAATGCCCGGCCCCGATGCGATGAACAGCCTCATTGAGCTGCTGTCGGACCCCCAAACCCGCAAGGCCGCGGAAGGCGCGATTAAGGCAAGGGGCATGAAGGACACCGTTGACGGGTGCCTCCAGCTCTACAATGACATGGGGATGCGCAAGCCGGTGCTTTCCATGCTCAGCGAGCTCGGAGAGCCTGCGCAGGACATGCTTTCAGCATACGCAAAGCTCGAAACCGAGGACCTCAACAAGAGGCTCAATGCGCTGGAAACCCTTTCCCGCGCATTCCCCGCGGAATCGGCTGACATCCTTTCCATTGCGCTCGCGCACAGGAACCCCCGCATAAGGGCAAAGGCGCACGACTGCTTTGTCGGGCTAGGCGAGGACGCCTTCGGACCCCTCCTCTCAGTAATGGAATCGAGGAACAGCATGCTGGCGGTGGAAGGCGCGCTGGAATGCATCTCCAGGATTGGCGGAGAATCCGCGCTGCAGGTCCAGCTCAAGACCCTTGAAATGGCCGAAACCCCGGAGTTGGAGTGGATGGCCATGAAGACCTTTGCGACCCAGGGCGGAGCCGCAATACGGACCATGGTGGAGATGGCCGCGGGCAAAGGATGGGCGTTCAGGGACAGCCTTGCGAAAGCAGTGGCCAAGTCCGGGACCCCGGAAGGGGAAAAGCTCCGCTCGCTGCTCGACAACAGGAACGATTACCTCGGGGAGTTCAACAGCACCCCGCACCTCCGCGAGCTCCTGAAATACGCGGCAATCGGCGCATTCATGGAAGATGCGCCCTTCGCATCTGATGTTGTTGCAGAGCTCTGGGTCCGCGGCTTCTGGGAAGGGCCGGAATTCATGTCCGACCTCAACAGGTGGCTGGACGACAAGAAATTCTCTCTCCCCGAGAATACCAACGGCGACAAGCTGTGGGAGGACCAATTCCGCAGGGATTTCCTCAAGGGCAAGCGCGCGGCTTTCCAGCGCGCGCAGGTGAAGAAGGCGGAGGCATACCGCAGGGCAAGGAGGCCCGGCAGCCCCCCTCCGCTCCCTGCGAAATGAATTCCCGCTAAATAGGCCCCAATTAATCGCTTCGCTCCAATACAATGGCTTTGCTGTCGGCCAATCGCCCTGAGGGGGCTCCAGCCCGCAGCTTTCATAAATAGTCCCAATCAGACGCTGTTGGTCTCATCACCGCGCGAGCGCTCAGAGGTTGTACATGTCATCATCTTGTAGTTTTATTACTCATTTCCGCTATTTAAATGTATGCAGCAGCATTCCCCGCCGGAGGCCCACACGCCTTCCTGCGGCTCCGCGCCCCATTCCGCAATCTCGCCGGAAGCCCTCCCGTTTGCATAAGCAAATGCCCTCTCCCAACCGGAGCCGTTGCGCAGGGATTCCAGCATGAAGTTGGTGAACACGCTGCCGGCCGGCAGGCCGTACTGGTTGCTTTCTACCCTCACCATCCATGCCTGCGTGCCGTTGCTCTCGGCTATCACAGTCCTCCCGGGCCCTGCGAACTCATCCGCCCCCAGCCCGGAGTAGCACGATGCCAGTATGATAGTAATGTTGCAGGGGCGCAGTTCATCCAAATGCGGCTCCAATTCGAAAGTCCACAGCCACCCTCCCTCATCCGCCCCATAATATCCGCATCGCGTATCAGGGCTCACTGCCATCTTGAAAAACGAGTCCTTCTCCCCGGTATAGCCCCAGCTGCCCCAGCCCCCTTCCAGCCCATCGAACCTGTTCACCCACCTGAGCTCCCCGGTTTCTTTATTCTCGAACAGCCAGCATTCCCTGTACAGCCCGTGGCCTGAGTAATAGATTATTATGCTGTCGCAGCACCCTGCCTTTTCAGCCAGCGCGTCAACCGCGGCAAGCACCTCCCCCTTTGATGCATAGCCATCGCTTCCATTCATCCCTTCCCCCGCCGCCAAGTAAATTATCTCTTCATCCGAATACCCTTCCTCTTTCAGAAACTGATAGAAATTCTGCGCGTCCAGCAGGAACATCTCGTCATCATATCCTGAAACGACAAGCGCGAACTTTTTTCCCTCCCCTGCGCAATATTCTTCAAAACTCTCTCCGCATTGCAGGCTTTCTTCTGGGGCAGCAAGTTCTATCCCAAGCGGCCCAAGAGGATCCATGTCAGGCGCGGCAGGAGCGTCCGCAGGTTCAATTGCCACGGTTTCAGGCGCTTCTTCATTTTCTTCAACTGTGATTGCGCCCCCCGGGCCTTCGTTTCCCACCGCAGGCATGGTTTCCCCTGCACATCCCGCAAGAAGCAGAAGGATTACTGCAATCGCCCACCGCATGCCATGCTTGCTGCAATAATATCTAAAATAGGGGAGGTATGCCCCGGGGTTTTCAGCCCCCCACCCCAACCCGGCAACAAAGTTGCCGGTGCCCCAGGTGAAGCTAAGGCAAAAATAGTGTGCCACGGGCCGGACTCGAACCAGCGACCCCTCCGTATCTGAGAGAATTCTTCTTCAGCTTCACCGGTTTTCCGGCCTTCCGAAAAACCTGGAGTGCTCTCCCAGCTGAGCTACCGTGGCGATAAGGGCCATTCCCCCTTACTAACCTCCCCCAAAGGGAAGCCAAGCCCCATGGGAATTCCAGGGGTAGACTCATTCTTCGCACAGAAATGTTTATTATGCTATTCGTTTTTATTAACGCGGTGCTCTTATGCCGACTCCAGCTGAAGTATTGGATTACGCTAATTCTAACAACATACGGTGGGTGAACCTGCAGTTCATAGGGACTGACGGGAAGTTCAACAAGACCACCATAAGCGCCCGCGAGCTCACCGAAGATTCGTTTGAGGACGGAATCTCCTGCGGGGACCTCAAGGAGGTTTATGGATGGAGCGAGGACGGGGAAATGCTCCTGCTCCCGGACGCAAACACGTACGGCCGCGTCCCATGGGAGGCGAACGCGATGCGCGTAATCTGCGACGTAATAGTTTCCGGGAACAAGGGCAGGTTCCTCAAGGACCCGCGCTATGCTGCAGAGCGCGCGGAAGTGAACGCAAAGGCAATGGGCATAACCGCCACCGCGGTGACCCCTGAAATGGAATTCTACATATTCGATGCAGTGACAGTAGACAAAATCACCCCCGGCCGCGGCCCGAACTATCTCGTGGACGCCCGCGAAGCCCCATGGAACCCCTCCCCGCTCTGGAACGCAACCAACGGCGCCTACCTGTCCCAGCCATTCGACTCCCTTTTCTCAGCGCGCACCCAGGTTTCCGAAGTGATGGAGGACAATTTCCGCTATGTGGTGACCAAGCATTTCCATGGCCGCTCCCCCAGCTCGCAGCAGTCGCTCACGCTGGGCACGATGCCCCTCAAGGCATCTGCAGATGCGACCGCAACCGCGAAGTTCGTGGTCCGCAACCTCGCTTTCATAGCGAACAGCGCGCCCACTTTCATGCCGCTCCCCATATTCGGTGAGAGGGGCTCCGAGCTCGCGCTCCATTTCTCGCTGCTGAAAGGGAAGGAAAACCTCTTCTACGACCAGAAGGACAGCTACGCGCAGATAAGCAGCCACGCCCGCTACTTCATCGGCGGCCTTCTCGAGCATGCGCCCGCGATGGCGCTGTTCACCAACCCCACGACCAATTCCTACAAGCGCCTGCTCGCTGACCCGAAATACGTCGCATGGGGCAGGAGGAGCAACGGCTCAGCGGTAAAGGTCCCCAATGAGAAGAAGAACGACCGCCTGAACAAGGGGATAACCTACATGGTCCCGGACCCCACTGCGAACCCCTACCTTGCATATGCGGTGATACTCGCCGCCGGCCTGGACGGGATAAAATCCAAGGCCGACCCCGGAGACCCGGTGGACACGAACATACAGGGCATGAGCGCAAGGGAGCGCAAAGCCGCAGGGGTGAAGTACCTCCCCTCCAACCTGATTGAGGCGATTGACTATCTCGAGAGCGACAACAAGTTCCTCAAGGGCGTAATCTCGTCCGAGCTCCTCGGCGACCTGCTCGAGGCGAAGATTGGGGAGCAGAAGGAGCACAACCTGCGCACCAGCGCCTACGAGTTCGAGAAATATTTCAACCTGTGAAACCGATGAGGGCAAAGCAGATATTTTCCCTGATGCTGATGCTGCTGTTTGCCATACTGCTCTACGTATTTGGCTTTCCCTATTATGCGATAACGCTTGCCGCCCTCAGCGTTGCAGTGGGCGCGGCGCTCCCGGACGTCGACCCGCCCCTGCGCAACTACTGGGGATACCTCAAGGTCCTTACGCTCCTCCTCGCCCTCCTCTTCACGGCGATTGCATTCATGGCCTCCCCCCAGTTCTGCAGGCATTTCGACTTCCCGTTCTGCGGGGAACTCTACCCGTTCCTGCTCCTCGGCCTCACCGCCCTCTTCTTTGCCTTTGACTTCATGCGGCCCACCGTGCCGCCGTTCCACGGCTTCATCCCGCTCCTGATATTCACGATTTCCTACAGCTTCCTGCTCTTCGAATTCGGCATATTCCCATCAGTGGTCTTCTACTGCACGCTGGCCTTCTTCATGGGCTACTTTGCCCACATAGTGATGGAGGCCCTCAACATCTGATCAGAGCATCGCAGGTATGTCTTCTACATTCAGCCCCAATTTGAGGAACCGCACCTCGGGGAGCGTCATCCACCTCCCCTCCTCGTGCTCCTTTGAAAGCGAAAAGAAGTCAGAGCCAACGTCCCCCCTGTAAACAATGTAGACCGAATGCTTGGGCCTCCCGTCCTTCTCATAAGCCGCGGAGGTGACCCCGAGCAGCTTGAGGTTTTTCGGGGCGAGCCCCGCCTCCTCCTTGCACTCCCTTGCTGCGGCCTGCTCCGGGCTCTCTCCGAAGTCCACGCCCCCTCCGGGAAACTCCCATATCCCGCCGGGAGTCCTGAGCAGCAGCACCTTGTCCTGGTGGAATGGGACCACGTATACGTTCAATTCAGGGCTTTTGGGCATGTTTTCCCCGCATACCCTGTCCCCCCGCAACCTTTTTATATGGAAACTATCAGAATATAAATTCCGATTCCAGCTTCTTTCGGGTTGCAGAAAGAGGTGAAAACATGGCAAGAGCTTATGATGTAGAGGCTAGCGCCCTAATACGAAAAACGGCGGACGCCCTCAAGGCAGAGGGCCTCCCGAAGCCGGATTTCGTCGGGCTTGTGAAGAGCGGCAGCCACGCCCAGAGGCCCCCGGAGGACCCGGACTTCTGGTACATACGCTGCGCCTCAATACTCAGGCAGACCTACGTGAATGACACGATAGGGACCAACCGCCTGAGGAGGCACTACGGCGGCCGCAAGTCGCGCGGCGCAAAGCCGGAAAAGCATTCGCCCGCAGGAGGCTCCACGATAAGGAAGGCCCTGCAGGCGCTCGAGAAGGCCGGCTACCTGAACAAGGAAAAAGTCGGGCGCACGCTAAGCCCGAAAGGCCGCGCGCTCCTGGACAAGGCCGCGTCAGAGCTTAAGGGGTGAGCCCCGGTGGAGGACAAGGAGAGGCAGGCCGAGGAAGCAAAGCAGCTCGATGAGAAAATCAAGAGCGCCCTCAGGATTTCGCTCTCCCCGCCCGCCTATGACCGCCTCATGAACGTGAGGCTCGCGAACCCGAAGCTCTACAGCGCCGCGGCGCAGCAGGTGCTTGCGCTGTACAGGCAGGTGAACAGGCGCCTCACCGAGGCGGAGCTGCTCTCCCTGCTGAAGTCCCTGAGCGGGGAGTCCCGCCGGGAAACCAAGATAACGTTCAAGTAGGTGATGCTGATGGGAATGAAATCCAACAAGAAGAAGATGCGCCTCGCGAAGGCAGGCCGCCAGAACAGGCGCATGCCAATATTCGTGACTGTGCGCACCAAGAGGAAGGTGCAGTGGAACAACAGCACCCGCACCTGGCGCACCGAGAAGCTCGACATAAAGGACAAGTGATACCATGGCCGAAAAGACTGAAAGGATTTACACGATACCGCTCAGGAAGGCATTCGACTATTCGCACAAGAAGCGCGCCCGCAAGGCGGTCAAGCTGGTTTACGCGTTCCTCGCAAGGCACATGAAAACCGATGAGAAAAACGTGCGCATAAGCGAAGCCACCAATTCGCTCATATGGAAGCGCGGCATCACTTCCCCGCCCCGCAGGATAAAGGTCCGCGTGGTGCGCGAAGGCGAGAAGGCAGTCGCCTATCTCATGGATGAGAAGCCGGGCGAAACGAAAGTTAGGGGGAAGGCCGAAAAGAAAGCCGAAGGGAAGAAAGAGGGGAAGCCGGCAAAAGAGGGGAAGAAGCCCAAGGCTGAAAAGCCGAAGGAGGAAAAGAAGGGGGAACCTCCCAAAGAGGAGAAGAAAGAAGAAAAGCCCCTGGCAAAGGAAGTGAAGAAGGAAGAGCCCAAGAAGGAAGAAAAGCCTTCTGAAAAGGCGACGGCCAGTGAAGCTGGCCGGTTGGAGCCCGAAGGGCGACTGAAAGAGCCGGAAAAGGCGCCGGAGAAGAAATGATCAGATGGAAGCAGCACTCAGGAAGGCCGCCTATTTTGGAAATCCCTTCATCGGCCTTTTCCTGTCCACCAACAATTCGCATACCCTGCTCCCGGTAGATTCCCCTGAGCCCCTTGTGCGCAGGGTTGAAGATTCGCTCGGCACCGAGCCGGTCCCATGTGCGGTGCACCTTTCCAACATTAATGGCCTCTACGTTGCGATGAACAACAATGGGATTCTCCTCCCGTCCGGAACATCCAAGGGCACAGTATCCATGCTGAAGGAAAAAACCGGCCTGAACGCCGCAGTCTCCCCCACCCCATTCAACGCAAACGGGAACAACATAGCGGCAAACGACAAGGGCGGAGTAATCAGCCCCGACATCCCCGCAGCCGCAAGGAAAGTTGCGGAGGACTGCCTCGGGGTGGAGCTCACCCCCGCAAAAATTGCGGGATTCAAAACCGTTGGCTCCTGCTGCGCCGCAACCAACAAAGGCTTCATAGCCCACTATTCCGCAACCGATGCGGAGATGGGCCAGCTCTCCTCAATCTTCGGCGTAAGAGGCCTGAAGGGCACCGCAAACACCGGCACGGGCTTCGTCTCCATCTGCCTGCTTGCAAACGACAGGGGCTTCATAGCAGGGGAGGCGACGACCGCATACGAGCTCGGCCGCATAGAGGAGGCACTGGACCTGATTGGTGGTTGAATGGCAACGTTTGACGATTTCAGCAGGCTGGAAATGAAAGTCGGGAAGGTGCTCTCAGCGGAGCGCGTCGAGGGCTCCTCCAAGCTCGTCAAGCTCGAGGTTGACACCGGGGAAACCCGCACCATCGTTGCCGGGATAGGAAAGGTTTATAACCCGGAAGACCTCAAAGATAAGACGGTAATCGTTCTAGCAAACCTCGAGCCCAAGGAGATAATGGGCATCGAGTCGCAGGGCATGCTCCTTGTAGCATGGGAAGGCGATGAGATATCCCTCCTCGCCCCTGACAGGGAGATGGAGCCCGGCACAAAAGTGGGGTGACAAAATGAAATTCAGGATAAGCGGAACAGTAAGGCTTGGCTCGGAAACGAGGAAGTTCACCAAGGAAGTGGAAGCGGAAACAGAGAACTCCGCGCTGGAGAAGGCATACTCCCTGCTGGGCTCCAACAATGGAGTGCAGCGCTCAAAGGTGAAGGTCGACTCGGTTGAAAAGGTGGAATCATGAACAAAGAGCAGATAGTCGCAAGGGCAAGGACAATCGGCCAGCAGCGCCAGATGGTTGAGCGCGAAATGGAGCGCCTGATGATGTCTCTCGTTGACCTCAGCAACTCCCTCCGCACGATAAAGAACATGGGCGATGAGGAGATGCTCGTCCCTGTGGGCGGCGGGGCAATGGTAAAGACAAAGCTCGTGGACAAGAACGTCTTCATCCCGGTGGGCGCGGGCTATGCGCTGGAATATGGGGTTGAGGATGCAAAAACCGAGGTCGACAAGCGCATAAAGATGACCGAGAAGGCGGTGCACACCCTGCGCGCCGAGCTCAAGAAGCTGGATGACGAGTTCCACAAGCTAGAGCAGGATTACAGCGAATCACTCGAAGGCGGGAAGTAAAGTGTTTGACCTACTCAAGAAAAAAATATCGGGTTTCGTTGACAAGCTGAAGGGCACTGGGGAGGCCGCCCCTCCGGAAAAGCCAATTGCCGAAAAGAAGCCTCCGGAAAGCAAGCCGGAGGAGCAAATTACTGAAGAAAAACCGAAGGAGCAGCTTATTGGGGAGAAACCTCCGGAAAAAAAGAAAGAGGCTCCGCCCCGCGAGCCCGGAGAGGAGCCGGAGCCTCCCGAGCCCCTTCCAGAGCCCGAGCCGGAAGAGCCAGGGGAGCATGAGCCCGAAGAGATTCAAAAAAAAGAGCCGGAAATTGAGAGGCCCAAAGAGCCCGAGCCAAAGGAAGTGCTTCCCTCCCAAGAGCCCAAGAAAACAGAGCCCGAAATAAAAGAAGAGCCAAAGCATCTCCCTCCGAAAAAAGAGCCTCCTGTTCCTGAGAAGAAAGAGCCTCCCCTTCCCAGGGAAGGGCCTTCACCGCCTGAGGAAAAAAAAGACCTTGAAAAGAAAGTGAAGAAGGGCATATTTTCCGCTGTAAGGGAAACCCTCACCGGCACCAGCGAAATAAAGGAGGCAGAAGTCACAGAGCTGCTCGAGGAGCTCGAGCTCGGCATGCTCGAAAGCGACGTTGCTCTTCCTGTTGCCGACCGCATCAAGTCCGAGCTCGCGAAGCGCGTGATCGGCGCAAAGGTAAAGCGTGGCCAGACTGCTTCCTTCATCCGGGAGCAGCTCCGCGAAGTCCTAATCTCCCTGGTTTCCAAGGAAGGCTTTTCCCTCCCCGAGAGGATAGCTGCCTCTGAAAAGCCCGCCACGATAATGGTCCTCGGCCCGAACGGCGCCGGCAAGACCACCACAATCGCGAAGATAGTGAATATGCTCAAGGCCAGCAATATCTCCTGCGTGGTCGCGGCTTCGGACACCTTCCGCGCGGCCGCGGTGGAGCAGCTCCAGCACCATGGCGACAAGCTCGGGTTCAAAGTGCTCTCCGCAAAGTACGGCTCAGACCCCACCGCCCTTGCATTCGATGCGGTGAACTATGCAAAGGCCCACAGCATCGACGTCGTGCTCATAGACACTGCCGGCAGGCAGGAAACAAACGTGAACCTCCTCAACCAGCTCAAGAAGATGAACCGCGTAATCCAGCCAGACATGAAAATCTACGTGGGTGAAAGCATAGCGGGCAACGCGATAACCGAGCAGATTTCCTCCTTCGCCGAGGAGATAGGCCTCGACGGCGTGATCCTCACCAAGCTGGACTGCGACGCAAAGGGCGGCACGGTGATTTCGGTTTCCGAAGTCACTGGCCTGCCGATAATATATGTCGGGACCGGCCAGGGGTATGATGACATTGAGCGCTTCCAGCCGGAAAAAGTGATCGATGAAATACTTGCGTGAACGCATGAAGAGGATACTGCTCGACACCAACTTCCTTCTCGTCCCCTACCAGTTCAAGATGGACATTTTTTCCCAAATAGACTTCATGGTTGACGGGCCGCACGAACTGCTCCTCCCAACAGGGGTAATCTCCGAGCTGAGGAAGCTTTCCAAGGGGAAGGGGAAGGAAGGCGCGGCAGCCCGGTTCGCCCTGAAGCTGATTGAAGTGCGGAAATTGAAGAAAGTAAAGAGCTCCGGGAAGGTTGACGGCTGGCTTTCCTCCTATGCAAAAAGGAAAGGCTTCCTCGTCGCCACCAACGACAAGGCGCTCAGGAATAGGTTAAAAAAGGAGGGCGTGAAAGCAGTAGTGCTCCGGTCCCGCTCAGGGCTGGAAGTGGTATGATGGACACGCTGGGATGGGTTCTCATAGGCGCTTTCGCGTTCTTCGCAGTAATCGTCTTCCTTATCGTTGCATACCTCCTCTGGAAGAGGTTTTCCTCCCTTGTAAAGTTTGAAAAGGTCATAAGCGGCGGCAAGAGCAACGTCTACCTGCAGGCATTCATCCCCATACGGAAAGCGACCATAGAGGACAACGCTTCCGGAGGCACCCTTGTTTTCGTCCGCGAGAACATAAAGGCCGGCGAGAAGCTCGAGTTCGTTTACCCCCAGTCCAAATCCTCTGCAAAGCTCATTGCGGAGGGCGAGGAAAACTTCAGCCTCGAGGCCGCGCCGCGCCTCGAAAAGAAAGAGGTCAAGAAGGCCTGAGCTTCTCAGCAAGCTCCACTATCTCCTCAGGGCTCATCTCCCGTGCCCGCTTTTCCGGAAGCTCCCCCTCAAATTCTATCCCGCCATCCTTCAGCGCATTCGCGATGCGCTTGTTCTTGTGCTGGAACAGCACCCGTATGACTTTCTCAGCCCACCCATCCAGCCCCGCCCCCTCCCTTTTCCTGAGCAGGACAATTGCTGAATCAACCTTCGGCGGAGGGGAAAAGCTCCCCCTCTTCACCCTCTTCACATATGTGGGCCTGAAGAGCAGCTGCGTGGTGACGCTCAGCCTCCCGTAGTCCGCAGTCTTCGGCTTTGCCACCATCCTCTTTGCGAACTCGAGCTGCACAAGCAATATCGCCCTCTTGAATTCCATTTTCGCAATCCTGAATACAATCGGAGATGAAATGTAATACGGTATGTTCCCGATTATCACATCGAACCCCCCGAGCTCCTGCTTAAGGAAGTCGCCCTCTACGACCTCCACATCATCCCCGAACCTCATCCTGAGCTCCTCTGCCCAGTATGGGTCCTTTTCAACGACAACCAGTTCCTTCGGCCCTTTCTCAAGCAGCTTCTCCGTGAGCCGCCCGTCCCCGCCCCCTATTTCGAGCACGCGCATCCCCCTTACCGCTGCCAGGCCCGCCTCGAAATTGAGCACCGCTTCGCTGTTCAGGAAATGCTGCCCGAGCCCTTTCTTCAGCTTCACTTCTTCCCCTCAATAATCAGCAGCGCGTCCAGCAGGCCGTATGCATAATCCGAAGCCCCGAACGAGGAGAAATAATCCCCCTTCCCAAAGAAGTGCTCCGCGTCCCGGGCATATTCCCCCGCCCTCTCCAGGACCGCAGGGTACTTTCCCTCCAGCCCCGCGCATCCCTCAAGCTGCGCCTTCAGCTTCGCAATGCTCCTTTCCGCCCTTTCCTTTTCCATACGGGCCCGACGGGATTCGAACCCGCGCCTCAAGGTTGCTCCTGCAATCAGGAGAACGCATCCGAAGCCTTGCCGGCTATCCAGGCTACCACACGGGCCCAATGTAATATACTATTATGCGAATCAGAACCTTAAATAACCAGTTGCCTATTGGGTGAGGATTCGCGCCCCTTTCTCCTCAACCACGATGGTGTGCTCTGCCTGCGCCACCATCCCGCCGCCCGCATCCTTGAGCACCGGGTACCTCTTGAGCACATGCGCCTTCAGCATCTCCTTGAGTGCGTTCTTCACCAGCAGCTTCGACTTGAACTCCTTCAGCAGCCACCTCTCCGCAAATGGAAGCATGCCGTAGCTGTTTATTATGTGGTTCAGCAGCTGCCTCGACTGCCTCATCCTCAGCCCGCCGGGCATATAGAGCGAGAAAATCTCAACCTGCTCAGTGTCGGAAACGTACCCCTTGCCGTCCGTTGCAAATGGCTCCACTGCAAAGTAGTCGCCCACCTGGAACTCATACGGGTCCTCGTTCTTCACATTCGGTATCTCCACGCCCGCGTGCAGCATGCCGGTCTTTATCATGTGGCCTGTGAGGTTTGCAATCGGCCTGAACCCCTTCGCCTTTATCGTTTCCTCCACCACAGCCCCGACTTCGCCCACTTTCACTCCGGGCCTTATCGCGGCAATCGCCTTCGCCAGCGCATCCTCTGCCGCGGCCACAAGCTCCCCGTGCTTCCCGCCCAGGTCAATGGTATAAGCAGTATCCGAAATTGCGCCGTTCACCTCCACCCCGAAATCGACTTTCACCACGTCCTCCTCCCCGAGGGTGCTGCCATCCCCATCCTCCGGGGTATAATGCGCGGCGATCTCATTGATGGAAATGTTCACCGGAAATGCGGGGTATGCGCCCTCCTCAGCTATCATTCCCTCTATCGTTTCTGCGATGTCGAGCACGCCTTCACCGATGTTTATGAGGCGCTTGCTGTCCTCGCGTATTTTCGCGCCGAGCTTCCCCGCCTGCTCGAACTCCTCAAGCGTTGCCTCGTCCTCTTCCATGCCAAATATTCTCCTTGGAGGGGCTTAAAAACCAAGCGGAAGCCGGCACGGAACTCTTAAATTAGTTTACTTCCATACCCCCTCCATGAGGGTAAGCACGGTTGCTCTATTCTTATTGCTAGTGAGCGTTGCAAGCTCCTATATAGTTGTCAACTCGGAGGACGGCCGCGATGTTGCCTCCGTAATATTCTATGCGCACCTCCAGGGCGAGGAATTCCGTTACCTGCCCCCGAATACCGACCTGGTCATGAATGCCCGCCTGATCGGCCACAGGGGGGAGATAACCCTTTTTGAATCCACCCAGCGCCCCACATTCATCGGATTTGATGACGCCCTCAAGCAGTATGGCAATTCAGTGGAGATAGTCGAATTCCAGAATTATTCCGACCTCAACCTTGAGCTCGCCGGCATGGCAGGCACCAGCAAGTTCATCATAACCGACCCGAATTACGGGGACAACATAGTGGTTCTCATTTCATACGCAAAGGCAACCGGCTCATACGTTCTTTTCGCCACCAAGGACAATGCAGATGAAGTATCCTCTTTCCTGTCTTCCAGCCCCCCGTCTTCCCTGCTGGTATATGGGTATATGGATGGGGAAGTAACCGATGCGCTTGATGCCAGGGGGGTTTCCTACGAAACAATAGACAATGAGGACAGGTACCTTGACAACATAGCGCTTGCAAAGAAGTTCTTCGCCATCAGCCCGGAAACCCATACCGTCCTGTTTTCCGATGGGCGGGCCCTGGAAAACTCAATAGATGCCGGGGTGCAGCCGGTACTGCTTATTTCCTCAGTTATCCCCGACCCCATGCATAATTTCATCCTGCAGGAAGTGCGGGACGGCCAAATCGGGGCCGCGGTCCTTGTCGGCAGCACCCACCTTAACCCGGTATACAACATGATGAAGACAATCAATGCGGAGCTGGGCTCTGATGAATTGACTGTCATGGTGAAATTCGGCCAGTCGACCAGCCCGGATGATGGTGTGGGCCAATTAACGATGTTCCCTCTTCCCGCCGCATACGCGGAAGTGATGCTCGATTCCGCCAAATACAATACTGCTTCCGGCATGCTTGAGCTCGTTTTCAGCAATGCCGGGACAGCGAGGGCGTTTGTCCAGTCGAACACGCGTGTTCTGTTTGACGGTGAACAGTTTGCCGTGGTTGGCGATGAAGACCCATTCACAATAAGGCGCGGGGAATCCAAGGGCATGAAATACCCGCTGGACCTTGGCGGAAGGACCGGAGACCTCGCGATAAACTCAACCGTTTATTACGGGATAACAAGGAATTTCGATTACGGCTTCATCAAGTATATGGGCGTTGGCATCATTTCATATTCAGACAACAGCGTGCTGTCCCTGCTTGATGCAGAATACCTCGTGCCCGATGACACCCTGTCCGTAAAGGCGAAGAACAACGGCACTGAAAATGTCTATTACCGCCTTTCCGCGGAATACACAAATCCCGAAGGCACCACGGTTTTCGAAGACGGCGAAATCCACATGCTCGAGCCCGGCCACGTGGAGGTAATCCAGCTGACCGGCCTGCTGCTTGACTCCAGCCTTGCCCAGGAAACCGAGATGACTGTAACCGCGGAATACGGCGGCCGCGAGGCCTTCCTTGAGAAGAGCACTTCAATAGATGCGGTCATCGACACCGGCTTCGACCTCCTGTGGCTGCTTCTCCTGCTCCTCCTGCTGATAGCCGCTTATCTCTATTACAGGAAAAAGAAAGGCGGGGAAAAGAAGGCCAAGCCAAAGCCGAAAAAGAAGTAGCTAGGCCTTCCAGTACTTTTTGTTTTTTATGAAATCTTTCTGCGCGTCCAGCAGCTCAAGAAGCATCGCTTCCTCGTCCCTGTGCAGCTTCCTCAGTATCCGGTCAGCAGTCCGGGGCCCCACCCCATAGAACCCCAGCGCAAGCAGGCCCCTTTTCCCATACGCCTGCAATATCCCTGCCGCATACCTCTCCTCCTTGCCCTTCACGGTAAGGCTCTTCCTTCCGCATTTGTGGCACTTCAGCTCTTCCGGCGCATTCCCAATGGTAGTAATCCTTGTCGCCCCGCAGGAAAGGCAGAGCAGAGTGGTTTTTTTCCTGCTGACCTCCTCCCGCACTTCCTTGAGCAGCACATCCCTTGGCTGCATTGAAGGCACGCCCCTGCCCTTCCGCGTTATGCCGAGCATTGAAAGGAAGCCCGGCCTTTCCCTATGCACGAAAGCCAGTTCCCGTTCCCCACGTTCAATTTCCCCAAGCAGCTCACCTGCCTTCCCCGCATCCAGCCTCCTCCTGAAAATGGAATTGAGCGCTTCCTCATACACCGGGCTGCCCGCCATTATCCTAACGAGCTTGCTCCCGACCTCCGCTTCCTCCCCGAAAAGCCCGAATAATCTCCCCACATGCAGGAACTCCATCCTCATCATGGGCGTCCCGGCTATTGCCTCCTCCGCCTTCCACATGAAGTCCTTTTGGGAAATGATTTTCTCCGCCCATTCCCTTTTTGCAGGGAACGGCAGCTTGAGCATCACCCTGTACGCATCGGACGCCTCTGCCACGTCCACCCGCAGCAGCTTCGCAAGCTCCATGCGGAAGACCTTCCCCAGCACAGCATTCACCTTCGTCCCGAAGCATGCATGCACTATGATGAAATCCCCCGCAAGCTCAACCACCACGGTTCTGTCATCGGGCACAGGCCCTTCCTTCAGGCGCTTCCTCCTGAGCCTCCCCACTTCCTGTGCAATCTCGAAATCCACAGGCAAATCTTCCCCGCTCCATTCCGGGACCACGAAAGAGTAGGAAAAAGCCGGCTCCGCAATCACTTCCGCCCCTACTTCAACCAGCTGCCATACCCTACCCTTTGCGCTGAAGCATTCGCCCTCCGCGAGGGTCGCAACGAACCGCTCATCCAAGGATGCAATTGCGCGGTTGGTGCTCGCATCCCTCAGCAGGTACCTCCGCTCCTTTGGAATTGTGGAAAGGTTGTAGAAGTAATATTCCCTCGCATCCCTCCTCGCCTTCACCGTGCCGTCATCATTCAGGAAAATGAGCCGCTCCCTCTCCAGCTGCTTCAGCACCTGCAGGAACTTTTCCTTCCCTATGCCGAATGAATGCGCCCTGCCCAGCAGCGCATAAACGTCATCAACCTTGCACATGCCGCGTTCAATCATTACGCCCACTGCCTGGTGCGCAACCACGTCCAGCGAGCCCTTGGGCACCTCCCGCGGCTCAAGGAACCCACCCTCAAATTTCCCCTTTACCGCCTCCGCCTCCAGCCAGTCATCGAAATCAACGGTGATTACCTTCCCCCGTGGCACAAGCCCCTCGCAGTGGCCGCTCCTGCCCACCCTCTGCACAAGCCGCGAGACCGCCCGCGGGGAAGAAACCTGCACAATCTCCTCCACCCCCCCTATGTCTATCCCAAGCTCGAGCGAGGAAGTTGCCACAACGGTATCCAATTCCCCATCTTTGAATTCCCTCTCGGTCCTCAGCCGGGCATCAGAAGCAAGAGAGCCGTGGTGCACGTCCAGCTGCACCTTTTCCATCTTCAGCTTGGTGGAAAGCTCCTCCGCGCCGCTCCTCGTATTGACGAAAATTATCCTCTTCTTCCCGTCCCCCAGCATCCCGCCAACCGCGGAATATGCCTTGCCCCAGCCCCCCGCATATTTCAATACCTCAATGTCCATCTCACGCCTGGTGCCTGCCTCTATTATTTCGAATTCCCTCTTCCCGCAGAGCGTTTTCCCGGCTTCCTCCGGGCTGCCCACCGTTGCGCTCAGCCCCACCCTCTGGAATTCCCCCGCAATTTCCGCGAGCCGCTCCAGCGCCATGGACAGCTGGGAGCCCCTCTTGCTCTCCAGCATCTCATGCAGCTCGTCCACTATCACATGCCTGACATTTGCAAGGTGCTCACGCATCACCCTGCCCACGAGCACCGCCTGCAGTGTTTCCGGAGTGAGTATGAGCAGCTGCGGCGGGTTCCTCCTCTGCCTGCCCCTCTCCGCCTGCTTGGTATCCCCATGCCTCACCCCGAAGCTTATGCCCGCATTTTCGCACCACCACTTCACCCTCTTCTCCATGTCCCTGTTCAGCGCCCTCAGCGGGGTGATGTAGAGCGCGGCAATCCCGCCCTTTCCCTGTATTTTCTCCAGCACCGGGAGCAGGGCCGCCTCGGTCTTCCCGCTGCCGGTGGGCGCAATCACCACTGCATTGCCCCCCTGCAGCAGCCGGGGCATGGCCTTCCCCTGCACCTTGGTCGGGCCGGGGAACTTCTTTTTGAACAATGAAACTATGCTTTCCATTCTGCAAAAACTGCTCGTTTCCACTATTTAAACCCGATGTCGCCACCGTTTCCTTTATAAATCTAATTCGCACAACACCGTCATGCGGCAAGGTGCGATACTGCTATTCATACTTTTGCTAGCCCCAGCCCTCGCCGCGCAGGCAAATACCAGCACAGAAGGGGGAAATGTCACGGGCTTCAACCTGACTGGCTGGGAGCCGACAAAATACTGGTCAGGCCTAGTGGGCTGGATGGACCCCCTCGGCATCCCGGACCCGAACAGGGCAATTTCCCATGAGGACGCCGGCTTTTTCCCGTTCTATACCAATTACCCGAACGGCACATATTACAACGTTTCGATGGTTGTGACGCGCCTTGATTTCAAGCCGGACCTTCTCCAGGTGCAAACGCCAACCGCGGAGGATTTCAACACCACGGGCATGTTCTCAAATTTCAGCATATTCTCCGGCCTCAACTTCAGCTACTTTTTTGACAGCCCCCTGCAGACCTTTGTGCCCATGAACATGATGGCGTGCCAGATTGGCTCGCACACCTTTCCCTGCCCATATGTAATCCTGAACAACTACACCCGCCTTGCGGTGCTCAAGTTTTCCAATGGCACATGGGAGGAGCCACTTTTCGTGGCATTGATAGAGAACCAGCTCGGCTTCAACGGCACATACTTTGATTTCCAGTACATGGTCCCGAAGAGCGAGAACTACAGCTTCTACGTATACCCCGAGGACTGCAACATAACCGTCTGGATAGATAACGTGGAAACGACCGCCTTCCCGAGCACCGGAGTCCCTTACGCGGTGGAATTCCGCGTCACATACGAAGATGACACCCCGATAGACAGCGCAGTCATCCAGGTGGTGGAGGAGAACGGCCGCAACATCCTTTTCCCAAACCTTTACCAGGGCAAGACATTCGCAGGCCTGGGCCGCATGCGCACCAACTCCAGCGGAGGCGCGGCCTACGCCCTCACCCCCACCCGCTACAACGTGCCTGATTCGTTCAGCTACATCGCCTACGTCGAAGTAATCAGCCCGGCATACTGCCGTGAGAACTTCACAATTGTGGTATACAACGTCCTCGCCCCGTTCTACCGCACTTCCCTCGTGAACGCCGCATACGGCAGCGAGGTGAAATCCTCGGTGCAGAGCATGAACTCGCTCACGAGCACCGCGAGCAGGTGGATATACGCGCGCAAGATGCGCAATGCGACCGCAACGGTCACCACCGCAGGCGTTGTGAGCCCGCTCCCCGCCCTCAAGGCCGGCGCGCCCAACTGGTTCAACATAACAATCCTCAACGGCGGAGTCCCGGTAACGGGCAACATCACGGTGCGCGAGGACGATGGCCAGGTGGTGTTCGTGCCCATCCAGCCGGGCAAGGACCTCTACAACAATTCCGGCACTTTCCAGAGCAATGAGACCTTCATCCTAATCCCGACCCACTACAACAACAACGCGAACCTCACGTTCCTCGTGTACTACAACGGCAATAACATAGCGAACCTCACTTTCACGGTGGATGACGTGCTCGAGCCGCCCGCCCCCTCGGAAATGGACATGGACGAGGCTACAAACGCTTTAATAGCTTCCGCGCTACAGAACATCAACCAGGTGCTTTCAAACATAGGGAAATCGATATCAACGGTGTGATGATGAAGAAACTGCTCGCCATGCTATTGCTTTTTTCCGTTGCCTTTTCGCAGAGCGCCCAAATCGTTGACGTGAGCAACGTCACGCAGAACGTCCTCGCGTCCGCCGCATTCCGCGTTTACGTGGACACGTTCGGCGCGAACCCCGACTTCGCCCTCCGCCTCTGCGATGTCGGGCGGCGTTACGTTGCCGCGGTCTATTCCGCCAACGTAAGCGGCACCTTCGTCTATACTGCAGTGAGCAAGAACCTCACCGCAGGCTCAACCAACACCCTCACCTACACGACGCACGGCCCGGGCCCATGCTACTACACCCCTGTCGACTCATTCGCCTTTTCGCAGTTCCGCGACTTCACCCGCGCCCCGCCGGTTTTCGTTTCCGCATTCCCGGGCCGCCTGCACGCGCTCTATTCCACGAGCGCGGACGCCTCAGTTTCACCGGACCTCATCCCGATGGACTACGCGGACGGCTGGCTTGAGGGCGGCTATTCCGTTTCCCGCTCCTTCAACCAGGGGACCGCACTCGTAACCGCGAACGTGAACAGCATCGACTTCGTCACCGAGTTCGGCACAATCACGCGCCTGCCCGGAGACCCGGACTGGGGCCTCAACTCCTCGACCGGCCGCAGCATGCTCATTGCCCTCTGCGACGACGATTTCGGCAACTACTGTTCCGATGCCACGATAGTCAATTCCACCGGCGACCTTCCCGCAGCGCTTGCAGTGGCCGCCCCGATTTCCGACCAGTTCGTCTATAACAGGTACGTGGTGGTGGACGGGCTCGGCTACCCGATTTGCATCGGGGCCGACCTTGCTGCAGGCATTTCAGCCAATCCGCCCAACATCATTTACGGCGACCAGAGCAACGTCACCATAACAATTACCAACGTGGGCAACGTTGACGTAACCACCAACTTCGACCTCCTGCTCAACATCACCGGCCCCGGCGGCTACTTCGTGCAGCATACCTGGGCAATACCCGAGAACCTCCCGGTGGGCGCCTCCACCACCCGCAACTGGTCGTTCAACGCGACCGGCATGAGCGGCACCTACACCTTCGTTACCTATGCAGACGTGGACGACGACATCGCAGAATGCTCTTACGCGAACAACCGCGCCCAGACCAACGTGGTGGTTCAGCCGGTCTACTACCTGCACGTATGGATAGACGGCCAGTACAACGACACCTTCCCGCAGTGGGGCAGGCCCTACAACGTCACCTTCTTCATAAACGATTCCAACGGCAACGTAATCCCGAACGCCCGCTACCGGGTTACCGAGGCAAACGGCCTCAACCCGTTCATCCCCACGCAGGTGTGGAACGACACCGGCACCCTGCACGGCATAAGCACGTCTTCGGTTTCAAACATGCAGGGCAACGCAAGCGGCTACATGCGCCTCAACATAGTCCCCACCTGCAACAAGCTATATACTACCTATTCATACCTCGGGGTCGATACCTACGTCGGCAATTACGCAGTGATAGTGAACGCATACACCGCTGGCGGCTCGCCGCTGCAGATTGCCTACAATGGCTCGCTCACATACGACCGCCCGCTGTGGATAGGCAACTGGACGTGCGCGGACCCCGGCTGGGTGAACGACAAGGAACTGGTGAACAAGGACACTTACGTGCTCTGGATTTACGACTGGATTTATGAGGTATTCTCCATTACGAAGAAACTGGTGGTGCCTTAGATGCGGAAGCTCGCGCTTCTACTCCTAATCCTAGTTTCGGTCTCATCTGCGCAGTATTATGAGATGTGGATAGTGCGCGCGAGCGACCACTCCACAATGGCGCTGCTCTACGACGACAATTCTACCTCCTACAAGGACAACTCCCTTGAAAACCCGGACGCGGAGATGCGCATCTGCGCCCTCAACTCGGGCGACCTCCAGAACAAGTGGGTTTCCCTCGTTTATGCGGACGGCACCAACCCCGGCGACTACATAGAGATCACTCACGCGCCCGTGCAAATCACAAGCGTCCCCCCGACCAACTGCGTTTACGTGCCGCTTGAGCTCTCCAGCTTCAAGGCGTGGTATCCCTCCATCCCGTTCCTGTTCATAGGGGACAGCCCCGACTTATCCACCTCCGAGCGCGTGAAATTCCTTTTCCCCAACGGATGGCTCGCGGGGGATTACACTGTCAATTCCTCGCAGGCCGGCAACCTCGTGAACATCACGGTTGCCGAAGCCCTCGACGACGGCGGCAACCCCATCGTCCCGGACGTGGACTTCCTGGTGGTGGGCCTGATGATGGGCACCGCCCTTGAAACGACCGACACCGCAATCGCTTCCATTAACGATTCCGTGGTCCTTTCGCTCGGGGGGTATGGCGGAACCTACTACATCCACATAAACGGCATCGGGCCGGGAATGTTCCCGCCAGAAGTGGAAATACTCTCGCCCGAGCCGCGCTCCTATGACACGAACACAATCCCCTTCATCTACACGATTACCACCTTCATGGGCCCGGTCGATTCCTGCTGGTACATACTTGACGGCCAGCGCACGGACATGCCGGACTGCACGATCTCCTACGTGCTAAATGTGCGCGACGGCTCGCACACCCTCACGCTTTACGCAAACGACACCCTCGGCCAGATAGGGCAGGACACGGTCACTTTCCGCGTGGAGACCGAGCCGCCCATCCCCGGAGGGATTGGGATGGCCCACATTCCCCAGCCCCCGCCCCCCATCCCGCCGGTTCCCCCATCATACGACGAATTCGATGTGACTCCCGAGGACATCTGGGTGATTGTGAACTACCCCGAGGAGGGCCGCGCGAATTTCACCCTCTACTCCCGCAACACCCTCCATGACGTGGAGTGCTTTGTCACGGGCGACTTCCAGGAATGGACGCGCGTTGAGCTCGGGGAGGACGCAATCCCGTGCGGCGACTTCATCTACGGAGAGATAATCGTTGACATGCCGCCCACCACAATACTGGATTACAATGATGGGACGCAGGGGCTAATGCAATGCGTGGGCTTCAAGGACATAAACTCCTCCCTGATGCTCACCACCAAGGCGAACGTTTACCTGGTTATAAACAGGCCGGAGATAATGGTGGAGAACATAACGCTCTGGATGGACCTCGGCGAGCAGCGCGAGACCTCTCTCGACCTCACCAACATCGGAAACGGCACCGCGTACACTTACAATTTGAGTGCGGTTTTCCAGGGCCCCAACGGAGAGCTCCTTACCCTCATCAGCCTGCCTGACATCCTCTATCACGGCGAAACCGGCAGCCTGCGCGCCTCAATATTCATACCTCTCGACACCGAGCCGGGCAAATACCGCGTCCCCGTGGCCATCTATGAGAATGGCCGCCCGATGGGCCGCGGCTACATAACCATTTTCGTGGAGCCGGAAATAGCCCCCGAAGTGTGCCGCCTCCCGTTCTTCCTAGAATGGTGGGACATCCCGAGGCCGGACTACTGGATTCTCTGGTCCGCGCTGATACTGTTCGCCCTTGCAAACTACTTCATAATCCACAAGGAAAAGCTGATGAAGAGGCACTGGGGCCTTGCGTATTCCCTCGCCCCCATCCTCCTCTCGCTCCCCGGCTGGTGG